>JAEEGI010006124.1_pt1 | contig 27283 bp, 30 predicted proteins | sample 8958751 | NCBI WGS metagenome assembly JAEEGI01 (sample SAMN16246545, study PRJNA631951) | gut metagenome | biome: gut microbiome; feature: rumen; material: KS-attached | host: Bos | place: Iran: Karaj | collected 2018-10 | reverse complement strand
TCTTTACAAGAATAATATTGCGCATGATCAAAAAAACTGTTATAGTCTTAATAGGTATAAACATAACGGAGAGAAAAACGATGATAAAAGCAGTTGTTTTTGACATGTTTGAGACCCTGGTTACTTTATTTGAAGGGCGGACATATTTTAGTGAGGATATAGCAGCGGATGTCGGAGCCGATACTGTAGCATTCAGGAAAGAATGGCATTATGTAGAGAAAGACAGGAGTATAGGGAAGTATACCATTGAAGAAGGCCTTAAGATAGTACTTGAAAGACTTGGCATTTATTCGGAAGAAAAAGTTAAAAATGCTGCATACAAAAGACGTGAGGCTCTAACAGATACATTTTCGGCAATCCCGGATGAGTCGATACAGCTGCTGAAGAAACTTAAAGCTAACGGGATAAAGATAGGTCTTATTACAAATACTTTTTCGGATGAACGGGATTTCATAAGAGAAAGTCCGTTGTTTCCTTATTTTGATGTGGCATTGATATCTTATGAGCAGGGGATATGTAAACCGGAGCAGGAAATGTTTCGCAGGATGACGGAGCGGCTTGGGGTTACAGCAGAAGAGTGTTTATATGTAGGTGACGGAGGTTCAAAAGAGCTATATGCCGCAAGGGAAGCAGGTATGCATCCTATACAGTGCACATGGTTCCACGACAAAGCATTCGAGCCGCATATACCTTGTCAGATCCTTGATGAGTTTGATCATGCAGACCATCAGTTTGATGTGCTTGATTATTTATCCGGAGAAAATAAGGAAAGCAGATTATCGGAGGATCATAAATTATCGATCATAGAGTAAAGGAGCAGCTTGCACTTGAGTTTAATTGCAGCCCGGGGGATTTTGATCGTGATGAAAATGTCATCACTAAAAGCTGTCTGCATGAAAACAGAAGAAAGGGCGAAATACCATATTATGGAACAAGTCTTTCCAATATTTTTTCATGGAAGATAGCATTGGGAAGCGGTTTTGCACCGGCTTGGATCGAGACGGAATCCAGACCATGCAATGATAATTTATTTGCAAAATAATGGACCACTAACCCCGTCCCCATGGTCCAATTTATAACATTATAAGGAGGATGTATGAAGAAAAGAGTGGGAGTGGTAGTTGAAATTCTGTTATATGCCATAATGCTATTACAGATGTGTTATGTGTTCTTAGGAAATATTCCACATGAGATACTTGGAGTTTCTTTCTTTATTCTTTTGGTTCTGCATATCATTTTTAAAAGAAAATGGGTTAAAGGATTTTTAAAGAGTAGTGGAAAAAGATCACGTGCAGCTACTTTTAATGGGGTGATCATACTTTGTATATTCATGGTGTCAGTAGTGATGGCTTTGAGCAGTATGGGGGTTTCAAGGACTGTTTTCCCATGGTTTAATTTCCTACAAAGTCCGGCACTGCACAAGTATCTGGCAACAGCACTTTTAGCTTTGTCGGTGATACATGGAGGAATGCATTTTTATATCAGATCAAAGAAAAAGAAGAAAACGGTATTTATTATCGTTTTGCTGACCGGTCTTGCGATAGTACTCGGACTTGTTGCGGTTCCGTATATTAACAGGCATTTCAGGACTGTAGAGATTGACTATGGGAGCAAGGTATCCGGGGAGAAAATACAGACAGAAAACACTCCTTTGGTTATTTACTTTACGAGAGTCGGTAATACGGATTTCGAAGCAGATGTTGATGTGGTTTCGGGGGCGTCACTCTTAAAGGCCGATGGAATAATGATGGGAAATACTGAGCTTATGGCGCATATGATAAGAGATATTTTAGGCTCGAAAATAATCCCGATAACTCTGACCGGAGAGAAATACCCGTCATCTTATTCTGATACTGTTGTAGTGGCTGGAAGGGAATTGAAAAATGATGCCCGTCCAGAAATCGAAGATATAGATATTTCGGACAGTGATTCTATTATCCTGATATATCCACTTTGGTGGGGAACGATACCGATGCCTGTGGCCACATTTCTGGAGGATAATGATTTTGACGGGAAGAAGCTGTATCTTTTGACAACACAGGGCAGTGCAGGATTTGGATCGAGCATTTCGGACGTAACAGGAATGACAAAAGGAGCGGAGATCATAAAGGGGTTAAGCATTTACTGCGATGATATTCCGGATGTAAGAGATGAGCTTGAAGACTGGATCAGTAAGGAGTTTGGCTCAGATAAAGGGGATAATTGAGATAATGAAAATGAACATTCAGATATTCGGCACAAAGAAGTGTAATGATACGAAAAAAGCAGAACGCTTTTTTAAGGAGCGTGGAATAAAGTATCAATTCATAGATATGAAAGAAAAGGGAATGAGCAAAGGGGATAAGGAAGTGGCTCACGTTTTCCATTGCAATATGAGACTGGCTGAAGGAGAACGGGCAAATAAGGACCAGGCTGATTTCTTTAAAAAATTAAAAAGCTGACAGAAGAGAAAGTGTTTGTGAACCTGAAGCAGAATTTATAGAAATGAAGGTAGGATATTCTTCATCTAAAGTGATGTTTAATGAACTGGGTGACATTGAAGTTTGGGATACGAAAATGAAAATAGACATAAAAAAGATATCCGAGGGGGAAGAGAGCATCACTGTGAGATACAGGGAACTTACCCCGAAATTAAATAAGATAATAGGACTTTTGCGGAATGACGGAAAGATTTGGGGAAAACTTGATGAAGAAAGTGTGAGCCTGGATCCGTATGATATTCTGTATATAGAGTCTGTAGATGACAAGGTATTTGCCTATACTCCGGACAAGGTGATAAAACTGGACGGGACGCTTAATTCCTTTGTCAGTGATATCGCAGATGAAAGCTTTTTCAGATGCAGCAAGGCCATGATCATTAACGTAAATAAAGTGGTGTCATTAAAGAGCCTTTCGTCCAACAGGATCGATGCGACAATGGAAGGCGGAGAGCACATACTTATATCAAGAAGATATGCGTCGGAGTTTAGAAGATTATTGCGAGGGGAGAGATAGATATGGACGGGAAAAAGAAGATATCCCTCTGGGAAGCATATCTGACCAGGGAAATAGGTATAGAGTTTAAGGCATGCCTGTACTTTTTTGCAATACTGTTTTTTTACTGTGTATACAGGCTGATCAACGGAAGCAGTGAAGCCGGGATACTTGAGATGGCAGAGATGATAGTCACCTGCTATATCATAGGTTACATCCAGGTGTATGTATTCGGAAATTTTGATGAGGCAGAAAATCTTAAACTTAAGGAATGGCTGGGGATCGTGGTATGCACAGGACTATATTCATTAGTATCATTTATCGGGAAATGGTTTGACGGAGAAATTCCGGCAACCCTGATATTCGCTGGCTATCTGATGATCACGTATATCTGTGTATTTTTCATATACAGGTCAAAAAGAAGAATAGATGATAAAAAGCTTAATGAAGATCTGAAGCTTTTTCAAACGGAGCATAAGAAAAGTGAATCATAAGGGTAAATAAGTGCATCTTACGGGAACAGGTATTGTTCCCGTATTTTTTTGCTGCTAATAATAGAATCACAGAAAGGAGCAGCATATGGAAAACGTCATCGAGATCAAAAATCTGACCAAGAGTTACGGTAAGAACAGGGGAGTCATCGATGTATCACTGAACGTAAAGAAAGGAGATATCTTCGGATTCCTCGGACCCAACGGTGCCGGCAAATCCACAACGATCCGTTCGATGCTCGGATTCCTCAAGTTCAACGAGGGCAGCATCAGGATCCTCGGTATGGATTCCGTAACGGATCACGAGAAGATCCTGAAGGAGGTAGGTTACATGCCCTCCGAGGCATGGTTCTACAACACGATGAAGGTATCCGACGTAATAAAATATGCCGCAGATGTAAGGGGACTCGACTGCAGTGAAGAAGCCGGCAAGATCTGCGAGAAGCTCAAGGTTAACACAGACAAGCGCATCAAGGAACTGTCTCTGGGAAACAGAAAGAAGGTCAGCATCGTCTGTGCGATGCAGCACAAGCCGAAGCTCTTTATTTTCGACGAACCCACCTCCGGACTCGATCCCCTGGTGCAGAAACACTTTTTCGAACTGATAAACGAATATGTGGCAAAGGGAGCGACCTGTCTTCTTTCGACACATGTTCTTTCGGAGGTAAACAAGTACTGTAAGAGCGCCGCGATAATGCGTGACGGCAGATTGACGATGCTCGATTCGCCGAAGATCGACGATGATACATTTCTTGCCTTCTACGAAGATGAGGAGGAAAAGTGATGAAACACATACTGGTTAAAGAATTAAAACTGAATCTGAAGAGCTTCCTCATATGGAGCCTGTCCGTCGGACTTCTCGGACTTGCATGCATACTTCTTTATTCGAGCATGCAGGGTGAGATGAAGGACATGGCCGATGCGTTTTCCAACATGGGTGCGTTCTCCGATGCATTCGGAATGAGCACTCTGAGCATCGCAACTTTGAAAGGTTACTTTGCGACAGAGATAGGTGCGGTCCACGGTCTCGGCGGAGGAATGTTCGCAGCGATACTTGCTATCGGCATCATATCAAAGGAAGAAGAAGGTCACTCCGGCGAATTCCTTTTCTCGCTTCCGGTATCCAGAACCAAGGTGCTCATCGCCAAGGGGTTATGCGTTGCGGTTTACCTGGTTTTCTTTACTCTCATCTGCGGAATTTTCTATGCCATCGGATTTGCCGCACTCGGAGAGGAACTTCCCACGGCGCAGTTTATGACATTCATGGGAAGACAGATGCTCATGAATTTCGAGGTTGCCGGAATCTGCTTCGGTATCTCGGCTCTGTCATGGAAGAACCGTATGGGAATGGGAATCGCACTCGCAATGTTCTTCTATTTCTACGATGTTATCGGAAGAGTTGTCCCGGATCTTAAGGATTACCTCTTTGTTGGTCCTTATTCGTACGTCAATGCGGCCGAGATCTTCACCGATGCCGATACTCCGACCGGTGCGATCTGTCTGGCTGTGGCAGTCATGATATGCGGCGTGTTCTTCGCCTTCTTTTACTACAATAAGCGCGACCTCGCAAGCTGATTACATAATTGAAATACCCGCTTAATCTGTTAGAATGAAAATACGGGGGAGAAACAGAGGGTATTTCATGGGGAACAGAGCATCAAGTGACAACACGGCGGGGTTCAGTATACTGAACCCCGATTCAAGGGAATTCGAGCCCCTGGAGTCCGCACCATTTTTCCGGGATCTGAATCTGGATCAGGTGATAGACAGACTCACCGTCAAATGGGGCAGGGACGTCAAAAAGTATTTCAGGTATATTCCTCAGTCTCCGGAGGAAGTTTCTTATCGCCGTGCCGTATACAGGGACATCAGGAAGGATGAAGTATATGCGGCGCTCGTAAAATTCACCGAAGATCTTGAGAAAATCGAAAACATCCGCAGGGAAAAAGAAAAGGTCCGCATCCCTCTGCAAAGATACGTCTGGCAGATAAGGGAGGTCGGATCGTATTGTGATGTCTATGAAGAGCTTGCAAAGTCGCTGGAATCCGCAGGGCTTACTTCAGGCGGAATGAAGGGTTTCCTTTCCGCTCTGAAGGAGATACTCGAAAGCGTTGAATACCGAAGACTGCGGGAGCAGATAGAAAAGACGCTTGAAGAGATAAGGGCGCTCCGCTTTGTGATCACATATGACAGGGACAGGATGAGCGTGGAACTGAAAGAATTACCGGATGAAGGAAGCTACGGTAAGATGCTCAGGGAAAAGAGAGGCGGGGAAGTAAGAAGCCTCCGGAATCCTTTCATCGCGGATCCCACGCTTACAGAGATCGAAAAATCCTGTCTGGAGATCATACAGAAGAAAAAGCCCGGGATCTTTGCACTGATCGAACAGACCGCAGAGATGTCCGAAGGGTATGAAAAGGAAGTACTGCACAGATTCGAAAGGGAAGTTATCTTCTATCTGTCCTACCGATCGCTTCAGATCGACATGGAAGAGTCGGGCTTTAAGTTCACCGAGCCGGAGACGGATGAGGGTAAGAGAATGGAAGCAAAGGGACTATACGATATGGCCCTTGCGCTTGCCAACAGGGCCAAGGACAAAGAAGTCGTTCCGAATGATTTCGGATATGAAGCCGGTGAGAAGTTCTTTGTGCTTACGGGTCCCAATCAGGGCGGCAAGACGACATTTGCAAGAAGTCTCGGGCAGCTCGTTTACCTTGCGCAGATGGGATTCGATGTTCCGGCTGAGTCCGCAAACGTTCCTTTCTTCCCGGATATTCAGACGCACTTTTCCGTAGAGGAAAGTGTTGAGACGGGACGCGGAAAACTTAAAGAGGAGCTTGTGAGGCTCGCTCCGATGATGGAACAGCAAAAGTATGGAACCTTCGTGGTCATCAACGAACTCTTCACGACTGCGGCGAGCTATGATGCGGAGATCATGGGAAGGAACGTGCTGGAGCATTTTATGGCCCTTGGATGCATGGGCATCTATGTCACGCATCTTCGCGAACTCTGTTCTGCGGGCGAAGGCGTTGTAAGCCTCAAGGCAACGCTGGATGATCACAGGGTTCAGACCTACAGGATCGTAAGGGGCGAAGCGGATGATACCGCATGTGCGGAAAATGTCGTGAATAAATACAGGCTGACATACGAGCAGCTGAAGGAGCGCTTATGAAGGTATGCCTGTTATATAAGGACCGCGAAAGGTCTGAGAGAGAAAAATATTATGATACCGAGAGCATAATCGGCGACCTCGGATTAAAGACGCTCATCCTTTCCGCAGCCAAGAGGCTTGTATTCGAAAACGGAAAGCTTAAGAGCGTCGAAAAAGAAGACACTTATCTGATGGAGACTCTCAGGAATGTCATGATGATCCCGCTTGAGTCCGCAGGTGAGATAAAGTTCCGTCAGGAGATAATTAAGGACTGCATCTCACACGAGGAACTTATACGTTCTCTGTACGAGATCTGCAGTGATGTGATCCGCAAGTGGAACACGCTCGGAAGAGGCGGAAGGGAAAAACTTCAGCAGAGCAATCCCGTTACAAGACTTACGGAAGATATAAAGGTTCTGCATCTGTTCATCGATTCGCTCTCGGCGATAAGAACGCTTTTGTCGGAGCGTGATGACTTAAGTTCCGCCGGACTGGGTGCTTTCAAAACAGAGTTTCTGAAGACATATTCCGCGGAACGCGAAGAATTTGTGAAGAGTGTTCTCGGAGATATTTCCTTTTACACGGACGGATCGGATGAAGAGGATGAGGGGCGAGAGCAGGTCGTAAGACCGAGGATCGTGATGGAGAGCGGACTTGAGGACGGACTGAAATTCAGCTCTCTTAAGCTTGAGGAAGTATCATCCCGAAGCGAGAAATTCTATAAGCGCGGAAGTGCCAAGTACAAGATCCGTGAATTCAAAAACTCCCTGACACCGGATTCGTTTTCCACGGTGGGAGACCAGAATATCGACGAGCAGGTACAGCAGCTTGAATTTGGAATAGTAAGCTATATCACGGAGGAGCTTAAGAGCGAGCTTGAAGAGTTCCGTACTTTCTTTGACAGGCTGAGGTTCCAGAGCGCATTCTATCTGGCAGCGGTACAGCTCAAAGAGCAGATGGAAAGAGTCGGCGGAGAGTGGTGCTATCCCGGGGTCTGCGACCGGAATGATCTGAAGTTTGAAGAACTCAGGGAACTCGTGATGTCGATGCAGCATCATGTCACGGTTGTCGGAAACACGATGTCCCTTGCGGGTAAGGATCTTGTTATCATCACCGGAGCCAACCAGGGAGGCAAATCAACCTTCTTAAGGAGTATAGGTATCGCACAGGTCATGATGCAGTGCGGACTTCCCGTAATGGCGAAATCATTCTCAAGCGGGATATTCCCGAATCTCTTCGTTCACTTCACCCGCAGGGAAGACAGCGAGATGAACAGCGGAAGGCTCGATGAAGAGCTGAAACGAATGAGCGGTATCATCGACCGGATCGGTGACGGATCGCTTGTCCTTTTGAACGAATCCTTCGCAACCACGACGGAAAAGGAAGGCTCCGTCATTGCATACGACATAATCAGGGCGCTCAGGGAATCGGGCGTTAAGATACTTACGGTCACGCATCTTCTTTCCTTTGCGAGGCGAATGCATGATGAGACGCAGGGGCGTCCGGAATCCGGAGTGCAGTTCCTTTCCGCCGAGAGAAAAGAGGACGGGCGCAGGACATTCCGCATGATCCCCCACGCACCCGAGCTTACCAGCTTCGGACTCGATCTTTATGAGGAGATCGTCGGCCCGGTCAATGACAAAAAATGATGATTTTTCTGCCAAAAATCATGTGTATCTGCCGGCCATACTTTGTAGAATGATATATAAAGACAGGTCAGGTCTCGGGACCTATGCGAGTAAAGGAGAATGATATGGCTGTCAAATGGGGAATCCTCGGAACCGCTAATATTGCAAAACACTGCACCATTCCGGGTATAAAGGAAGGTGAGAACTGCGAGCTTTATGCCATCGCCGGAAGAGATCCGAAGAAGGTGGAAAGCTACAAGCAGGAATTCGGTTTTGTAAAGGGATATGTCGGATACGACAAGCTTCTCGAAGATCCCGATGTGCAGGCTGTTTATATTCCTCTTCCCAACAACATCCACAAGGAGTGGGTCATCAAGGCACTCAGAGCCGGAAAGAATGTTCTCTGCGAAAAGCCCCTTGCGATGAATGCCGGGGAAGCGGAGGAGATGTTCGCTGTCGCAAAGGAAGAAGGAAAGATCCTGATGGAGGCCTATGCTTATCTTCACAGTCCTTACATCGATTCGCTTAAGCTTGACCTTGAAAGCGGCATCATCGGAGAAGTCGATTATATGGAGACCGAATTCCTTACACAGGGATATATCGAGGACTTCCGTCTTCACAAGGAACTGGGCGGCGGAGCGGTCTACGATCTCGGATGCTATTGCACCACGATGATCAGGAGACTTTTTGACGGTGACATCGAGCTTGTATTTGCAGACGCGGAATTCGGAGAGACGGATGTTGATGTGTTCGCATCCGCACTTCTCAAGATAGATAAGAAGATCAGGGCATCCTTCAACGTGGGAATGAATTTTACTCCCGGCTGTAATTCCAGAAAGGATAAGCTCTACATTCACGGAAGCAAGGGTGTTATAGTTTCGGATGTGGAATACAATCAGTCCGGCGATCTTTCGTACTGCGTTATCGCGGATGGCAAGGAGATAAAGCGCAAGCTCTATGTTAAGCAGAACTACACGCTTGAGGCCGAGCAGCTTTCCCGCTGCATCGAAAACGGAGAGGAACCTCACATCAGTGCGGAGTTTTCGATAAAGAATGCAAGACTGCTCGACGAGATATTTGATAAAATAGGATATTGAGGGGACGGATAAGATTAATATCCCGGAGACATGAATAAAAAAGCACTTTGGACAACCGGTTATGCTTTCCTGAACATCGCTTACTTTGCCGCATTCTGTACGGTCCATGCATGCGCTGCGGTTTTCCTGATGTCCAGGGGCTTTTCAAATACAGAGGTAGGTATCCTGCTTGCGACTGCCAATATCACCTCGGCTCTGTTCCAGCCGTTCATAGCCGATGTGATAGATAAAAAAGGATGGCTGACCAACAGAAGATTCATACTGATCTCCTGTATCGTGATCCTCACAGGGTCCGTGCTTCTGCGTTTCATTACGGACTCAAAGCCGGTGATCTTCATAATCTATGCGCTTATCTATATGATCCAGTTTGCGTACCAGCCCGTCATGACCGCGCTCTGCTTTGAATACCGGAAGAAGGGTTGCGACATTGTGTACGGACTTGCAAGAGGTCTCGGTTCGGCAGGCTTTGCCGTTACATCCGCATTTATCGGAAGGGCGGTGGAGGCAAAGGGAGCGGATCTGCTGCCTGCGGTGACCGTGATCATAATGGCGGTATCTGCAGCAGCCGTCTTTTTCTACAGACCGGCAGGCGAAGCGGAAGCCGGAGAACCGGCGGAAGGAACCGCAGGAACAGAAGAAACCCACGGCAAGGTTACGGATTTCTTCCGCGAATATCCCGCATTTTTTCTTTTTGTCATTGCATCGATATGTTTCTTTTTCGCCCACAATATGATCAATGATTTTATGATCCAGATCATAAGGGCCCTGGGCGGAGGCGAGACGGAGCTCGGATATTCCAATTTCCTTCAGGCCATTCTGGAACTTCCCGTTATGGCACTGATAGGATTTGTGCTCAGGAAGGTTTCACCGGCGAAGCTGCTCGTCTTTTCGGGGGCTGCGTTTTTCGTCAAGATACTTATCCTCATCTTCGCACGTAATATGGTCTGGATGTTCGTAAGCCAGTCGTTCCAGCTCTTTGCATATGCGGTGTTCATTCCCGCGGGAGCGTATTATGTCAGTCATACCATGGCTGAAAACGATCAGGTAAAGGGTCAGGCCTATGTGACGAGTGCCATCACCATAGGCGGAGTTTTTTCAAATCTTATCAGCGGAGTCATCCTGGATAATCTCGGAATGAGACCGATGCTGATAACCGGCACGGCGGTTTGTTTTGTGGGAGTGTTAATTTCATTTGCGGCTCTGAGGAGCCCGGACAGGAAAGGAGATCAGCCTTATGAGTATCGATCTTAACAAAATGCCCAAGCTCGGATTCGGACTTATGCGTCTTCCCGAAAAGGACGGAGTAATCGATCATGAGCAGGTCTGCAACATGGTTGATAAGTATATGAAAGCGGGAATGAACTATTTCGATACCGCATATGTCTATCACGGAGGAAAGTCCGAGGTGGCTGCAAGAGAGGCACTCGTAAAGAGATACCCCAGGGACAGCTTCATGATAGCGACCAAGCTTCCCGCATGGGAGATCAGGAAGGAAGAGGACATCGAGAGGATCTTTAACGAACAGTGCGAAAGAGCCGGCGTGGATCATTTCGATTTCTATCTTCTCCATTCGATCGAAGAAGGCAATAACTACGATGTCTACGAAAAGTATGACTGCTTCAGCTGGGGACTTAAGAAGAAGGAAGAGGGCAAGATCACCCATTTCGGATTCTCCTTCCACGGAAGTCCCGAGCTTTTGGTGAAGATCCTTGACGATCATCCCGAAGTTGAATTCGTGCAGATCCAGCTCAACTATCTCGACAGGACAAATCCTGTCGTGCGCTCGCAGGAGCTGTATGATATACTTCACGAAAGAAATATTCCCATCATCGTAATGGAACCCGTAAGGGGTGGAATGCTCGCAGGCTTTTCTCCCGAGATCGATGCAAAGTTCAAGGCTCGCAGGCCGGATAAGTCGGTCGCATCATGGGCACTGCGCTTTGTCGCTTCCCTTCCCGGAGTCATGACAGTTCTGTCGGGAATGTCCAACGAAGAACAGATGGATGACAATATAGGAACATTTACGAACTTCGAACCTATGACCGAAGACGAGATCGCGATCGTAGATGAAGTTACGAATGAGCTGATGGCTATCCCCCAGATCGGATGTACCGCCTGCAAGTACTGCTGCGACGGATGCCCGATGAGGATAAGCATTCCCGATGTCTTCAGGACCATGAATACCCTTCGCCGTTATCCCGATGACTGGAGATCCAAGAATTTCTACAACGGACTCATTCAGAGATACGGCAAGGCTTCGGATTGTATCGGATGCGGTCAGTGCGAAAGGGTATGTCCCCAGCATCTGCCCATCATCGACCTGATGAAGGAAGCGGCCGAAGTGCTCGGAAAGTAAGGACAGATAAGCAGGATGAAAAAGGAAGATAAGACAAATGTATGCCGTGTTCTCGACGGAAAGAAGATCCCATATGAGACACACGCATATGAACCCGATGCAGGCCTGACGGGTGAACAGATAGCCGCCATACTCGGCGAAGATACCTCTAAGGTCTTCAAGACTCTTGTCACACAGGGAAAGAGCGGCGGTTATTATGTGTTCGTCGTTCCTGTAGCTGAAGAGCTTGATCTTAAAAAAGCAGCGAAGGCATCGGGCGAAAAGTCCATTGACATGATAAAGCAGAAGGATCTTCTTCCGCTTACGGGATATGTACACGGAGGCTGCTCTCCCATCGGAATGAAAAAGCAGTTCCCCACATTCATCCATGAAACCGCGACCGGCTTTGAGAAGATATTCGTAAGTGCCGGAAAGGTGGGACTTCAGATAGAACTTTCTCCGGCAGATCTTATCTCCGTAGTAAGATGCAGGACCGCGGATATAATCTGCGGATAATCCGAAGATAACATGATAAAGTGCAGCTTGTCTGAAAAGGCAGGCTGCATTTTTTGTTGACGACTATTACGTTTAGTGATATATTACGGTAAACGTAATAAAGGAGCGGGGGAACATGCGTGACAATGTAAAAGGCGGAGCACTGACGGAAGTTACATTTTTCATATTGCTTTCTCTTTATGAGCCCAAGCACGGTTATGCGATCATGCAGTTCATAGAGGAGATGACGGAAGGGCGACTTTCCCTTGGCGCGGGTACATTGTACGGTGCCATAAATTCCCTTCTCGAAAAGGGATGGATCAAACCCTACGGTGACGTAAACGGAAGGCAGAAAAAATATGTCATTACTCCGGAAGGAAAGAAGGCTGCGAAGACGGAGCTTGCAAGACTCAGGAAGCTTGTGGATTTCGCATCGGATACGATGGGAGAAAGATCATGAAGAAGATAAGATTCTACAGCGGACTCATAAATCTGCAGATAAAATGGCTGGATAAGATGTCGGACAAGGGATACAGACTTGTCAGTACGGGGAAGCTCTGGTATGAATTCGAACCCTGCAAGCCGTCGGCATACAGATATGCGATCGATTATGTCGGTGACAAGAGTAGGGCGGAAGCGAAAGAGTATGCGGACTTTCTTGAGGATATCGGGTACAGGACATATTTCAAGAATATAAATCTTAACCTGGATCTCGGGGACCTTGTGTGGGAAAAGCTTGCAGACAAAGGTGATTTCTTCGCTGACAGGGCAACGGCTATGGACAGGGCTCTCCTCATCGTCGAGAAGGAAAACGACGGAAAGCCGTTTGAACTTCACACGACATATGAAGACAGGGCGCTGTTCTACAGAAAACTGATGATGCCCTACCTGCTGCTGTTCCTGCTCTTTGCGGCTCTGGGTCTGTTTACGAAGATGTGGGGATGGTTTGCAGCCGCTGCGGTTTTCCTTTTCGTATGCATCGTGTATCTGATCGATCATCTGAAAATGAAGAAATTGTCTTCACTGGTTGAAGGATAGAAAAGAGGATATAAATGAAGATCAAAAAGAAAGCTTTATCCACGCTCATCATACTGGTGATCGCGCTCATCGCATTCGGGGCCGCCCGGTATCTCGGATTTGCCAGGACCAGGATCGGGTCCTTCAGCAATCTCAGGGATAAATATAATATGTATGAATGGACCGCTTCTTATGCGGATTTTTCGGGAACCCTTCAGAAGGCTGTTTTTCCGAAAGCGGATTATATGGGCTTTGATGTAAAGAGCGCATCCGGAAGCGAACACGGTCTTAACGTGACCGTAAAGTGCGGCAATATGATCGTATTCGAAAAGGAAGGCATAACGAACGGAACTTACTTTTTTCCGGTATACGGAAGAGCGGTCATAACGATAAGGACCGAAGGATTTCTGGGAAGCTTTTATACCATATCGACTCCGCAGCTTCCGAAAGATGCGGGGAATATATATCTGTACGGTGAAGAACACGGAAACACCGCCATCATAGATGGTGAATTCGAGCTGTGGGATTCATACTACCATAATGACGGCATGAGGGATCTGTTCATGGAGCTTCCCTACTTTACGGCGGAGTATCTTAACGTATGGATGCAGTCGGATAATGATGACATCCTTTATGAAGTCTATGATGATATTGACGGAACGCAGGTTCATACCGAAAGCTTTCTTGAGTTTTTGAAGAAGATCAAGGATGAATGTCCGGAGACCGTATTTCACGGAACCGATGTGGGACACCAGCATGCGACTACCGGACAAAGATACATTTCATATCTTCTCGAAAACGGATATGATGAAAGCTCCTATGAGTATGTGACTGCGGTTGAGAACATGGACCAGGGATCGTATTATCAGCGGTCGGGGGATGAGGTTTACAGGGAAAACATGATGGCCCAGAATTTCATCACCGAATATGAGAGGATATTCGGCAGGGATATCATGGGAATATACGGAAGTGCGCATACCATCCCGGACGGCATGGATTATAAGACCGGAAAGGTTCCCTGTATGGCAAACAGACTGAATGATTTCTACGGAGGGACGGTTATATGCGAATCACTTCTGGACCTGAAGTATGAAGCCGGACCTCTTTCATCGGAAACAATAGTTCTGAACGGAAAAGAATACACGGCAAGCTATTTCGGTTCAACGGATCTTTCGGCTATGCTGCCCGATTATTCCACCCGTGAAGTATGGAGGATAGAGGATGCATATGAGGATCTTAAGGATGTTCCGACCACGGACAATGTTCTTCCGTACGACAACTATCCTGTAAGAGTTGAGGCCGGACAGGTGTTTAAGCTCGTCTATACCATGAAGGACGGATCGGTCATTACCGAATACCACCGCTCGGACGGAGATACCTGGAACGGAAGGGAAGTAACCAATCAGATACAGATCGGGTAAAGTGTCCGAACAAAAATTGAAAGATTCCATAACAGAAAATCGGATGCAAAAACCTGCCTCCCGACATAAAATGTAAATGATGCTGATAACTATGCATGTAAAGGAGCAGCTATGGGAGACGTAATTAAAGTACTTATGCTGAACGGAAGCCCCAGGGAAAGCGGAAACATCGCTCTGGCTTTTCATGAGATGGAGAAGGTTTTTGAGGAGAACGGTGTCGAATATGAGAACATCCTTCTCGGAAGGACCGATATAAGAGGATGCATCGCTTGCGAGACCTGCAGGAAGAACGGCAAGTGCGTTTTTAACGATATAGTAAATGAGCTTTCGGCAAAGTTTGAAGAGGCCGACGGACTTGTTATCGGATCGCCGGTATATTACGGATCCGCCAACGGAACACTTATGTCCGCGCTTCAGAGAATGTTCTACAGCACTCATTTTGACAAGAGCCTTAAAGTCGGTGCGAGCGTGGTCAGTGCGAGACGTTCCGGATGCACCGCAACATTCGACGAACTGAACAAGTTCTTCACTCTTTCCAATATGCCCGTTGCGACCAGTCAGTACTGGAACAACATATACGGATGGGAGCCCGGTGAAGGCAAGGTTGATGATGAAGGAATGCAGGTAATGAGAGTGCTTGCAAGGAACATGGTATTCCTGATGAAGAGCATTAAGCTTGGAAAACAGGAGATCGGCCTTCCCGATACCGAACCCCGCGTATGGACCAATTTCACCAGATAAGGGGAAGAATATGAGCTACGAAAGAATATCCGATGCAAATGTGATCACCGAGAAATATATGGATTCGATCCTGATCGAAGAGCGTCTCATCGATTCGGTCGTCGCGGATACGTCGATAGAATTCTTCGGAGAAAGATTTGATTCTCCGATAATGACTCCCGCGTTTTCCCATCTGGGACAGTATAACGGAAGGGATATGACCGGACTTGAAGAATACTCTGTAGCGGCGAAGGAATTAAATATTCTCAATTTCTGCGGCATGATGGAAAACGATCTGTTTAAGAAGATCGCAGATACCGGCGCTAAGACAGTCAGGATAGTAAAGCCCTATGCCGACAATGCCAAGGTAAAGGATCAGATGCAGTTTGCGGAAAGCGTCGGTGCTTTCGGCATAGGTATGGACATTGACCATATCTTCGGTGAGAACGGACTTGATGTCTGTGTGGGCGAGCTGATGGCGGAACAGACTGCCGATATGCTCAGATCCTATGTTGAACTTACAAAGCTTCCTTTTGTCGTAAAGGGAGTCCTCAGCGTATCCGATGCGGTAAAGTGCGCGGATATCGGTGCAAAGGCGATCATCGTAAGCCATCATCACGGACGTCTTCCCTTTGCGGTTCCTCCCATGATGATACTTCCGAAGATAAAGGAAGCATTAAAGGGGAAGGATGTTAAGATCATAGTCGATTGCGGAATAGCAAGCGGCGCCGATGTTTTCAAGGCTCTTGCTCTCGGTGCTGATGCGGCCGCTGTCGGAAGATCTATGATGCCCGCACTCGAAAAGGACGGCGTAAGCGGAGTTAAGAACTTCATTACGAAGACGAATGGCGAGCTCAGGTATGTCATGAGCTTTACCGGCTCGGCAGATGTAAAGAGCATAGACCCTTCCGTCCTTCATTTCACCGGAAACCTGATCTGAGCAAAGGAGAGAATCTGATATGAGACTCGGAACATCGTCACCTCTTGCATATGATTCTCCCGAGCAATGGGCGCAAACACAGGTGAACCTCGGCTGTGGCGCAGTGGTCTTTCCTGTTCAGAGCAGTGAACCGGAATCGAAGATCATCGCGTACAAGGAAGCTGCGGAAAAAGCAGGACTTGTGATCGCGGAAGTCGGGATATGGAGAAATGCTCTATCATCCGATCCGGATGAGCGTAAAGCAAATATGGATTACACCGTAGAGCAGCTTCGCCTTGCGGATTTTGTCGGAGCGAGATGTGCCGTAAACGTTGCAGGATCCATGGGGCCGGTATGGGACGGCGGATACAGGGAGAATTATTCCGAAGAGGCTTGGAAGAAGACTGTATCGATGGTTCGTGAGGTAATAGACAGGGCCGGTGTGAAGAATACGTATTTCACCCTGGAGCCGATGCCGTGGATGATCCCGACAGGACCGAAGGAATATATAAAGCTTCTCGAGGATGTGGACAGGGACAGGTTTGCGGTCCATATGGATATCATCAACATGACCAATTCCGCGGACAGATATTTCCACCCCGAAGAATTCGTCGATGAATGTGCGGAACTCCTTGGAGATAAGATCAGAAGCTGCCACATCAAGGATGTGCATCTTGACGGCAGATATACGCTCAGGCTCGAAGAGTGCGCACCGGGTGAAGGTGAATTTCCCCTTAAGTATTACGCGGAAAAGATGAGCGCTATCGATCCGGATATGCCGGTCATCCTTGAGCATCTGAGCAATGATGAAGACTATTTCAAGTATATGGATTATCTGAAGAAGATATTATTCTGATTTTTTGGTACAGTCTGTCCTGCGGGCGGGCTGTACTTTTTTTGCCGGATCATGAAGCGGACCTGTGGCGGGCTGCACTCTTTATACTCAGGGTAGTATGTACTTTTTCGCGGCTTGGGGCGATAATGTGTTTATGACACATGAATTTGAAAAAGAAAATAATGAACTGACAACCGTAGTTGTAATGGGACTTCGCACGAACGAAAGCGATGATGAGTTCGACTATTCGATGAAGGAACTTGTAAGCCTTTGCGAAGCATGCGATCTGGATGTTGCTTATGAACTCACCCAGTCACTGCCTGCACCCGATAACGCGACCTGGATAGGTTCGGGTAAGGCCGAAGAACTTAAAATGCACGTAGAGGCCAACCGTGCCGAATTCGTTGTATGCCTGGGAAATCTTTCCCCTGCGCAGATGAAGAACCTGCAGAAGATAATAGGCGTTCCCGTGTGGGACAGGACGAATCTCATACTCGAGATCTTCTCGAGAAGGGCGAGAACCGGAGAAGCAAGACTTCAGGTCGAGACCGCATATCTTCAGTACATGATGCCCCGCCTTACCGGAATGTGGCAGCATCTCGGAAGACAGGGAGGCGGCGGAGGAAGCCGTGCGAACAAGGGTATCGGTGAAACACAGATAGAGCTCGACAGACGTCAGATCTCAAGAAGGATCAGTGAACTAAAGAGAGAACTGACCGTGATGGAAAGGACGCGCGATGTCCAGAGAGAGGGAAGAAACCGCGGAGGCTATCCACACGTTGCTCTTGTTGGATATACGAATGCCGGCAAGTCTTCGCTTATGAACTATCTTGTGGAACGCGGAGACCCCACTCCGGATAAGACGGCGGGCAAGAAGGTGTTCGAGAAGAATATGCTCTTTGCGACTCTCGATACTTCGATCAGGAAGATCGATCTTCCGGGAAGAAAGCCCTTCCTTCTTTCCGATACCGTAGGCTTCATCGAGAACATTCCGCACGATCTTATCAAGGCATTCCGCTCCACTCTTTCGGAGCTGAAATACGCGGATGTGCTCCTTATCGTAATGGATTCCTCGGATCCCCATCACGACGATCACAAGAAGGTCACGGAAGATATCCTGAAGGATATGGATGTGCTCGGGATCCCCAGGATCTATGTTTATAATAAGTCCGACCTTCGTGATGCGGATATGAACATAAAGAACACTCCGGGAAGTGACAGGTTCTATATCTCCGCCAAGACCGGATACGGAGTTGATGACCTTCTCGATGAGCTTCAGAGCATTTTTCGAAAAGGAAACCGCATCGTGGAGAAAGTCATTCCTTTTGCGGACGGGCAGATAATAAACCGCTTCCATGAAGAAGCTGAAGTCGAATCCGAAAACTATGAGGAGGACGGAGTGCATATCAGGGCACTGTGTCCGGAATATCTTGCCGATTACATAGAGGACAGATATGGCGATAAAGCTGAGTGATGAAAACAGGACACTTCTTTGGTGGCTCGGTCAGATGGGATCTTCATTCGTTATTCCGGGTCACTGGGATATGTTCGCGGACAACAGTGAGGATCCGATGAAATTCGCTGACTACATATCCGTTAAATATCCTTACGGACCAAAGTGCATCCTTCCCAAAGTAATGGAAGAACTCGCCCTGTAAATAAAGTTGATATTGTGATCGGCTTTGGCTGCAGCAATCTCTTATTATGGGATTGCTGCTTTTTTCTGCATATTATTGCTGTTTACTGATATCTGATTGATAAATAGGAATAAAACTTGTATGTTGAAAATGAAATGACACGTTCTCTGAATGATAATGGGACATGGACAAAACATGAAAAAATATCTGATCATAATTTTTTTATCTATAAGTATTCTTTTTACCGGATGCGCATTTGATAATGATCCGGTTGAAGAAACTCAGGAAAATACCGAATCGGAAGTTTCGCCTGAAGAGGACAACAGAAAATCCTACGAGGTGGATATATATAACCCCGATAAACCCGAAGTGGTAAAGGTGATCTTATCCGGAGAGTGCAAGGGTAAGATCGGCAAAAAAGTAAGCATTTTTGATCTGTACGGGATGAATGTGATGCATAGCGGGGTGGTCGGACTGGTAGGTGTTCCGGTTGATGTATCCTTTTCGGATGTGGATGATGTGGAACTGACATTTGTATATGATGAAGATGAACTTCGCGGAATCCCCGAGAGCAATCTGATCATGCTTCGTTATGATGAAAAATCCATGTTTTACAAAACCGTAAATAAATGCGTTTGCGATACCGAGGCAAATACGATTACTGCACCTATAAAGAAAGAGGGAGTATATCTTTTGGTGGATGCATATCAATGGTATACAGTCTGGGGAATAGATGCATCTGAATATGAGTATGATATGGATATGACTCTGTTTGTATCGGATTGGGAAAGACAATACAATACAGGCAGCATAATGGAACTTGCCGATAAAAACTGGGCATATGATAACGCTCCGAATTTCTGTGTTTCCACCCCTGAGGAACTTGCTTCGGTCGTTTATTACGTCAATTCCCGTCCTGATGAATGGGAAGAAGTAAGCGTGACGCTGATTTCAGATATTGATTTGACCGGCTTTACATGGATGCCGATGGGATGGTATAAAAACGGAAATTCTCATGCTTTTTGCGGAACGATAGACGGACAGGGGCATACCATAAAAGGAATGAGTATACGCCTTGGATATGATGAATGCGGGTTTATCGGACGCGGAATTGATGTCATAGTCCGTAATATAAATTTTGAGGATGCATATGTCAGCGGAACCTCCGGTACGGGAATTGTCGGCGGTGAGATATTGTGGACAAATGTATGGGAAAATGTTCACGCAACGGGGGTGGTTGAAGGCGGAGATGATGATTACGGAGGAATCATCGGCAGAGAAGGATCGATAACCTTTAGAAACTGCAGTGCTGCCTTTTTGTTTAACGGAGTAGAAGAGGATTTCCTTTCATACAGACAGAAAATGCTTGATGAGATTGAAGTGGTTGAAACTTTTACCCTGACTTTATATGAAGAATGCGATTATCTGATCGTCAGAGATGAGCACGATGGTTTCGAAAGTTTGGGATGGCATATAGAACTGGACGGTGTGCAGGTATTGGACAGAAACGCTGAAAGTGAGACGATGCTTGATTCGGAGTATCAGTGGCTCCACGGAAAAGAGGGCGTTCATACCATTTATCTTACCGCCTGGATCGACGGCATGTATGTAAGGGTAAGTAATATAATAGAGTATGAATTATAGGGAATAGTTATTTCATGAAGAAGATATTGGCGATCATAGCGGTAATAATGCTTCTGGGCGTATTATGGATATCATATCATCACGATTCCGATGAGACTTATGTCGGTACGGAATCATCTGCGTACAGATTATCCACAGAAGATATCTATATGGAAGCATATGATTTCAACTTCAGCGGATCTGTCGGCAGTGATTTTTACGTGGTGGAAAATGAAGAAGAGCTGGAAAAACTGGCAGACGTTTTTACGAATGTGAAGGAACTTCCGGGATTTGAAGAACTTCTTGATGAGTACCCATTGGATGATCATGTCTATTTCTTTGTGTGCTGGTATCATGATAACTCCAAAGTTACGCCGCTTGGTCTGATCATTGATCCGGATAATGATGCTGTCTATACTGATTGCGAATATCACTCGGAAAGACGGGGACTGTTTTGGACGGATTCAGAGCCTGCTGTTGTGTATCCGAAGGTCATTCTTGCTATCGCCGGCAAAGAACAGATAGAGGGAGTGGATCTCGGAAAATATAAGGATTATTGTGACGAGACATAAGGATTTTTGTCATTTTCTGCAAAATATTGTCGTTTTCTGCAATGGCTATTGCGGAAACTCCCAAAATCAAATACAAATATAACGATCAGTGTATCAGATGAATGCCGCTCTTTTTCTCACCCCCCCTGAGAAATATATGGGCGGCATTTTGTTGTATATGAGGGGAGATTGTATATAATAAAGCGTGGGGGGATGTTATCGTTGTGCTTTCACGAAAGGCATCCGGCTTTATGCTGAACATTGCAATCTGCGACGACGAAAAGTATTTCAGGAATGAGATAAGGGGTATCCTGGAAAAATATCTTGGAGCCGAAGGAATCGTTTGTTCCATCGATGATTTCGCGTCCGGCGAAGAACTCACGGATCTGGGTATTGAAGTGCAGAAATACGATATTGTATTTCTGGATATTAATATGGATCAAATGGATGGAATTGATGTGGCCAGGAAGATCCGTGAAAAAAGCAAGGACATCTTTATCGTATTTGTTACGGCATATATCGATTACACCATCGAAGGGTATAAGGTAGATGCCTTCAGGTACATTCTCAAAAACAACAACATGCTCGAAGGAAGCGTAAAGGAATGTCTCGATTCCATCAGGGAAAGAATGGCCTATGAGGTCGAGCAGAAGGAGTTCGATTTTTCCGAAGGGAAAAAGACGGTTTCGCTTGAGCGTATCTTATTTGTCGAAAGCAATCTCCACAGACTTATCTTCCATATCATGGAAGATTCACTGAACAGGTACACGGTATATAAGACTCTGGACGAAATGGAGAAGGAGCTTGATGGCAAGGGGTTCATCCGCATCCATCAGAGTTATCTGGTCAATGTAAGGCATGTAAACAGCATTTCAAGATACTGTCTGTTCCTCGATAACGGTACTCAGCTCAGCATTCCGAGGGCCAGATACAATGATGTTCAGAAACTGATCGCTGAATACAAAGGAGCAATCTGAAACAGTGCTGGGTTATCTCGAAAGTATATCTGTCATAATCTTGGAGACGGTCTGTTGCAAACTCTTTTACGAGGCTTTCGCCAAAAAGAGAAATGAAGACAGGCTTAATGATTATCTGTTCATCATTCTTCTGTCCGGCATGAATTTTATGCTGACATTTTTTACCGGTGACAATAAGCTTGTGAATCAGATCCTGATAATCCTTATCACGGGTCTGATAATGTTCATGTATGCCGAGATAAAACTGTGGAAATCCTTCTGTATCGCTCTTTTGTTCCAAAGCCTTCTTATGGCTGTGGATTATGTTTTCTATCTATACTATCTCTTCATGAATGAAAGGTTCAGTCTGTATCTGTCGGGCTATGAATTCAGCCGGGATCTGTCTGACGCATTGGCTAAGCTCACTCTGTTTATGACGGTGCTGTTTCTTAAGACCAAGATTGCGAGAGGTGATGCTGAGGATATCCTCAAGGGAGCAGAGTGGTTTAGGTTCATAGCATTCCCTTTGTTTACGATCGTTGTTCTGTGCGCGATGCTGTGGACGTCCGGAGGCTCGGATAATGTCAAGGTCGGAAATGTCGATTTCCTGATCGCTTTCGGACTGGTGGCGATAAACATCATAGTCTTTTATCTGGTCTGCGACATCCTGAGGAGGGAACGCAGGATCAGGGAAGACGATATGTACAGGACCAAAGTAAGGAACCAGACGGAACTGTATAAGGCACTTTATACCAACTACGAGAAGCAGCGAAGAAAAGCGCATGAGTATAAGAATCAGGTCATGTGCATGGAAGGGCTTCTTAAAAAGAAACAGTACGATGAACTTGAAAAGTATATCGACAATATAAGCGGAAAGCTCAGCGGCGAGAGAAGCTGCATACGTACCAACAATGCATTGGTGGATGCCATCATCAATACGAAATATAAGGAGATGGAAGAAAAAGGTATTCTCTGCGTTCTTGTTCTGACTGAGCTCAAGGATCTTCCGATAGAAGATGATGACATTGTTGTCATTTTATCCAATCTTCTGAACAATGCGATCGAAGCATGTGAAAAGTCCGAGAAGAAGATTGTCAAGATGAAGATAGTCAAAGAGGATAACGATATCGTCATATCAGTTAAGAATTCGTATAACGGAGAGATCAAAAAGAACCTCAATGACTTTGTTTCCACCAAGGAAGATGAAGGCGGTCACGGATTCGGGATCAGGAACATCAAAGAGTCGGTGGCTAAATACGGCGGTACCTGTTCGATCACCTATGATGATGTGGATTTTTCATTCTCCATACTCATCCCTTATGATAAAGAGAAATGATCTTTTAACCAAGTGGCTTATGCTGCGTGACACATGAGAAAGTGAGGCGCATAACATGATGATCGGCTTTATTGTCTGGACTGCGATCGCGATCGCCATTGCCGTGATAGGAATTATTGCGGGGAGATCAAAGAAGCCTTCCGGCTTTTTTGCCGGTGTGAATCCTCCCGAAGTTAATGATGTGGAAAAATATAACCGCTCGGTGGGAACATTGTGGATCGTATATGCGATCCTGCTTGAACTGTTTGGACTTCCTCTGCTGTTATTGAAACAGAATTCTGCCGGATTCATCGTTTCCATACTGGGCGTTGTGTTCATTTCCATAGGATTGGGTGTCGCTTATACTTTTATACTCGCCAGATACCGGAAGTGAATACGAAAATAAATGCCGGCGTGTATGACAGGAGACTGATATGATCGTTTTTATTTTCAGAGTGCTTATTGTTTATGCCACACTGATCTTTCTTTGGAAATTCAGGAAAAAGGAAATATCCAAAAAATCTCTGATCAAAGCTGTGGCAGTCGCAGCTGCAGCAATGATAGTCAGCTTTGTTCTTGACTATTCGGTGGTCTTCGTTAATTTGGATACTTTCTCGGTATCCTACGCTTTCCTGGGCGGAGTGAGGTGCGCACTTGATGTGCTGGTTCCCTATATTGCGGTATTTGCCATTGCAAGAGTGATGGGTTACAGATACAAATGCTACGTTCCCGATATATCCCTGGCTATCGCAGGACTCATTGCATTTTTCTATATGTATTCTTATCTGAAGGGGTTTGCGAATGCCGCCGGTAAACCCGGATTCTTTGATGATCTGCTTTTCGGCTCGAACTTTCGTATGATAAATAATCTGATCCTGTATATCACAAACAATGCACCCGGTGTCATCCTGGGGATCAGCTTTGTCGTGAACGAAAAACGTGCTCTTGATAAAGCTGAAGAGAGTAAATGATATGACGGAGAATATCGAAGCAATGGAAGAAAAGGGAATCCGTAAGCAAATACGGCGGACTATGAAAAAAATCATTACCTCTGTTCTTCCTGTGCTTTTTCTTTTTGTTTTTTCGGGATGCACAACAGGAGACTGGAAATCTTCCGCCGAGGCATATCATCCTCTTTCCGAGGAAGAAGTGATCGAATATGTCAGGGATATGATCTATAAGGAGACCGGTGATGAGGTTGATGTCCGGATAACCGAAACCGAAGATCTGAGAGCTCCGATAGTATGGGCAATGGACAATTCGCCGGTAGCGTATACGAATGTTGAGAACGGACATTATTATAAAATGATCGTAGAAAACGGTGATGTGCGGGGAAACGCAGAATACAGTGATGGTTACATTGTTTATTACAATACGGATGAGGGTGCGACGTCTTCAATAAATGATGCCGTATATTGGAGTGATTATCCTGACAACAAATCCGGGAATGTGATCCGTGATGAATTCGCCGCTGTTCTGGATGAGACGTTTGATGAATATTATCTATATCCGGATGTGGGAAATTCCGAAGGCCTGGACATTTTCATCTGTTCATCCGATTACGAAAAACTTGATGAACTGTTTGACCGATTAAATAATATCTGTTTGAAGTATTCGGTGGGAACGAGGAAAGCCTATACAGCATATATATATAAAGACGAAGAAGCATTTCAAAAAAAGGATTTTGAAATATATCCCAACATACTTACTACGTGGAGCCAGCCTTGGCCGCAATTCATAATCGAGGCGTACACAGACAGGGAAGTAACCTGCATTGTGAGCGGAGTTGAACTGTTTGATAGGACCCTGTTTGAAACAGACGGTGCATATGCGGTTGAAAGCAAATGGGAACATGCAGCACAGGTGGATGTTTCGTCTTTTGACTATGTGATCGTTTGCTACGAATGCGAGGCAGATTCTAATTGGGGCCTGTTTGAGGATTTTGAAATATTCGGGGTTAAGTGAAGGCTTTGCCTGTTAAGATGGGGGACAGAATATGACTGAGAACATTGATGTATTCGGACAGAACAGTATACGCGTGAAGTACGGAGACAGATCTGTATATATTGATCCGTTCAGAATGCAGATCACACCTAACGATGCGGATATTATTATTCTCACGCACGATCACTACGATCACTTCTCACCGGAAGATATAGATAAAGTAATAGGAAAGAATACGATCCTTGTCATTCCGGAAAAGATGGAAGATAAGGTAAAAGAGATCGCGGACAGGTTTACTGAGATCATTACGGTAAAACCCGGAGCTTCATATGAGGTCAGCGGACTGGAATTTGAAACGGTGCCTGCCTACAATATATTGAAACCGTTCCATCCAAAGAGTGCCGGATGGGTGGGATATATCCTTAAAACAGGCGGAAAACGCATATATATCGCGGGTGATACCGATGCCACGAAGGAAGCAAAGGCCGTAAAATGCGACATTGCACTGGTTCCGATCGGCGGTACATATACCATGGATGCCAAGGCAGCGGCAGGTTTAGTGGATGAACTGGAACCTGAGATTGCCATCCCCGTACACTACGGAACGGGCGTCGGAAGCCCTTCTGACGGGCAGATTTTCGAGGAAAATGTCAAAAAAAGCGTAAAAATCGAGCACAAGATACGGTTTTAAGCCAAAAAACTATTGAATTAAAGCCTATATTGTGGTATATTTTCAGTGTTCCAATAAACAACCCCAATATATTGAGAGGATAAAATCAATGAACAGAGCAGAATTAGTTGATGCAATCGCAAAGGAAGCAGGACTTACCAAGGTTGACGCTGATAAGGCACTCAAGGCTTTCACCAACGCCGTATCCAAGGAGCTTAAGAAGAAGGGAAAGGTTCAGCTTGTAGGCTTCGGAACCTTCGAGACCTCCAAGAGAGCAGCTCGTAAGGGCAAGAACCCTCAGACCGGAGAGGCTATCAAGATTCCCGCAGCTACCGTTCCTAAGTTCAAGGCTGGTAAGGCTCTCAAGGATCTTGTAAACGGCGCTAAGAAGTAATTCAATCGGTTCACAGGATTTAGGGCGAGGATAACATCCTCGCCCTATTTGTTTTATTTCTGAATGTTTCCTCAAAATATGATAAAATCACAGTGTTTGCAGTTCTATTATTAATCTGACGGGAGATGATTAAAGATGGGAATTTACGATCAGGCAAAAGAGGTATTTACCGAGGTTCTCGGAAACGCTGATCCTTCGCAGGGAGATCTGCTCGTTGTGGGCTGTTCAACCAGTACAGTACAGGGAGATATGCCCGGAACCAATTCCAGCGAGGATATCGCAGACGAATTGTACAGAGCACTCACCGATGTGTTCGGCGGAAAATACGATATTGCCGTTCAGTGCTGTGAGCATCTGAACAGGGCACTGATAGTAGAAAAGAAAGTTGCGGAAAAGTATGATCTTACCATCGTCAATGTAGTTCCCCACAGAAAAGCGGGCGGCGCTTTTGCGACAAAGCATTACGGTTCTCTTTCCGAGCCCGTTGCCGTGGAGGATATAAAGTCGAAGGCTGTTCTCGGAATAGACATAGGCGGCGTAATGATCGGAATGCATATGAGACCGGTTGTGGTTCCTTTAAAGCTTGAGCATAAGCATATCGGTGAAGCGATAATCCTTGCCGGAAGAAGCCGCTATAAATACATCGGAGGAGAGAGAGCCAGATATGGGGAGTGAAGCTGTTAAGTCATGGCTTGATGCAAGGGGCTTCGGAGACAGGATAACGGTTCATTCCGAGACCATTGATACCGTGGAGCATGCCGCACAGCAGATAGGCTGCAGCGAAGCGGAAATCGCAAAGACTCTTTCCTTTATCGTAGATGACAAGCCTGTCATAATTGTGATGGCGGGTGACGTAAGGGTAAACAGTTCCAAGTTCAAGGCACTGTTCCATACCAAACCGAGCATGATACCGAGGGACAGGGTTGAGGAACTTACGGGGTTCCTGCCGGGCGGTGTTTGTCCGTTCGGGGTTCCGTCGGATATTCCGGTGTGGCTTGATATATCAATGAAGCGGTTTGAATACATACATCCTGCGGGAGGAAATGAATTTGTCTCTGTGACACTTACACCCGCGGAACTTGAGAAGGCTACCGATTTCGCAGGCTGGTGC
>JAEEGI010006123.1_pt1 | contig 27283 bp, 22 predicted proteins | sample 8958751 | NCBI WGS metagenome assembly JAEEGI01 (sample SAMN16246545, study PRJNA631951) | gut metagenome | biome: gut microbiome; feature: rumen; material: KS-attached | host: Bos | place: Iran: Karaj | collected 2018-10 | reverse complement strand
TCGCCGGTAAACTCATGAACTACGGCCTCGGTTTGATCTGGGCCATCATCGTTGGTGTGGTCGGCGGCTTCTTGGGCAGCTGGATCTTCAGCATCATCGGTCTTCCTGCCAGCTCCAACTTCTGGGGCCAGCTCCTCGTCGGCATCGTTGGTGCCGTGGTGTTGCTGTGGCTTGTGTCACTGATTAAGAAAAAGTAAGTATAACGAGTATTAAAGCAATAAGCGGAGCCATTGACATGAACCCCGAAAGTTGGACAAAAAACTTTCGGGGTTTTATTATGTCACAAAAGAGGAACAAACACACATTCGAAGATCGACTGAAGTACATGAAGATGGTGGAGAAGGGCTACAGTATCAATTACATCAGCGAGCGTTATGGCATCAACGACAGATTGCTGCTGTGCCTATGGAAAAAGTACCAGGCGGAAGGGCCAATGGCCGTGTCGAAGAAGAAGAACTGCAACTTTACAGTTGAAGAAAAGTTGCAGGTGATAGCGGACTATGAGAAAAAACACCTACCTTTGTCAGACATTATGTTAAAACACGGGGTAAGTGCATCCGCGATACGAAGTTGGCGTTTGCTATATGCCGCTGGCGGGAAGGAAGCGCTGCGCAAGCCCAGGGGAAGACCTAGGAAAGACATGGGTAGACCGAAGAAAAAGAAGCCAGAGGAGATGACGGAGTTGGAACGACTCCGTTACGAGAACGAGTACCTGAGAGCTGAGAATGCCCTGCTAAAAAAAGTGAAGGCCTTGGTCGAAGAAAGGGAAGCCCGTCAGCGAGGGACTGGGCTGAAGCCATCGAAGGACTGAGGCCGGGACACAGCCTTGACCTCCTTTTGAGGATCAAGGGGATGGCGCGTTCCACCTTCTATTATCACACCAAGCGCATGGGACGGCCCGACGGATACGATTCTGCCAGGGAGCGCATACGCTCGGTATACGAGGAGCATCACGGCCGATACGGCTACCGTCGCATCACTGCACAACTCCACAACGAGGGCCTTGACATCAACCACAAGACCGTCCAGAAGCTGATGGGGCAGATGTCCCTGAAAGCCAAGAGGAAGACTCAACATTACCGTTCCTACATAGGCGAGATTGGCAGGGTCGCCCCAAACGTGCTCAACAGGGACTTCAGGGCCTCGGCGCCGAATCGGAAATGGGCCACCGATGTCACGCAGGTGAAGATCAAGGACAGATGGATTTATCTTTCCCCCATCCTGGACATGTTCAATGGCGAGATTGTCTCTTACACCATATCAGACAGCCCATGCTTGCAGATGGTCATGGCGATGCTGGACAAGGCGTTCAAGAAAAGAGACATACACGGGAACCTGATTCTCCACTCGGACCAAGGCTGGCACTATCAGCATAGAATGTATCAGAAAGCATTGGAAAACAGGAACATTACACAAAGCATGTCGCGAAAAGGCAACTGCCTAGACAATGCCATGATGGAAAACTTTTTCGGCTTGATGAAGAATGAATTGCTATATTTGCACGACTGGAATTCCGTCGATGAGTTCAAACATGCACTTATGGATTACATACATTACTATAACAACGACAGAATCAAGTTAAGACTAAAAGGAAAGAGTCCGGTACAATACCGAACTCTTTACCTTGATAATTAATGTTTAACCGTCCAACTTCTGGGGGTCACATCACCATTCGGCTCCGCTTATTTTATGTCTTTTTCACTTTGGGTTACACTCACCCCCTTGCCCTCATCGCGGGCTCGGACCCGCGATCTCCCAAACCGCCAGAGGACTACACTTCTCGTCGTCGCTTTGCGCATTGGCTCCGCCGAATCTTCGCTTTGCGAGGAGGGACGACGAAGCAATCTAGATTGTGAGCTCTTTATCTGGATTGCCGCGCTCCGCTCGCAATGACGCACAATTCTCGGGTCGCTTTGATACGAGAAACATGAATGCAATTGATGAGATTCCCCTTCGGGGAATGGAGTAAGACATAATGTGTCCAGCGGCGGCTCCTAACGTTAACGATCCGTAAGCGCTTTAAACCGCCGCGTGGTACATTAATTATTGAACTCCATTCCCGCGAAGCGGGAATCTCTTTACCCAACACTGCCGTCCCTTGGAGTCATTCCGGACTTGATCCGGAATCTCATTCACCGCCAGAGGACTATTCTTCATATAAAAAAAACAAAGGCCACCCCAAAAAGGGGTAGGCCTTTGTTACCAAAAAACTGTAAAACGTTCAAATTTTATTCCTGTTCTTTCTTGCGCTTGCCCAGGAGGTAGGCGCCAGCCAGACCGGCTAGCACGAAGATGCCTTCGCCAGCAGGGACGTAGACGTCAACGCCCAAGTTATACTGCCAAGGATTATCGACAACCAGGCTTCCATTGCTGGTTTGACGGTTTCCAGCAAATTCGTCGTCGTCAAGGATAAAGACTTGGGCTTTGGCCGTGGCGGCAAACATCATCAGGGCGGCTGCTATCATTATTGCTTTTTTCATCGTATGTTTGGTTTTATTTTGTTATCTATCTTATTTGACTTCGGGACTTCGGGACTTCGAGACTTCGGGGCTTGGTTGTCACGCAGTCCCGTAGTCTCGCAGTCTCGCGTCATTTATTGGATCACCATCTTTTGGACCTTTGTCTCATTGTTTCTGGTGAAGCAGAGCATGCAGACGCCCCTCACGTTGCTGGGCAGGCTGACGGTGTTCTGCGTGTCGGTGAGCTCGGTGGCATAGACCACACGACCCAACACGTCGACCACCTCGAAGTGACCGGTGCCGTTGACGATGAGGTTGCCATGGTCGAAGAAGGCGAAGTGCTCAAGCACGGGCTCTTCCTCGTTGTTGTCCATCTCGCCAAACACGATCTTGAAGCGCGTGTTGTAGTCGTCGACGCGACCCTCGAAGGTGTAGTGGTCGTGGGTCAGCATGTCGGTCTTGATGCCCGTGATGTTGTCGACCAGGGTGAGGGTGCGGAAGTCATCGTTGGCGCGCTCCCAGCTGAGGGTGAAGTTGCCGTCTTCCTCGGCAGCGAAGTTAAGGGTCTGGTAGTCCTTGTCGCTGTTGCGGAAGTAGATGGCGAGGTTCTCGTTGTCGTAGCGGAAGTAGATGCGGCCGGCAGCGTTACCCGTGCGCAGCTTCTTGGCACCGTCGTTCTCGGGACGGTTGCACTCGAGGATGGCGAGGTCGGTGTTGCCTTCGTTGTCCTTGACAATGAAGTTGATCAGCGGATAGGCAGGTTGTTCACCGCGGAAGTTAGGCGTGCCACTGTTGCTACGCATGGCGTTGGTAAAGGTGGCCGTGCCGCCAGCATTCACTTGGATGAAGAATCCCTGGTGCATGTTGATGTATTGACCAGCGGCTCTCGAGCCCTTAGAGGAACCACTCTTGTATTGGACATAATTACCCTCATTTGGATCATACACAGCATAGGTGTTAGCGAAGTTACTATTACCCATGAGTGTTGCGTTCTGACTGACAAAGGCATCGAAATCCAAGAAACTCTGGTAGGGGTTACCAAGGAGGTTGTAACCAGCCAGGCCAGTCCATTCGTTGGCAGCCGTGTAGCTGACGGGGATGGTAACATCACCATTATTCAGGGTACCACGGTTCTGCATGAACTGGGCCTTTTTACTATAAGTAGTACCATTGAGAGTTAAGCTCCACCATGTGGACATGTCAACGGTAGTCAAATAGCCCTTACCAGGAATGAATGAAGTCTCGTTACCATTTTCTCCCAATTCATTAACGTAATCAATATGAGCATGATTGGAAGGAATGGTGGTACTAACTGAATTGTCTGTCAAATCCATATGCCAGTGGCTGAGGCTATTGCGGCGGAAGTTAAGCCAATGGTACTGGGGTTCGTAGAAGCAATAAAAGTCGGCACGGTGGTAAGAACTCAAGTCGATGGGGTAGAAAGCATAGTCCTCATCATGGTTGTTGAGGTTCCATCCGCAAGGATCGGTTTCCCAATTGTGCTCCACTTGCTCCTCGTTGAGATAGACCCATCCGAATTGGCTGTCTTCCAAAGAAGAGCTGATGTTGTGCCAACGCTCACCTGCTTGTATATCAGTGTTGTCAAAGGCTTCCAAGGTCTGACCCGTGTAGGCCTCGATTTCAGAATCGTCGCCCTGCAGCAAGCTGATGTTTTCATCAATGTAGACCACCACACCCTCGGCAGTACAGTCGTCGGCCACTTCTCCATCTTTGCCGCCTGTGGTTTCAAGGGTGACATCGTCGTTGACGAAGAGGTTGATGGCGCCGCCGTTGATGGCTGCGTGCCCCGACACCTTATAATAGTCGGCGTTGTTGGATGTGAATTCGTTATTGATTTGTGTGTTCTCGTTTAGCTTGCCGTTGTTGTGGCGGTGCAACATGTCGTTGAGCGAAGCGGCATAGTCGATGCGAATGCCGTCAGCAGAACCGAGGCAAGTGTAACCTTCAAACTGAAGCACCGGATAGTCATCATTGATGTCACCTGACACATAACCCGTCAAGTCGTTATCAGTATATCTACCAGCAGTGGTGCGTTTCCAAGTAGCACCATCACCCTTGTTAGCAATCAGCTTATCTACAAGCGGTGTTCCTTTCTCATACACATTATAGCTGCCTAAAGTACCCCATGTACCACCCGTCATGTTGTCGTTGGTAAACATATTATAGAAGGAGGGGTTAATGGAGAGTGTGTACGAATTCAAATTTGAATTATTACCTGCAGGCTCTGTAATCGTTGTAGGAACAGTAGGATTTATATTAATGGCAGTAGTATTACTTTCGTAATCAGGACGCGACCAAGTGACAATCTGAGGCGTGTAGTAATTGTTAACAGTACCTGTGTTGCTGCCATAAATCATGCCAAAGCCAGTACCCATTTTATCGAGATTGGTATTGGGGCGCTCAAAACGCACATAGCAGTTGTTGATGGTGCCCGTGTTGGTAGCAGCGATACCACCGGCAAATTTGCCAGTGACACCATTGTCAAGGTAGTTATAGACACCATTGGTGAAACCATTGCTGAATGAGCCTCTGTTCTCACCAATCATGCCTCCCATGGTGTAAGCCGTAAGCTCGGCCATAGCCATGCAGCTGTGGATGTCGCCACCATTGTTAAGGCCGACCAAACCACCATAAATCAGTTGAGAGTCGTTATTCTTGTCATCGTTGTTACAAGTGATGCGACCGGCAGCCTCGCAGTTGAAGATGTTACCTCCAGCCTCAAGCGTATCGGCGATGATGCCGTGGTGCACGAAGTTTTCATTATGGTGCTTACCGCGGAAGTCGGCGTCGAGCACGAAGACGTTCTTAATCGTGCCTTTCACATCGGAGAACATGCCGGGGAACACCACGACACCCTGTTGGTTCTGTGTAATCTGCTTGTAGTATTTAGAAGCGTTGTTCTTGAGGCCAGTAATGACGTGGCCATTGCCATCGAAGGTGCCTTCGTAAGTCATGTGGACATTCTGCCCACCTTCCTTAATAAATTGGGTCAAGCCGTCGTTACCGATTTCCACTTGCCAGCCGCAGCCGATGGGCACCCAGTTGTGGCGGCTCATGTCGATGTCGGCGGTGAGGCGGCCGTTCAGTTTGGGATGCGAGGCCACATTATTGCTGTTATATCCATCTTTTACATTGTAGCCAATACGGCCATTCACTTCACTGATGAACCAGGCCAAATCTTCAGGAGAATCAATCTCGACGGTTTGATTTGAACCATCCCCAGTAACTTCCGGGAATCCAGGAGGTCTCGTCGTGATCACCTCGGTCCAGACCGAACCGAGAACGTTAGCGGTGGGGACATTGAAGTAGATAGGATTCGACACGTCACCATCGGGATAGATGAGCGAAATAGGGCCGTTAGTAACAATGCCGTCGCCCCACGAACCGTCGCCGATCTCCAAGGGGATGAGCATGACCAGCTTACGACCTGTATAAATGCCTAAAGGTGTGCCCTGTTCATCTTTCTCTTCTGCCACAAACATAGCTTCAAAGTTGAAGTTAGTGAAGGTGAGTGTTTTGGTGTTAGAGTCATATTCGACAATACCATCTGGAAGGCGGTTTTCATCACCTCCGTCGATGACCACATGCTCATTGCCGTCTTCGTCGGTGCCCATTACTAGGCGATTGGTTCCGTCTATTTCAGACTCGAAGGTGAAGCTGTTGCCGTTTTTACCGATGCACTTGGGTGCATAAGCTTTAATAAGTAGGCTAGGATCTTCAGTATAGCCATCTGGAATATTCAGTTGGAAGCTAGATGAAATTTCATCCTTCACGACGGTCTCAGAGCCCATTGGCAATGCCGCGCTGCCGCTTTCCTGAGCAATGGATTCGAAAATGTCATTTAATGCATCAGCCGATTCGGCTAAGGCGTAATAGCCATCCTTATCTTTGACGCAAACATTGGTCATACTCGTTGCATTCGAATAGTTTGAAGAGGTACGATCCATATAGGTATGGATGTCTTCGGTCTCATTATCGAACACGCCGATGGTAAACACCGTTGCATTAAACTCATAGGTCTTGTTATTAAAGGGGGCAAGTAAGTCGTTGGCGCTATGCTTCAAATCGTAAGCGAAGCCGATGGCGTTGTTGGCAACAGCATCTTGGAAATTGCTTTCGTAAGTTGGTGAACCATCGGTAAACATAACCACTACCTTATTGCGCTCTTCATACTCATCTTCAGGAATGCTGGCCAACAAATATCTAGCTTTGTTCATGCCGAAGTCGGCAGCCGTAGCACCAGCGGCACGCATCCCATTAACGGCGGTTTTGATGTTGGCAGCTTCGGTTCTCGGGTCACTACGGTTAATGAGGACCTCTGTGTGATTGTAGTTATTATTATCAAAATGGTTTCCTGCCTCGATGTTTGCTGCACCGCCATAGTAGCTGTTCATAGCAAATTTCACGATACTGATGCGGTGATCTACTTCGAATTCCTCGGCGTCTTCAGCAATGACGTCGACGAAGTTGTTCACGGCGTTTTTCAAGGCAGCCAGTTTGGTTTGGGTAGTACCAGGGACAACGGCCCTGGTATAAAGCACACCAGTCCATATCGTGGTGCCAGCGTTTGTAACGTTAGTGGGTGCGGTGGCAGTAACTCCATTTCCACTTAAATAGTAATACGTACCATTCACTTGAAAACGAAGGCGATAATAATACCTAGGATTAAACATGCCACTATACCACTCCTGTTGCCTTTCTACAGCATAATATTTTCCATCAGTATGCTTGTAATAATACGTGTTATTACCATAGCCATTATAGGAATACCCTTGTGAGTTTCTAGCAGTGTATGTGTATTGGCTTATGTTATCATTCATAGACCCCGAGACGTCCAACACAAGGACAATGTCGGTAGGCGTATGGGTCTCGGTAATAATCTTATCACCCGTCACGAAGGTTTCAAGGCGGATGACTCCCCTGCTACCCGTGGGATCTGTTGGGTCTGGTTCCCAATCCTTGTGAAGGTAAAGTCCGTTGGAGGGCTCTTGTGCAAATGCGCCCATGCTCACCAGCACCATCCCTATTAATAATAAGGTGTGGCTGAGGGCGCTTTTCCATTTGCCGTGGCCGAGCAGGGCCAGGCTTTTCTTGTTAGTGTAATGATTCATTTGCATTTTGGATTTTTTTAATTATTATGAATTTATATCTCTTTTTTCTTGCTTTTCGGAATACACTATTTTTCGGCTGCAAAAATACATTATCCCCTTATTATATAAGGAGTTAGAGAGTAACGTAAACGTTATGGAATTGTAACTATTTTGTTACTATTTGTTCGGTGCGCTTTCACTTTCCTCGCGGAGGGCGGCGGAATAGAGCACGAAGAAGTCTCGGCCCAATAAAACCGAGATACGAAGCAGCATTTGGGTGTCGATACTATAGCTGTTGAAGATGCGGTAGCAGGCCATGCGGTTCGTGCCGAGCTGCTTGCTCAGCCAGGTCACCGTGCGCCCCGTGCGGTCCATCTCCTCACGTATCGCTTGCCCGATGTTCACTTTTTCTGCCATTGATATAAAGTAGTGGTTATTAGTGTTTTATAGTTTGTCTTGGAGCCTTTTGCGTTTGCCGTTGGCGGCCTTTTGGGAGGATGACCGAGGCTCGTTCAAAGGCTTCTTGAAAAGGCAAAGATAGTTTTTTTTGGAAAAAAACAAGAAGACGTGGGGGTGAGTGGAATAATAGGGTAAAATCAGGGTAATGTGGGGATAAAGGCGCAAGCGCGAAGCGACGACGAGAGGTGTGGTCCTCTGGCGGTGTAGGAGATCGCGGGTCTGGGCCCGCGATGAGGGCTTGGGGCGGAAGTGTTGGGTAAAGAGGTTCCCGCTGCGCGGGAATGGAGTAAGTATTAACAGGTAACACGCGGCGGCTTGGACCGTTACCAGTCGGAAGCCGATAGAAGCCGCCGCAGGTTACGTTTATTATGGCACTCCATTCCCGAAGGGAATCTCATTTGCCATGATCGGGAACGCCAAAACCTGACTGGGTTGGGTGCGCGGGCTCGGCCGCCGGGCGGGGAAGCGCCCGCAAGGGATGGCTAAACGCTTGACTTTCAGGGAGGGGCGCTTGCGTTTGCATTCTCTGAATGCACTACCCGACTTGAAAGTTAGGCGTTTAGACAGCCGCGGGGAGGTCCGATGGAGGCGGCCTTGAACTTTTCGCTTACTTTTCTTTCAAGAGAAAAGGAAGGGGAAAAAGCAAGCCGCAGGCATAGATCCCATGCCCACCCTCAATCCTGCGTAGGGATGACATGCCTGCTTGCTCAATGATACGCAAAGCGACGACGAGGGGTGTGGTCCTCTGGCGGTGTAGGAGATCGCGGGTCTGGGCCCGCGATGAGGGCTTGGGGCGGGAGGGTGTCGTTATAGTGAAGGAGATTCCGGATCAAGTCCGGAATGACTCCAAGGGTGGGATAGTGAGGTTCCCGCTGCGCGGGAATGGAGTTAGTATTAACAGGTAACACGCGGCGGCTTGAAGCGTTCACGGGGCGTAAGCGTTACCGGCCGCCGCTGGCCAATTTACGTTCTCCTCCATTCCCGCCGTTAGGCGGGAACCTCAACTCTCGCATTAATACAGAAAACGGCTGACCGTTAGGTCAGCCGTTTCTCATTACAAAGGTATGAAAAAGAGATTTACTTTCAGTGTTTTAGCGCGAAGGCGCATCGATGCGGTTGAGGGCGCCACTGCCAGCGACCTTGCCATTTACCTTGGCGTCACCATAATAATGGATGTCGCCTGAGCCGACGACTTGGTACTCCAAGGTGCCGCTCACATTGGTGGTGATATCGCCCGAGCCCATCACGGTGGCCTCCACCTCTTGGGCCTCGGCATGCGCGACGATGTCGCCCGAACCCGCGATGTCGGCCTCAAGCTTACGGATCGCGCCCTTGTCAACCAAGATGTCGCCCGAGCCCGCCACGCTCAGCTCCAGATGCTGGATGTTGACGTCCTCCTTGAAGGCGACATCGCCCGAACCGGCAACGGTGACCTCCAGCCTTTGCGCTTGCAAAGGACTAAGGATGTTGATGTCGCCACTGCCAGCAAGCGTGATCTCGTTCAGGCTCGGCGCAGTGACGTCGATGACAAACTCGGTGGCATTGAAGCCGAGGTAAATGCCGTTCTTCATCGGCTTTGGCTGACTTAAGGACAGCTCGCCATCTTTCACCTTGATGTCGATGTATTCGAGTAGGTTGCCGTCCACACGAACGGTGCAGGAGTAGGCGTCGGCAACGGTATAGTTGACCGTGGCAGGCAAGGCACAGACGATTTCGTCGAAATGCGCGACGTCATAGTCACGGGTGACGACATTGCCGTCGCCTTTCACGGTTTCGCCATTGATGCTAATGACGCATGAGGAGAACGTCAGGCCGATGATGACGGCAGCGAGTATGATGAGTTGTTTTTTCATGGTTTGGTTGTTTTAAGTGATTTGTAGTAAGACGGAGAATTGGTGAAAAAGTTACAGTTTAGTGTGATTATTTAGGTTCCCGCTTCGCGGGAATGGAGTTATAATCATTGTGTAAACCGCGGCGGCTAAAGACAGTTATCGGCTAGAAAACGTAAAAGGCCGCCGCTGGTAACTACACGCATAACTCCATTCCCCGCAGGGGAATCTCTCCTACAGTTTTATCTCATCCAGACCGATGCCGAGCAACTTCATCTTTTTGATCACCTCGGGCAGTTCCTTCTCGAGGAACTCCTCGCGCATTTGCTTGAGGACGATGTCCTTGGCCTCGGCGGAGATGAAGTAGCCGATACCGCGTTTGTTGTAGATGATGCCCGCAGCGGTCATGGTCTCGTAGGAGCGCATGATGGTGTTGGGGTTCACGCCGAGTTGTATGCCGTAGTCGCGCACCGACAGGATACGGTCGTCGGCCTTCAGCTCGCCGCGCAGGATCTGCTCGTAGATTTGCGAACAAATCTGCAAGTATATGGGTTTGTGTGCGTTGAATTCCATGGCTTAGTATTTTTGGGTCTTGATTTTACGATAGGTGAAGAAGAACAGCAGGGCGGTGACGAGGATGCCGATAATCACGCCCCAGATGGACGCATTATGGGCTATACGAAACAGCTCACTCTTCGGGAGTCCCTCTATGGTTTCCATCCAGTGTTGTAGGCGCCCGCTCGTGATGAAGAGCAGTCCGAAAATTGTGGAAAGCACGTAACCAATGCCAAGATAGCAGGCGAAGGTCTTGCCGGCCTTGTGTTTCTTGAAGAGCATGTTGCCCAACATGAAGATGGCCGCCCACTGAAGGATGGTGACATAGAGCGAGGTACGCATCATGCCCACGGAGAATACATCAGTAAAGTTAAACGTTGCCTCGCCAACCCGAACTGCGCCAGAGTGGTCGTTCATCATACGGCCAATCTCACCAATGCTATAGAGATGGATAGGCTTCTCGAAACCACCAAAGGGGAAAATCGACAAGAAGGCATCGACCAAGTAGCCGCCGAAGAAGACGATGATGGGCGTCACCACGGCGCAATAGAGAAACATGCTGAGGAACTTCTCCAAAGAGGAGGCGGGCATCATGGCGAAGCTCACACCCTCACGCGAGAGGTTGGCCTTACCGTAGACTTTCTCTGGCACAAGCATCATGGCCAAAGCCGTCCAAATAAGTAGCATGCTGAAACGAATCGGCGACATGGTTTCGGAGCCGAAGAGCAGGTTGAAGATCCAATAGATGGCGTTCAGGCAGCAGAACACGATGAGTGCGGTGCCGAAGTTGCGGAAGTATTTCTTGCCGTCGTTGACCAAAAGGTTCTTGAAACGGTTGAATTCAAATGTGTTATTCATGGCTAGTCCTCCTATTAGCTAAAAAGTTGTTTGATGGTTTCCTTGTTTTTCATGACGGTGTTGAAGAGCACCTCGATGCTGACCTTGCTGTCGAGGCCTTCGGGGTTGCGGGTCACGTTGACGTAGCCACCGGGGATCATCTCGCTGTAGAGCGCGGTGTCGTCTTTCTCCATGCCGTAGTCGAAATAGAGGCGGTCGGTGATGTCGCGGAACGAGGCCTTAAGCAGCACCTCATCGTGGTCGAGGATGATGATGGGGTCGATGAGGTTTTCCACATCCTTCACCTGGTGGGTGGAGATGATGATGGTGCGGTCGTCGTTGGCGTGCTTGGCGATGACCTGACGGAAGAGGGTCTTCGAGGGGATGTCGAGGCCGTTGGTGGGCTCGTCGAGGAGCAGGTAGTCGGTGTTGAGCGACAAGGCCGAGGCGATGAGGCACTTCTTCTGCTGGCCAAACGACATCTCGGCGTATTTACGCGTCGGGTCCACATCCAACTCATTGCAGAGCTCGAGGAAGAGGCTCTCGTCGTATTTGGGATAGAACTTGCCGAGTTCCTTTATATTATTAATAGGTGTGCCCTCCGGGATGGCGAAGTCCTCAGAGATGAAGTAGATCTTCTGGAGGGTTTCGGGCAGGCGGTTGAAGGGAGCGATGCCGTCCACCTCGCAAGCGCCGTCAGTGGGCTTCTGCAGGCCGCTGATGAGTTTCAGCAGGGAGGTCTTCCCTACTCCATTTTCGCCCAACAGCCCGTAGATGTTACCCTTCTCGAAGCCAAGGCTGATGTTTTTGAAGACTGGCTGACTCTTGTAGCCAAAGTCTAAGTTGCTGATTGTAATCATGTTGTTGTATTTTGTGTTAGTGTATTAGTTGAATAGAACACTGCAAAAGTACAACAATTTTCATTACTGTCAAGAAAAAAAGTGATTTTTTTGAAAAAAAATGAAAAAAATGAGATTCCCGCCTGTCGGCGGGAATGGAGTTAAACCAGTGTGTTAACATGCGGCGGCAAGTGACGCCAACGGATCGTATACGCCATCAACCGCCGCGGGATAACAGGAAAACGACGCATTCCATTCCCCGCAGGGGAATCTCTAAAAGATTCCCGCCTGTCGGCGGCTGGTAAACTCGTACAACGTTATAGTTCATCGGTATCCGTAAGGATGCATCGGAAAACATGCCTAAAATTTCACAAAGCGATGCACATGCGGGCCGCTTTTGACAAAATAGACCCCAGAGGGCAATCCCGATCCCAATACAATCTCCTGACATGCAGGCAAATATCTTTTCTCGCTCAAGATCACATGCCCCATAGCATCCCAAAGCACAAAACGCATCTCACGCGAACGCCCATCCAACATCTTAATGTACACGACATCTTCAGTAGGATTGGGATAGATGACAAAGTCATTTGTATTCGACTGGTAATCATGTATCTTGCCAGGCTCGTATGCCTCGTATGCGTCTAAATAGTTCCCTACCCTTTCTTGAAGAAAACCTCTGACGCGTGAAACACCAAGATCCCAACTGTAGTAATCCAACGGATTGCCAAAACGATGCACCTGATTGGGTATTTCGGGCGCTATTGTGGTCACAATGCTTTCAAAAATGGATGAAACGGATTCAAACTGCAAGTTGCTGTCGCACAAGTCGTAGATGCGTTCGCGGAACTTGATCTTAAAATCGTTGTTCTCCAATAGACGCCTAAAAAGCAATGTCGACTTGCCCCCAGTATTCCATCTATCGTTAAGAACATAACAGGCATTACCAAAAACATCAAAGTCCTGTTTCAACAAAGCATCATCGCCATCGAAAAACATGAAGCGCCACTTGTTGTCACCGGCTTGCCAGCATCGCATATTGTTTGCCGGCCAATCGGCATTGGCGATAAAGGTCTCAAGGATCTGGTAGTCAATGAAGTTGTCGATATCAATAACGGAGCTAACATAGTCATATTTGGCACTATCGGAAAGGTCGGCATCCTCCAACCAATCCAACAACTGCAAAAACTGTGAACAGTCGCCCGACTCCTCTTCAAGGATCCATTCCCAATTCTTTCCATCAAAGCCGTTTCCACAAAGGATGTTACACTTCTCAGGCTCGATGTCGAAATGATCCTCGAGATAGCGGTCGTCGAGTTTCTCTTGAAGGAAATAGATTCCCCAATACTCTCCGTTGAGATAGACCACCACCGGCCTTGAGTTGGCTGCCTCCAATCCCAATCCCATTGCCATACGGTTGGCTACATAATCCTGCACCCCCGTCCAAGGCCAAAGTGTTGAAAAGGGCTTGAGCACCAAATGCTTGAAGCTCTCAATCTGGGTAGTCTCGAAGAAGTGTCCTTTGAAGCGTTTCTTACCGTATTCCTCACGGGCATAGAGTTTCATCCCCTTTGCGTACGCCTTCCTCGCGCGGTTGCCATGAGTCCGCAGGCCACACTGCTGGTTGACATGCTCTCCTTGGGGCAGATAAAACTCCACATTGGCCAGGCGTTCCCATTCAATGCCATGCTCGTAATAGTTACCCGTCCAATCAGGATAGTCAGGGTTGAATAACGCCCCAGGCACGAAAATACCCGTGTCGTAATCAAACAAGGAGAGCGAATCGGCACAAACCGACACCACGGCCAAACCGTGATGATCGCAACCTAAACTATGAATGAAATAGGTATTAGTCACCACTTCGGTAATACGCCGACCTTCATCGTCGAACGCCGCCGCACGGATAACGATGGCGTGCCGAACGGAATCGGGCTCATATGGCTCTAACACCGGCGCTATAGGAAGCGTGTAAATGTCGGAAGTGGAATAAAGATGCTCGTCGAGAAACAACGGTGCCTCATAGAGTGTGGAATTTGCCGTGGGCATATTGCCATTGGTGGTATAACGGATTTGACGCTCCCAATCGGTGCATCCTAATGAGAGGGCAAAGGATTCATTGTAAAACCCGCCTGGCTGAGAAAAGACGACTTCCGCCTGGGAAAAGAGTTCAACATGGAAAGCCGAAATCCACAGAAGAAGCCATATCCCTTTCTTCCTCAACATCTCCCCTACTTTTTAATACTCAGTATCACACCCAAGGCCACACCCAGCAAGGCGGCAAAGAGCACCTGGAGCGTAGGCGGCAACAAGAAGGTGATGGTATGCGCCGGATACCAGAACAACGGGATGGTCTTGGCGAAGACGAAGCCATATTGGATGTCCCAGTTGATCTTCTTCGACAGGGCCTCACGGATGCCCAGCGGGCTACCGAAGAAACCCTTCAGCGAACCACCCGTCTCGGCGATGTGGATGTCCGTAACCTTGTGGAAGGTCATGAAGACCGGCGCAAACAAGGTGTTCATCAGCACGCTGACACAAAGGGCGACAAAGGCCTTGCCCCAGCTGAGGTCGCCGGCAAACCACTCGGCGGCTTTGCCATTCATATGGAAACCACCATCGAGCAGTTTCACCGTGCCCGTCTTGAAGATGGTCATGGCCGAGGCGATGACCACGCCCAACACGCCCCAAACGAGCATCTTGGGCAGCAGGCCGAAGCCCTGCTTCATATAAACACCCTCGCGGATGCGCAAGGCCAGCATCTCACCAAAGGTGCCGAGGATGGCGAACTTGAAGAAGCTCATCAGCAGGCCGTGGTTATTGGTGGTCGTGTTGAACCATTCCCAAGCGCCTGGGATGAAGGCGAAGCCGCAGATGACGGCGGCCACAACGATCAAGGTAATGACATCAGATTTTTTCATATTTCCAACTTATTGAATTACTATTTTCTTGATAAAGCCACCGATATTCGCCAGATACAAGCCCGAGCGCAGGCAGGTATGGACCGTAACCGCATTGTCGCCGGGACGGAGGAAATGGTCTCCCCTATCAACCAGCCGACCTGTCATGTCGAAAATCTCCAACGGCACGATGGCACAATCCGTGGAGGTGACATGTATGGTAAAGGCCCCATCACTGGGGTTGGGACTGACCGCAACATCTTTAACGAGGGATGCGTTGTAAGCAAACAACGTCTGCATCTCCCTGTGGAAGGCACGCGCCCTCTTGGAGAAGAAGGCACTGACGCTATCCATGTCAGCTTGCCAACGCTTCTGGCTGTAAGGAAAGTCAAAACGCTCGAATTGCGAAGGCACCTCTTCTTCGACAAGGGCACGATAATCCTCCAAAACAGCATTCAACGCTTGGACACTGAACACAGTAGAAGCCAACTCGGAATAACGTTCATAGAGCATCACCTTGAAAGCCTCGCTTTCCAAATATTTGTTGATAATCAGACTATTAGCATCTTGATGGGTGGCATTGTCCAAGGCATGATAATACCACCACGAAAAGCATCCATCGCCGTCAAAGAAGATGAAGCGGAAAGGCTCGCCCGAACGGGCTTGCCATTGCAGCACATTGTTGCGTGGCCAATCGAGATTGGCACCGTAAAGCTCAAGGAGGCAATAGTCAATGAAGTTTGAGACATCGATACGCGAGAAAGCATAGGCGGAATCGGACGGCTGGTTGAGGTCGGCGCTTTCGATCCAGCTCCTAAAACCCCACCAATCCGTGGCGTCGCCATAATTCGTCACGCCCCAATACTTTATGATATTGAGGAAGTCAAGGTCTACGTCATAGTGGTCTTCCAAATAGCGCTCGTCGGGCGACTCTTCAAGGGTATAGATGCCCCAATACTCCCCATTGATAAACACCGCGACCTGCCTGACGCCTAAACAGTCGATGTCCATCTGGGCGGCCACACGTTGCGAGAGGTATTCCTGTCCACCAGTCTGCATCCAATTGCTGCAACGGAAAGGATGCAAATTGAGACGTTTGAAGTTGGCCAACTCCGTGGTCTCGAAGAAACGATGCTTGAAGCGCTTCTTCCCATATTCTTCGCGGGCATAGAGACGCATGCCCTTCTGCTGGAACCATCGCGACGAGCCACCATGGGTACGCAAGCCGCACTGCTGGTTGAGGCCGCTGTTGTCGGATTCATAGAACTCCATATTGATGCAGCGCTCCCATTCCCTACCCGTCATGCAATAATTCCCCGTACCCGTCGTATCCGACAGGTCGTAATGGACGCCTGGCACGAAGATTCCCGTTTCATAGTCGAAGAGGTCCAATGAATCGGCATTGAGGGAAAGTACGGGCAGGCCATGCACATCACAGCCCAACGACTTGATGAGATAGGTTTGCGTCGCCACCGGACTCACACAGCTGCCATCATCATCAAAGGCAGCTGCGCGAATCACTATGGCATGTTTCACATCCGAAACCGCATGGTAGGTTGAAGGGATGCAATTGACTATCTCGTAAATGCGCGAAGGCGAGAACAGCGACGGATCAAGCGTTAAAGGTCCTTCATACAGCGATGACTGCGCCGTAGGACGGTTGCCATTGACGGTGTAGCGGATATGATGGCCCGCGCCACAACCCAACGACAGAGCAAAACTATTTTCATAGAAACCCCCACTTCTTGAAAAAGTGACGAGGTCGGTTTGCGCCAACAAGGTATTGGACATCAAAGAAGCCAACACTATGAAGGCCAGTCTATTCATGCTTGTTCCGGTTGTCGAGCTCCTTGTTCTGCCAGTAACGTCCCAGCAGACACAGCAGGCAAACGCCACAGAGGATGCCACCGAGCACGAAGCCCGTCTGGCTCTCCCCTTTGGCGTAATACAGGTAGATGCCGTAGCCGAAGATGGCCAAATCGACGATGATGCTAAGGACGTAGCCGATGGTGCGGCTGGTCTTGTCGGTCTTCTTCAACAGCATGTTGTCGAGCAGGAAGGTGACGACCACCAACGCGGCATAAACGAGGTAATATGTGGATTTCTCGGTAATCATTTCTCAATACGGATTCTGGCATCCACGGCGACCACGTTCTTCGGGTTGCCAAGGAGCGGGTTGAGGTCCATCTCGGCAATCTCGGGAGCGGCCATCACCAAAGCGGCCACCCTTGCAATCTGTTCGGCATAGACGTCCACGTTGACGGGCTGCTGTCCACGCACACCCTGCAGGATCTTGTAGCCACGGAGCTTGGTGAGCATGTCTTTCGCCTCGGGAGCGCTGATCGGCACGAGCGAGCTCTGCACGTCTTTCAGCACCTCGATGAAGATGCCACCCAGACCGAAGAACACCTGATGGCCAAACTTGGCATCGCGGATGGCACCGATGTAGACCTCAGTACCGTCAAGCATAGGATACATCTCCACGGCATAGGTGTCTTTGATGGCCATCAAGCGGTCGAACTCCTTGCCGACAGTCTCGATGTCGCGCACGTTCAAGGTCACGCCACCGACGTCTGACTTATGCACAGGACCGACCACCTTCATCACGAGCGGATAGCCCACCTCGTTGGCGAAGTCCAAGGCCTGTTGTTTCTTGTCGACGACGCGAATCTGCTTCTGGGCGATGCCTGCAGCGTCGAGCAGTTCGTATATCTTATCCGGGCCGATGTAGCCATTCTCGCAGCTGTCGATGCACTTGCGGATGCGGGCGGTATCGATCTTCGGCATCTCCACGTTTTCGGGCTGCGGCTTCGGGGTATTATACACCTTGCAGATGGCATTACCCAGCACGCACTCTTCCGGGAAGTTGATGCGGCCCTTGGCGATGAAGTCCTCAATCTCGTCCTTCACGTTGATGATGGAAGGCAGCACGGGGAAGATGGGCTTCTTGCAGGTCTTCATCTTCTGGTCGAGCAGGTCGTAGACCTCTTTGTTGCTGAACAAGCCAGGCGAACCGAAGATGACCACTGAGAAGTCGATGTCGGTGTAGTCGTTCTCGACGGTGTCGATGATATAGCCAAGCTGTTCGGCCGTTCCTGTCGCCAAGAAATCGATGGGGTTGCCCACGCTTGAGCCAGCGAAGAGCTTCTCAAGCAACGCGGGGCTGGCCGGATGCTCCTTGAGCGAAGGCACTTCCATGCCACCGTTCGACAGCACGTCGGTGAGCATCACGGCAGGACCACCGGCATGGGTAATGACGGCGCAGCGTTTGCCTTTGATCTCGGGATGCATGAACACACCGCACACGGTGGTCAGCTCTTGGCGGTTCTGGCAACGCACAATGCCTGCCTTGCGGAACAAGGCGTCGACAACGGCGTCGTTGGTGGCCAATGCACCCGTATGCGACGAGGCGGCGCGGCTACCTGCAGCCGAGCCTCCCGACTTGATGGCTGCAATATGGCATCCTTTGTTGATGAGGCTGCGGGAGTGTTTCAGCAGTCGTTGCGGGTCACCGATCTTCTCCATGTAGAGCATGATGACGCGGCTGCTCTTCTCGGGGTCGAAGGTCTCGTCCAAGTGCTCCAGCACATCCTCGATACCGAGCTGTGCGCTGTTGCCCACGGCCCACACGCTATTGAACTTCAAGCCATTGCTCATGCCATATTCCTTGATGAACACGGCGGTGGCACCTGAACCCGTAATGAAATCAACACCCTTCGGGTCGAGGGTCGGTATAGGCGTGTCGAAACAACCGGCATAGTTCACGTTGAGGAACCCTGTGCAGTTGGGGCCAATCAAGCTACCGCCAACGCTGTTGATGGTGTCGACGATATGCTTCTCGATGGCGGCACCCTCGGCGTTCTCCTCCGAGAAACCAGCACTGATGATGATGAAGCCTTTGCAGCCTTTCTCTTTGGCCAGCACGTCTACAGTCTGTGCGCAGAACTTAGCGGCAATGCAGATGATGGCGCAATCCACCTGAGGCAGGTCATCGACTTTGGCGTAGCATTTCACGCCTTGCACCTCGGTCTCTTTGGGGTTAACCGCATAAACCGGACCTCTGAAAGGACTCTCTAACAGGTTCTTCAATGCTTTTCCACCAGGTTTGTGGATGTCTGACGATGCACCGCACACCACGATGCTTTTCGGGTTGAGTAATTCTCTTGCGATCATATTAATAAGGTATTTGTTGCAACAATAATTTGCTGCAAATATAACCAAAATAACGAAACGGAAAAATTTCAGTGTCGGTTTTGCAATCTTTCTTCGCAATCGAGGAGCAACTGGTAGTGGATTCTGTTGAAAAGACCTTCCTTACAGAGCTTTTCTATGTCCTCGTGGCTCATCCACTTCACGGAGTCCACCTCTTCCTTTTGCAGGCGCAGCATGTCGGCCGGGACATTGCTTTTCAGCATATAAAGCAAGGTGAATTTGTAATCGTAGCGTCTGATCTTCACCAGTTTCAGCTCGCTCTTGGTGGCCGAGAGGCCGACTTCCTCTTTCATCTCGCGGAGCATAGCCAAGGCGAAGTCGCGTTCGCCGCTCTGCACGTGTCCTGCGGTGGTCGAATAGTAATTGCCTTTCTTCGGGGCCACTTTTTGAATCAGATACTGCCCTTGGTCGTTGTAGACAAACACCGCCACGATGGGGATCATCAGGCCGGGAGGCACGCGTTTTCCCCGCTCTATGGTCTGGCCTGTGGGCTTCAGGTCTTTGTCGTACAAATCCAGGATTTCCATAACGCAGCATCGGTATTCGACCGCAAAGATAATAAAAAAGGGCGGCTCCCCGAAGGGAACCGCCCAATTTTTTGCGGGAGTCAATCCCGCGGTGTCAATTATTGCATGACAGTGACGCGCTTGACGGTCACACCGCTTTCAGTGTAGACGCGGACCATGTACATGCCGGCAGTGAACTGCGACATGTTCATGACATAGGTGTCACCACTGACCTCGGTGTCGAAGACCGGGGCATGCTCTAATTCAAAAACGGAGTGGACATAGTCCAAGCTTTTGTATGTAATAATATGCATATTATTAAGAGAATCTATAGACATCGTAATGACTATCAAATAGGGCGTTGACCCTTAGTGATATTTTGGACTTGTAGGACACTGTTTTTGGACAAATTTTCCAATAAAATTAAATAGGTGATTTTTGAGGAGAAAAAAGACCGTGAGCATAGCCCACGGTCAAAAAAAAATTTATTAACCAAATCCAAGGAACGATTTAGCGCTCCTCGTAACAATCGCTCAAGAAATTATGATTCAATACTTCTGAAATCTTCAACAACTGCTCAAAATCGATGCTTTTGCGCTTGAACAATTTGTAGACATTCGATTTCTCGCAATAGATCTCTTTAGCCAGCCAAACCACAGTGCGGCCCTGACGGCCCAGTTCTTCTTGGATCATCTTGCCGATGTGAAAATCTTTCATCTGAAACTTCATGGTCGATTCGTTTTAAAACATGGCGCAAAAATAGAAGCATGGCAAAAGCACCTAAAAAAAGCGGCAAAAAAGAAAATCAAAATTTTTCAAAATAAATATTAACTATTTATTTGATAATCAAATTATTATGCATTTTATCAAAAGCAATCAAAATATCGTAAAAAGTTTTGATTGACTCAAAGGATAATTTAACAAAGACCTGATTACCAGTTTTTTAGCATATCATGAAGCACAAATTGCAAATTCGATTTGTTGTCGAAGATTTCGTGCAATTTGACCGAACGCGTCCACACGGCTTGATATGTTTTACCCGTTAGGGCTGCAGCTTCAGCCTCTGAAACGCCCAAGATATACATACAACAATAGATCACATCGGAACGCTTGAGGCGTGGATAACGCTCAATGATACGAACCGAGAACTTGGGGAAGACCGCGTCAACTGCATTCACGAGCATGGTCAGGTGGTTATCGGAAAGCACTAACTCTGGATAGGAAGCGAAGGCCTTCACGTTGACATCCTTCACTTTCAGCACACGCTTGCTGATGGGCAACTCTGACAAAGACTGCAATTTCTTATCGAAAGGCAGGTTTTGGAAATCGGGATTCGAGATGGCCCTGTCGAGTTTCGATTGCAGTGCCTTGATTTTCTCCTCCTTCTGTTGGGTATCGTTCTTGGTGGTCTCGATTTCGTTCAACAGCTGCGCCTCAACGCGTTCGCGCTCTTGGATCTCACGCTTATGATGACGCCGACGACGTTCTAATATCAAGATGACAACGCCTAGGATTAAGAGCACCATGGCTACGGTCCCAATGACAAACAGCCAAATGTCTTTCTGCCTCACATCCTTTTCGTTCGACTTGAACGCATCGTACAAAACAATCATCCTATTCTTGTCACCGCTTCTGGCAACTTGGCCCATATAGAAATCAGACAGAAGCTCACCATAGTGCGCTGCCTTGAGCGAATCTCCCAACATATTGGCTGCCTTGATGATCCTGCAATACGACTTGACGTTTTGACGCGGAAGCAAGGGATAGCATTGCTCATAATGGAACAAGGCAGAGTCATATTGATGGCTTTCGTAATAGAAATAACCAAGCGAAAAATGCACCTGCCGTTTCAACGAAGCCTTATCCGACATCATCAAGGCATGTTGCAACAGTTCCAAGGTCATTCCCTTCTCTCCAGTATTATACAAATCTATAGCTTGATGGATCAAGCTACTGAAATGCTGATAGATATCATCCGTATGCAACAACGCATGGATGCTGTCCGAACTCTTGTAATACCCCATTGATCCCTAACGATCGCCTTGCGCCAGCATGACATCACCCATCAGCTCAAAATTAGAGGCTACACCCAAGTCAAAGCCTTCCATCTCATAACATTCGCTGGATTTCTCCAAGCACTCCAATGAGGTGTCCCAAGCATCATAGGTATATAGGAACCAAGCCAGACGGTCGTAAATCAGCCCAGAAAAATGCACATAATCGCTATTAGTCTTAGAGGTAGAAGGAATGGCTCTGCGGTTACCCATCAAGCCGTCCATCACCCATAAGGCATTCAGATAGTCGGAGAAGGCTTGTACATGCTGCTTGGTCAGGATTTCCTCGACGACGGCCTTATAATAATAGGAGCGCGCCTTCTGGAATCGTAAGTCATTTGGAATCCCGTAAACAGAGGTCTTAGGCATCACGGAGTCGTAGAAACGGAATGCTTCAAAAGCGATGGTGTCCCCTCTCCTCAACGCATAGTTTTTATATAAGACCTCGGTACGAAGAACTTGATACTCGGACAGGAGGAATGCCGATTGCTTCCTGAGTGCGTCAACGTCCATAGTGTCGGCGATGCGTTGCATGAGCGTTAAAGCGCTGTCGGGAGTGCTGTCCTTGAGGGCATACACCTCGGCGAACACGGGCCAACGGCTGGCAAGTGTTTCATACTCAATGCTTTTTTTGCATGCCGATGCCAACAATAGCAACAGCAAGAAGAAAACGGCTTTTCTCATCCTCAGTCCTCGTAGCAGTCTTGCAGAAAGTCGTGGTCCAAGATCTCGGAGATACGGATCAGCTGGTCGACTGGAATGCTCTCGCGATTGAACAGTTTGTAGACGTTCGACCGTTCGCAAAAGATGGCACGCGCCAGCCAAGAGGCACTCCTCCCCTGCCGTTCCATCTCGGCCTGGATCATGCGACCGATATGCAAGTTCTTCTTATAGGCGACCATGCGGCTATTATTTCGCGAACAAATCCTTTATGCCGCCCAGCGAGCCCAGCACATTGGTGGCTTCGTAAGGCAAATAAACGGTTTTGTTCTCTTGTCCGCTCGCCACCTCTTTCAGGGTCTCGATATACTTCACAGCCAGCAGGTAGTTGACGGGGTCGGCGCCACGGTCGGAGACGGCTTCGGCGATGTTGCGGATGGCAGCGGCTTCGGCTTCGGCTTGCAGCACCTTGGCACGGGCTTCACCTTCGGCCTTCAGGATGTTGGCCTGCTTGTCGGCCTCAGCGGCGTTGATCTCGGCCTGCTTCTCACCTTCCGAATTCAGGATCTGGGCCTGCTTCTCACCTTCGGCCTTCAGGATCTCGGCACGACGGTTACGTTCAGCCTGCATCTGCAGTTCCATGGTACGGCGTATGCTCTCAGGCGGGGTGATGTCCTGCAACTCCACGCGGTTCACCTTCACGCCCCATTTGTTGGTGGCGTCGTCAAGCACGTTGCGCAGCTTCGAGTTGATGGTGTCGCGCGAGGTCAGGGTCTCGTCGAGTTCCATCTCACCAACCACGTTACGCAGCGTGGTCTGTGTCAGCTTCTCGATGGCCACAGGCAGGTTCTGGATCTCGTAGACGGCCTTCATCGGGTCCACAATCTGGAAATAAAGCAAGGCATTGATTTCGGTCATCACGTTATCCTTAGTGATCACGCTCTGCTTGTCAAAATCATACACCTGCTCACGCATATCGATGCGCGACGTGCGGGCAAGCGCGCCATTTTGACGGCGGACAATAGTTTCCTTGGCCTGCTCGATGATGGGCAGGATGACGTTGATACCGGCATTCAGCGTGCGGTTGTATTTGCCGAGACGCTCGACAATCATGGTTTCCGACTGGGAAACGATCTTGATGCCACGCAGTATATAGATTACCACGAGGGCCACTAATACGATTAGTACGATTTGCATAGGAGTCATAGTATTATTGTTTTACTGTTAATATGATGCTATCCAGTTTCACGATCTCGACCTCGGTGCCTTTCTCGATGACGGAGCCGTCTTCCGAGACGGCCTTCCAGTCGTCGCCGTCAACGGCGACACGGCCCGTATGCTGCGTCGCATCGATACGTTCCGACACGACGGCCTTACGTCCCACAAGGGCATCGGCATTGGTCTTCACGTCCTTCGACTTCCTATCCAGGAATTTCATCATAAAAGGACGCAAGAAAACGAAGGTCAGCAGCGAGATGACGGCAAAGATGACAATCTGCCAGGTAAGGCTGGCGCCAAGGCCAGCAGCAAGGGCTGAGAAGCCTGCGCCGATGGCGAAGCAGATGGCGCCGAAGGTGGCGGAACAGATTTCGAAGATGATCAACAAGATCGCGACGATAAGCCAGATTTGATAGACTTGCATAATAGTTAGGTTTTGATTCTGCAAATATATAAAAAAAGAAAGGCAACCCACAAGGGTTGCCCTTCCTTTTTTTTGACCTAAGTCAATTAACGCATGACAGTGACGCGCTTGACGGTCATACCGTTTTCAGTGTAGACGCGGACCATGTACATGCCGGCAGTGAACTGTGACATGTTCATGACGTAGGTGTCTTCGCTGACTTCGGTATCGTAGACCACCTGGCCGAGCATGCTCACCACAGTGATGCGGCTCATACCGGCAGCCTCGATCGTCACGTTGTCCTTCGTCGGGTTAGGATAGAGGACAACATTGTCGCTGTTCTCGATGACGGCATCGACGCTGGCGCTCACATAGTTGTGAGTCGGGTCGTCGAAGGCCGGGGCGGGTTCAGACTCGCAGTCACCGTAGTCGGCGCGGACCTGATAGTAGTACGTACCGGCAGTAGCAGGCGTGTCGATGTACTCGTAGTAGGTCTGGCCAGCAACAGCGGCGACTTCACCGATCATGGTGTATTCACCGTTGGCGGCGTCGGAGCGGTACACATTGTACTTCTCGATACCAGCGCGGTTCTTAGCACCGTTGCTCAGTTCGATGTCGTCGACATCAAGATAGAACATGTCGCTGCAGTTGAAGTGACGGATGGCGATGTAACGGCCTTCACCGGCGTATTCACCCAGGTTGACCGTGTACTGATACCAGTTGCCCTGGTCGCGCATGCCGCGAGGACCATTGTAGGCAGTGCCCTTAGAGGTCATCGTCCACTCTTGGACCATACCGAAGTTGACACCGTCGTCAGAAACGGCAACACCGAAGTGTTCGGCAGCATAGTTGGCATCCTGAGCGCAAGCCCAGAAGCTGAAGGTCGAGCCTTCGCAGAGCGTCACAGCAGGCGACACGAGGTAGTTGTCGGGATAGACAACACCGTAGTTGTTGTCGTAGCTCTGGCTGAGGACGCAGTCGGTAGAACCGTTGTGGCCGTAACCAGTGCCAAGCTTCGTGCTAGCAAGCTGCCAGCCGTAGCCGCTCGGGTTGCCACCGTCGATGGTCGTCCAGCCAGCAGGCATGCCAGCATCGAAGTTGACGGTGAATTCGTCGCCTTCGCAGCCACCAGGACCTGGGCCAGGATTCTCTTCGCCCCACCAGACCTTGATCTGGTCGGTAGCGTTCATAGCTTCAGCGTGGATAGGTTCGCCAGGAGCGCAGCCGCCTTGACCGCCGTCGCAGACCGGGCAACCCATCGACCAACCGTAGTTGTGGTCGGGCAGGGTCATTTCGCCAGGATAGATCGGGCGGACGCAGTACTCGTGCTCGCCAAACTCACCTTCAACGGTGTATTCGCGGTCGGTAGGACCAGCGAAGGCCACATACTCGCCATCTTCAGTGATCAAGAAGCCGATGATGTCGACAGGAGGCAGGATACCGCAGTCGGTGCTGCCAGCGCCGCCAACAGCGCTGAAGTTGATGTTGCAAGTCTGGTTCGAGTAGTTGGTGATGACGAGGATGTAGTACTCGCCAGTCTGCGCAGTGGCAGGAATCATGCAGTGCTCAGTGGGCTGTGCGGAGTAGCTGCAGCTGACGACCTTGTCTGACGTCAGGCCGTTCGGGCAAGGCGTCTCAGGATCGTCAAACGGACCCCAGCAGCAGAAGTCGATGTCGACAGCAGGCGTGCTGTACATGTAGATGTCGATCGCACCAGGATCGCCTATGCGCATGTAGTACCAAGCCGGGTTAGGCGTGGTGTACAGGCAGTCATAGTCAGGACCAGTCTCACCGCTACCAGCGTTGACGCCAGCCGGGAACTCGTACATACCGTTGTCGGTGCAGAACGGCAGAGCGCCAGAGCACAGGTTGTTCTCACGTGACTGGATGTACATATCCATCATCAGCGAGTTGACGAAGCTCATCGGCAGCGTGCCCTTATACTCGTTGGCATAGTCGGCAGCTTGATACTTGTTCATGCGAGCGAAGTCGTTGGTGGTCTGCTCGGCAAAGTCAGCGAAGCTGGCCTCGAGGTTGGCAGTACCATTGGCGCTCACGATGAAGGAACCGTTTTCTTCAGCGTTGATGACGTTGAAGCGGCTGTCGTTGTAGAGCTTGTGCAGGAAGTAGACGCGGCCATCGAAGTTGGCGATTTCAGTGATGTTGAACATGAGAGCGCTCTCGCTGATCATCACATAGCTGACAGCCTCACCTCTTCTGATGCGAGGACCATTGCCAGAGATGGCGAAGGTACCGCTGTGGCTGGAGTTGCCGTTGTAGCTGATAGCCTTAGGCTCGCCCTTGGCACCAGCGGCGACGTAGGCGCGGATCATCCAGGTGTAAGGCAGACCAGCAGCAGCGATGTCTTCCCAAGCGGTGCCGTCAATACTGACCCAACGGCCGTTGGCATCACCGGTGTTGTCGCATGCAGAAGCCACATATTGACCATTGTTGTTATTCATCACAATCCAGAGGTTCTGGGTAGGATCGATAGCAACAGGAGCGGCGAACTCCCATTCAACGAAGTCTTCACTGCCAGTGCAAGTGTAGGCTTGCTGTCCAACCAAGGTACCAGGAGCGGTGGAACCGCCTTGGTAGACCAGGATGTTACCCGTGTGGGCAGAGTAGTCATACATGCTGACCTTGGTCACCATGTTGCCTTCGTAGCTGCCAGCGGGGAACATGACGCCCCAGTAGAAGGAACCACCAGCGGTCAAACCAACAGCGTCAACGTTGACACCATTGTCATAGTAGTACCAGTCACCAGCGCCGGGTTGCGGGCCAGGACCAGGAGTATCACCACCGTAGGGGTTGAAGCCGTGTTCGAACACCCACTGGACGTGGTTGCCTTGGCCGGTAGTGTTCACAGTGACTTCGTCAACAGGTCCCCAGTGATCGCAAGGTTCGTAGACCCATTCGACGGGCTCGCTCCAAGCGCCGAGGCCAGTGGAGTACATGCAAGCGACCTTGCAGAGGTAGTGTTCACCTTCAACCAGCGGAGCGTTGTAAGGCTCGTTGGTCGACAGTTGGCAGAACGGATGTGTGGTGTTGTGGTTGAAGATCGGCACACCGTCGATGCTGGTGCACATCACCTTATAATATTCAAGGTGACGATCACCGCTCTTGGCGCCACCAGTCAGCTCAACGTCGTCGATGTAGATTTCGTACTGGTCGTAGCTGTTGAAGTGACGGAAGGCGATGTAGACATCCTGGCCAGCGTAAGCGCTCAGGTCGACGCTGTGTG
>JAEEGI010006122.1_pt1 | contig 27284 bp, 25 predicted proteins | sample 8958751 | NCBI WGS metagenome assembly JAEEGI01 (sample SAMN16246545, study PRJNA631951) | gut metagenome | biome: gut microbiome; feature: rumen; material: KS-attached | host: Bos | place: Iran: Karaj | collected 2018-10 | reverse complement strand
ACCTCAGTTGGAAGGAGCCTTGCGGCATGATGGCCAACTTGGTGGCCGATTCTGGGGGTAACAAGGGCCAATTGTCGAGCCTTGTGGAGGCCGTCTGCCGCGACTTCCGCCAGCACGACGAGGAGGAACTGAGGAAGCTGGTGGAATGGCAGAAGCAGGTGAAGACCAAGTCGGCCAACAAGGAGAAGCCCGTGCGCCCCGAGGTGGCCTTCTGGTTTCCGCCCTCCGACGTCACCTCGGCAGCCTTCCTCCAGAACGCCATGGCCTGCGAGAGCCTGGGCAACCGCACGCAGTATCTGAACATGCCCGAGGTGGAGATGGCCGACCGCATGTGCGGCGGTCACCGCCAGATCAGCCAGATGCTGCGCAACATCTACGACCGCCAGCGCGCCGGCGCCCTCCGCGCCACGGCCGACGGCGTGACAGGCAACCCCATCCTGCGCGCCAACCTCACCTTCTCCAGCACCCCTATCTCCACACGCCAGTACTACAAGAACGACCTCTTCAACGGCACCTTCGGCCGCATGGTCTTCTCCTACAAGGCACGCGTCGGCCGCGACGGAAAGATTCCCCGCCAGGGCAAATACTCCGACGAGTTCTACCACAAGCTGGACGACTACCTGGTGCGCCTGGACATCTGCAAGGGCCGCCATGTCATCCACCCACTCAACAAACTGGCAGACCACTTGGCCGCGGACATGGCCACCCTGGCCGACCTGACCGACGACGACGTGCTGTGGGACTGCTCCAAACGCTCGCTGGTGTCGGCATGGAAGTGCGGCTGCATTCTGTGGGTGCTCAACGGCCAGAGCTGGACCCGCCCCATGAGCGAGCTGGTGGAGTGGCTGGTCTACCGCGACCTCTGGAGCAAGATGCAGATTTTTGCCGACCTGCTGAACAGGGATGCCGACGTCATCAGCGAGGCCCAGCGCCGCGGCCCCAAGAACATGCTGGACAGCCTGCCCAACTCCTTCAACAGGGCCCAGCTGGAGGCCATCCGCTCACAGCTCGGCAAGAGCCAAGAGGGCGCCGCTGGCCAGCTACGGCTATGGATCTTCCGCGGCTTCATCACCTACGACGAGCAGACAACGCTCTACACCAAGACCCAGGCTTATCTCAACAACGTCCCAACCCAAAAGCCTAAGAAAGCATGATGATGGACAGACAACAGTTGCAACAGCTCCGCGACCTCCCCATCGAGGAGGTCGCGGCAAGGCTGGGCCTCGAGGTCGCACGCCACAAGGCCCTCTGCCCCTTCCACGACGACCACCACGCCAGCCTCTCGTTCAGCCCGCAGCGCAACAGCTACCGCTGCTTTGTGTGCGATGCCCACGGGGGCACCATCGACCTGGTGATGCGGATGCGCCACGTGGATTTCCTCGAGGCCTGCCGCTGGCTGGGCGGCGACGAGGTGCTGGCTGCCGCACCCAAGGCCCCACAAGTCGTGAGGGTGGGGGAGGCCAGGCCTTTCGATGCCCAACGCTATGAGCGCTTTTTCCTCCGTCCGTGGCTCAGCCCGTCGGCCCGCCACTTCCTCTTCGACCAACGACGGCTGGACCCGCGCGTGGTGCGCTGGTGCCGCCTGACTTCGTGGCGCGACCGCCAGGGGGTGGAGTGGCTGCAGATACCCTACTACAGCACCGAGGGCCGGCTGGTGGGCGTCCAGAACCGCAACCTCACGGCGGGGGCACAGCCCCGCTTCCGCTTCCCTCGCGGCTCGCAATGCGGCATCTACAACCTGCCTGTGCTCGGCCTCCTGGGCCACGGCGAGGCGCTCTACATCACCGAGGGCGCGTCCGACTGCTGGGCCATGCTCTCGGCCGGACACAAGGCCGTGGCCATCCCCTCCGCCACCCTGCTGGGCAGGCGCGACGTGGAGCTGCTGACGACGCTGGCCGACAGATGCGCAACCCAGTTCCACATGTACCCCGACCGCGACGCCCCAGGCGAACGCCTCTTCCTGCAGCTGAGCCAGGTGCTGCCTAACCTCACCCACCACCAGCTGCCGGCAGGCTGCAAGGACTTTGGCGACTGCTACCTGCTGGGACTGGACGAAGAATCGGGATAGCGGCCTGACGCTCGTCGGTAAGGTCTCTGTTTGTTCGCTCGCCGACGAACAACCAGCGGCCGCTGAACGAGGGATGAACGAAGAAACGGAGGCATTGGAACGAGGCGTTGCCTCACGGATAACGCGGATGGACACGAAGGTTTGGGCAAGCTATGGCTTGGGAAAACTCTCGCAGAAATCGCAGAAAACGCAGAATTTACTTTCAACTTTAAACTCTAAACTCTCAACTTTATTGTGCCACGTATCACATGTATTACACGGATTTGGCAAGCTGAAGCTTGTTTTTTAAACACGAATTATCATTAATTAATCATGAATTAACCATTAATGGCTGGCGCGGACTTTTATTTCTGAGAGTTATTGCTTTACGGATTGCAAATCCTTATAGTATTTTGCGTCAGATTGCAAATCTGCCGCAACGGACGTTTTCTGCGAGTTCTGCGAGAGTTATTGTTTTACGGATTGAAAATCCTTATAATAGTTTGCGTCAGATTGCAAATCTGCCGCAACGGACGTTTACTGCGAGAGTTATTGCTTTACGGATTGAAAATCCTTATAATAGTTTGCGTCAGATTGCAAATCTGCCGCAACGGACCACGGACAAATCTGCCGCAACGGAGAATTATTGCTTTGCGGATTGCGAATCTGCCGCAACGGACAAATCTGCCGCAACGGACGTTTTCTGCGATTTCTGCGAGAGTTATTGCTTTACGGATTGCAAATCCTTATAATATTTTGCGTCAGATTGCAAATCTGCCGCGACGGAGAAATCTGCTGTAACGGAGAATTCTGCTGCGACGGAGAGCGGGTTGTTGCATTTTCCTCTTGATTTATGTTAAATCAAGAGTTTTTTGTCACGATTCCAGAAAAAAAGTGTACTTTTGCAAAAAATTGAGACATGGGATTGATAGGTGTCGTAACAGGTGATATTGTTAACTCTACAAATATATCAGTTTCTGATAGGGATAGGCTATTGTCTGTGTTGAACGCACTTTTGGTTAATTCTGTGCCTCTCGGAGAGCGTGATTCGGCCATTTTTAGAGGTGATAGTTTCCAGATGAAGTTAAGCCAACCAGGACAGGCGGCGCGTGTGGCGCTGAGTATTCGAAGTGGTTTGATGCACAATACGCCGGCAGGAGAGAGTGCCCTATGGGATGCGCGCATTTCGGTAGGGATTGGAGAAGAGACCTATGTTGGCGAAGATGTTGGCAAATCGGATGGTGAGGCATTTCGCCTCTCGGGACAGCGTCTGGACGATATGAAAGATGCCCGCCTCTCGTTCTTGTCATCGTCGGATTTCGTCAATGAGGAGTTGGCGATAGAAGGCGCCTTTGTTGACGATATCGTGTCTCATTGGTCAAGAAATCAAGCGTTTGTTGCATATCAGTATTTCCAAGCCGATGTTCCCACACAACAGGCCATAGCCCGAAAAATGAGGGTTACTGCACAGCGGATAAATCAATTATATCATACAGCCAAAGTCCCCTTAATACTCCAATTCTTAGTACGATTTGAAAATATTGTTACTTCCTTGTTGTCATGATAAACTTGTTTCTCCGTCTTTTTGCGGCACACCTTGTTGCCGATTTCTTCCTCCAATTTGATTGTATCAACAAAGGAAAGTATCGTCAGGGTATTTCGGGTTTTTCGTTCCTAGTACTTGATTTTTGTTAAAACAAGAGGTGTTTGAAACATTATTTATGACATTAATATAGACTAAAATTATTAATTTAACAACAAATGAAAAAAACTTTATTAGCAGTTATGGCACTTTCGCTTTTTGCCGCAACTTCATGCAACAAGGCTGGTACTGAGCTCAGCTCGGGTATCGACCTGAACAACCTTGACACGACGGCTAACCCCGTGGACAATTTCTATCAGTATGCCTGCGGTGGTTGGCTGAAAGCTCACCCCCTGGATGCCGAGCACAGCCGCTATGGCGCGTTCGACGCTTTGGCAGAGACCAACCAGGAACAGCTCCGCACCCTGATCGACTCGCTTTCGGCTTCGCAGAACGAGGCTGGCAGCATTGCCGATAAGATTGCTACTTTCTACAACATTGGTATGGACTCCGTCACCCTCCAGCAGCAGGGTGCTGAGCCTATCAAGCCCTACATGGAAGAGATTGCCACCCTCAAGGGCCGCGAGGCTCTGCAGCAGGAGATGACCCGCCTGCACAACATCGGCATCTTCCCCTTCTTTGCTCTCTTTAACGAGGCTGACGCTCAGGATGCCAAACAATGCATCGCCTGGATTTATCAGACGGGCATCGGCATGGGCGACCGCGACTACTATCTGGGTAAGGACTCTCGCTCTGCACAGCTGCGTGAGGGTTATGTGAAGCTCATGACCCAGGAGTTTGCCCTGGCAGGCTATGACAAGATTGCCGGTCTCCCTGCCGACAAGCTGGCCAAGATGGTGATGGGCCTTGAGACCCGCCTGGCTAAGGCCCAGTATGACAAGGTGACCAACCGCGACCCCTTCAAGACCTACAATAAGAAGAGCCTCGACGAGGCTGAGACGCTGGCCAAGGCTGTCAATTTCAAGAAATATTTTGCCGAGATGGGTCTGCCCAAGCTCACCAGCTTCAACATGTGCCAGCCTGAGTATATCCAGGAAGTGGCCAAGGTGCTGGCTACCGAGAATGAGGCTACCGTCAAGGCTTACTATGCTTGGAACGTTATCAACACCGCCGCCGGCTACCTGAGCGACGATTTTGTGAATGCCAACTTTGAGTTCTACGGCCGCCAGATGAGTGGTACCGAGCAGCTGCGTCCCCGCTGGAAACGCGTGACCGGTGTGGTTGACGGCGCCATGGGTGAGGCCCTTGGCGAGCTCTATGTTGCCAAGTATTTTCCCCCAGAGGCTAAGAAACGTATGCTCACCCTCGTGGACAACCTGAAGGAAGCTTTCGGCATGCGCATTAAGGATGCCGAGTGGATGGATCAGGCCACCAAGGAGAAGGCTCTGGACAAGCTGAGCAGCATCATGGTGAAGGTGGGCTATCCCGACAAGTGGCGCGACTACAGCGGCCTGACTATCAAGAAGGACAGCTATTTTGCCAACATCATCCGCAGCAACGAGTTTGACGTTGATTATATGATTAGCAAGATTGACAAACCCGTTGACAAGACCGAGTGGGGTATGACTCCTCAGACCGTCAACGCCTACTACAATCCCACCACCAACGAAATCTGCTTCCCCGCAGCTATCCTGCAGAAACCTTTCTTCAACATGGAGGCCGATGACGCTGTCAACTATGGCGCTATTGGAGTTGTTATCGGACATGAGATGACCCACGGTTTCGACGACCAGGGCCGTCAGTATGACAAGGAGGGTAACCTCAACGACTGGTGGACCGAGCAGGATGCCCAGAACTTTAAAGACCACTCGAAGGTGCTGGTGGACTGCTTCAACAAGGTGATTGTGGCCACCGAACCCGACACGGTGTATGCCAATGGCGAGCTCTGCCTGGGCGAGAATATCGCCGACAACGGCGGCCTGCATATCAGCTATCTGGCCATGCAGAATGCCATCAAGAAGGGTCAGGTGAAGGACGAGAAGATGGATGGCTTCACCTCTGCCCAGCGTTTCTTCCTTGCATACGCAGGTGTTTGGGCCAGCAACATCCGTCCCGAGGCTGTGCTGCAGCTCACCCAGATGGATGTCCACTCGCTGGCTAAGAACCGCGTGAACGTCACCCTGCCCCATGTGACCGAGTTTGTTGAGGCTTGGGGCGTGAAGGAAGGCAACGGCATGTGGATTGCTCCTGCCGACCGCGTGGTGCTCTGGTAGTCTCTACCTTATCAAGAGGGAAGATTTAAAAAACCCGTCTGCCTACAAGGCTGGTACGAGGAACACTGTAGTCAGTATTATTTTTTTTTCTAACATTTCAAGACTCCCCAATTCTTGATTATTACATCCCCTAAACAATAAGAAAAGGACGGCAACGTTGAGGCCGTCCTTTTTTGCTTCCAAGAGAAAAAAATCTTGTTTCCTCTGAAAATAGAACACTAATTTCCACGAATAATCATGAATGAATTAATGGTAAATTCGTGATAATCGGTGTTTTAATAAATTATTCTTCGTGTGTCTGTGTATAATTCAGGAATTTTATGTAAATTTGCAGCTGTAAAAAGCATTATAAATATTGAGCAATATGAAAAACAAAATCAAAGGTACTTGTTTAAGTTCTAACATTCTAATGGGAACAGCCAGACCCGTGCCACCCCCCACCATTAACACAGAGCCTCTCACACCCACTTGTGTAACCTTCTATTAATGTCAATCATGAAAAAATCATATATTATAGCTTGCTTACTACTGCTGTTCTGCGCTGTACGGGCACAGGACACCATAGACTATTCTCTCCCGAGCCAGGCATATCGGAGTATACCGTATACTTTTCGAAATGCTTTTTTCGATTCATTAGATCATTTCTCACAAATAGATTCTGATTCTTATTATCCTGACTATTACTGGCCCCCATACAATTTTCGATTATATCATAATATATGGAGAAGTGTTGTGACCAAACATTATCCCACCAATATGCCTCCGATATATGGCATAGGCATTCCTCTATGGCAGCTTCCCCAAGGATTCTGGTATCCTACGACACCAGGTGAGACGCAACTAAGGCCTGTCATAGCAGTGAAAGAGAGTGATAGCCTATATCTAACCACCTATGGACGAATAGTTGAATCAGACCAGCTATGTACAAGTCCTCCCGATGCATACATCAAGGCTCCCTACTATCCCACTTGCGACACATCCTACGAACAATGGTCCTGTTCTAACGTATACTATCTTTATTTCGACAGTGCAGTCACGATGTCAGATTCCTTCTATTTCGGAGTGGCAATTAAAGGACCGAGTGGCGGCTTATTTTTAAGTGGAAGGTATGGTGCATGTGAATACCCTAGTCTTGAGGAACAAACAGAGCGTCTGTTGTGTCCTTTTCTTGAGCAATATGACTCAACTGTTTTTAGCCATGCACGACCATATTCGGAAGTTGCTTTTGGAACTTTTGCAAATATTCCTTTCATACTGCTCTTCAACCCGCCGGACACGGACAGCTTTGTATGTCCCGAGGTGGAGAACTTCACCTATTTGGGCATACAGGGTTTCTATCCCACATTCATGTGGACCAGTGGGGACGGGGTGCAGCAGTATGAGGTGTGCTACGGTCCCTACGATGCCGACGTAAACACCCTGCCCACCGTCACAGTGGACTCTACCAACGTGTGCGTACTGACCGACCGCACGCTCAGTCCCGACATCTACTATCAGGCCCGCTGCCGTGCCGTCTGCCACCATGTCTGCCCCATCCACGATACCGTCCTGCATACCCCCTGGAGCGCACCGCAGTACTTCTACATGGGCAGCAGCATGCCCGACACCACCCGCCCCGACACCACCCACCACGACACCTCGCACGTTGCCCTCCCACCGTCCCTTTCACCGCTACCCTTCACCCTCTCGCCCAATCCCGCCCACGGCAACGTCACCCTGTTGCTGCCCGAGGATGCCTTGCCTGCCAACGTGGTGATGCGTGATGCCGCCGGCCGCGAGGTGCTGCGCCGTCGCGTTGCCGCCCCCCAGACCACCCTCAGCACCCGCTCCCTCCCCGCCGGCCTCTACCACGTCACCGTCTTCACCCCCACAGCCTCCGCCACACGGAAACTGACCGTGCGGTAGGTTCGGTATTTTTATTAAGTATTTTACTTTGTATAAAAGTAGATTTTTACTTTAAAATAGAAAAGAATGGCTTTGAAAAGGTCATTCTTTTCTATTTTATTCTTATCTTTGCATGGATTAGGCCGATGGGCGAACGTGTGTATCGCCCTTTGGCCGTTGGATTTAAATGGTAATCGCGTGAATCAAATAGACAAACTTTTCGACGGTATTTCTAATCAGTATGACCGTTTCAACCACATCACTTCTATGGGCATCGACCGCTCGTGGCGACGGCAGGCGGTGGGCAGTTTGCCTGTCTGCCATGACCTGCTGGATGTGGCGGTGGGCACGGGCGACCTGACTATCGAGGCGTTGCGGCAGCAGAAGGTTTCGCGGGTGGTGGGGATAGACATCTCCGACGGCATGATGCGGGTGGCGAAGGCCAAGGTGGAAGGCTTGGGCCTTCAGGACAAGGTGACGTTGCTGCATGCCGATTGCGCTCAGCTGCCATTTGCCGACGGCTCGTTTGATGCCATCACTTGTGGCTATGGTGTTCGCAATTTTGCCCAGCTCGACCAGTCGTTGGCGGAGATGTACCGCGTGTTGCGGCCAGGCGGGCAGCTGAGGATTTTGGAATTTACCTATCCTACCAATCCCATTATCAGGTTTTTTTATGATTTCTACCTCACCAAGGTCATGCCTATTATTGGCAAAAAGCTGACCCAACAGGGCGACTCTTTTGTCTATTTCATGAACAGTATCAAACGTTTCGACAAAGGGAAAGCTTTCTTGTCCCATCTTGACAAGGTGGGCTTTGCCGACACCCGCTTTAAGAAACAAACTTTCGGAATTTCATCACTTTATATCGCATGCAAAAGATAAAACTATGGTTTGGCATCTGTCGTCCCCGCACCCTTTTCGCCTCGGTGTGTCCTGTGCTGATGGGACTGATTGCCATCCAATCTGTGGTAGATGCCTGGGTTGCGTTGGCAACGCTGTTGTGCGCCCTATCGCTGCAAATCCTCTCTAACCTTATCAACGACTATTATGACTTCAAACGAGGGTCGGACAAAGCCGGCCGTGTGGGGCCTGCACGCGCATTGGCTGAAGGCCTTGTGGATGAAAAACAGATGCGTAATGCCTGCTTGATTGCAGTGGGCATGAGTGTGGCTCTGGGGCTCTACTTGGTTGTAGAGGGGGGCCGGGTTATCTTGGCCATTGGTGTGCTGGCCATCCTCTTTGCCTGGCTCTATACCGCCACCCACCATTCGCTGTCGTATCTGGGTATTGCCGACATCTTTTGTTTCCTGTTCTACGGGCCGATTGCCTCTGCGGGCACGGCATACTTGCAGGTAGGTTGCTTTTCTTGGACGGCATTTCTGCTGGGTTGTGAGTGTGGATGTATAGCTGTTTGTGTGTTGGCTACCAATAATATCAGGGATATTGAAGACGACCGTGCCGTGGGTAAACGCACCTTCGCGGTTCGTTTTGGCATGAACGCCGCGAGGGTAGGGGTGGCCTTGATGCTGGTGGCTGCCTTGCTGTTTGGCTATTTGGGACTTAGAGACAATGGCTATTGTTGGCTGCTGGGGATTCCGTTTGCCTTCTCGGTATACCTCTATGTGCGTCTCCTCAAAGCAAAGGGGCCCCAATACAACCGATGCCTTTTTAGTTTCGGGCTTCTGAATGCTTGCTATACCGTGGCTGCCTTTTTGATTGTTTTGTTGGGCAATTAGGGGTAGGCTTGGCCGTTAGGGTCTGATTGAAACAAAATCGGCTATCCATTGTTTGGTTGTCGCGGCCCGCTGGGTGTATTCTTCTTGTGAGACGCCACGCATGAAAGGGGTCTCTTTCCATGTTTCCCAATTGCCAAAAATCAAGGGCAGCTCCATGCAATGGGTGGCTCCTAAGGGAGTTTGGTTGTGGCGCCAGGTCAGTAGCTTGGTTTCGGTTTCGATACCGGCCTTCTCCATCCATCGGGCATACCGGAGCATGGGTTGGTGGAACACCAGCTGGGTGGCCAAGGGCTGTATGCAACGGGGCGCAAAGGGGGAAGCATCGTCCTGCTGGCAGGTGAGCCTGACGGCTTTTAGTGCAGGATGGATGTGAAGGGGTTTGATGAGCGATTGGCTGACAGGGGCGAAAGGCATCATCCTGCTGTGCTTGGCGAGCAGTTTCTGTTGTGCCAGAAGGATTTCCTCTAAGGAGGCCTCAAGGGGGTCTTTGCCTAAGAGGTGCAAGTATTCGAGCGTCCGGCCCCGCATGGTTTTCTCGCTATAAGAGAGGTAAGGCGAACTGAGGATGATGGCTTTGCTGAAGAGGGATTCGGACTGATTGGCAATATGATAGAGAATAGAATAGCCGCCGGCAGATTGCCCCATCAGCGTGATTTGCCGGGCATCACCACCAAAGAGATGGATGTTGCGGCAGATCCATTGCAAGGCACACCATTGGTCTTGTAAGCCCAAGTTGACAGCTCCCTGCTCGGGAAGGTAGAGAAATCCGAAGGCCCCTAGCCGATAGGAGATATTAACCACCACGATGTTGTGCTGCAGGGATAGGGATTCGGCATCGTAGCAGTCGTTGACAGAACTGCCTGTAAGGAAGGCCCCACCATGAATGAACACCAGCACCGGCCTCTTCTTCTCGTCGGCGGCAGGGGTGAAGATGGAGAGCCTGAGGCAGTCCTCGCTCTGCTCTATCTGACTAGGGTTGTCGCCCATGACTCTCACCAGTCGGCTCAAGGACTGTGGACAAGCCACTTTGCGGCAGGTGATGTCGTTGACGTTTTGAAGGTCGGGTTCGGCAAGGGGGCTGCCCAAGCGGGCGGCCGTGGCATATCGGATACCTATATATTTCATATGGTGGGTTCTATAAATTGCTTTCAATCGATTTTGTTCTTATTTCGAGCAGATTTCCGTGCGGAAGGAGGGAGCAATGCGGTGCATTGTAACCGACTGACAATCGGAAAGATGCCGAAATAAGGGCAAAAGCGCTGAAAAATTTAAGTACACTCATATTAATTATTGTTTTTAAATGTGGAATTTATAGAACCCACCATATTGCAAAAGTACGTTTTTTTTGCGATAAAGCATCTGTTTATTGCAGAAAGGCGCAAAAAAAAAGGAGTATCAGGTGTTGAGGAAAAAAGTTTTTTTGTTTATTTCGCACAACTTTTGTAATTTTGCAAGGTTCTTTGAACAGTCCTATATGACGCAATATTTTGAATAATAGTAAATAGTATAATATTAATAATATTTTTATGAAACAACTTATTGAATGCGTGCCCAATATTAGCGAAGGCCGCGACATGAATATCATCAATCAGGTTACTGCCGAGATTGAGAAGGTTGAAGGTGTTAAACTGCTTGACGTGGACCCGGGTGCAACCACCAACCGCACCGTCATCACTTTCGTCGGCGAGCCCGAACCCTGCTGCGAGGCTGCTTTCCGCGTGGTGAAAAAGGCTGCCGAACTGATTGACATGCGCAATCACCATGGTGCCCATCCCCGTCAGGGTGCTACCGATGTGTGTCCTTTGGTTCCTGTGGCTAACATCAGCATGGAAGAGGTTGTTGAGTATGCTCACAAACTGGGTAAACGTATTGGCGATGAGCTGAATATCCCCATCTACGCCTATGAGAGTGCTGCCCTGTTGCCCGAGCGTCGCAACCTGGCATACTGCCGCACCGGCGAATATGAGAGTCTCAGCACCCGTCTGGGTACTGACCAATGGAAGCCCGACTTCGGTCCCAACGAGTGGAACACCCATGTGGCACAGACAGGTGCCACCCAGGTGGGTGCCCGCGATTTCCTTGTGGCCATCAACTACAACCTCAACACCACCAGCACCCGTCGTGCTAATGCCATTGCTTTCGACGTGCGCGAGAAAGGCCGTCCTCAGCGTGAGGGTGGCAAGCCCAGCGGCAAGCCGATGAAGGATGAGAATGGCAAAACCATCATGATTCCCGGTACCCTCAAGGGCACCAAGGCCATCGGCTGGTATATTGAGGACTATGGCATTGCACAGGTCTCGATGAACATCACCTCCATCAAGGTGGCTCCTGTGCACAAATGCTTTGATGAGGTTTGCCGTTGCGCCCAGAACCGCGGCCTGCGCGTGACTGGTTGTGAGATTGTTGGCCTTATTCCCAAGAGCGTCCTTATCGATGCCGGTAAGTATTATCTGGCCAAACAGCAGCGCAGCCTCGGCGTTAGCGAGGAAGAAATCATGAAGGTGGCTATCAAGAGTATGGGTCTTGATGACCTGAAGCCCTTCAATCCTAAGGAAAAGGTTATTGAGTTCCTCATTGAGGACCACAGCCAGAAGAAATTAGTTGACCTCACCTGCACCGGTTTCTGCGATGAAACTGCCAGCGAAAGTCCTGCACCTGGTGGTGGTAGCGTAAGCGCCTATATGGGTGCTCTGGCAGCTTCGCTCGGCACTATGGTTGCCAACCTTACCGGCGGCAAGGCTGCTTATGACGACGAGTGGGAGAAATTCAGCGACGTGGCTGTTAAGGGACAGGCCTTGAAGACCGAACTCCTCCACCTTGTTGATGAAGATACCAATGCATTCAACAAGATTATGAATGCCTTTGGTTTGCCTAAGAAGACCGACGAGGAAAAGGCTGCCCGTTCGGCTGCCATTCAGGAGGCCACCAAGTTTGCCACCGAGGTGCCTTTCCACACCATGCAGAAGAGTTTCGAGGCCTTCGAGGTCTGCCGTGCCATGGTGGAGTGGGGCAATCCTGCCAGCGTTACCGACGGCGGCGTAGGCGCTCTTGCTGCACGTAGTGCTGTGATGGGTGCTCACCTCAATGTCAAGATTAATGCAAGCTCGCTGAAGGATGAAGCCTTCAAGAACGACATCCTGGCCAAGGCTGCTGAGCTTGAGGCTCGCGCCATTCAGGAAGAGGCCGAAATCATTAAGATTGTCAACGAGAAGATTGGTCTCTAATTGAAGATAACTTGAAGTACGAAAGATTCGTTAGTAATTTGCTACACGATATCACATGACTCAGGAAGAGATTAAGAAAGAGATTGAGCAGCAGCAAAAACTGCTGCTCAATTACCAAGAGTTGGAAGTGGACATTGAAGATGATGCTGCTTATGTGGCTCGAGGCAATGGTTTTTGTGATGCCAAATATAGTGAAGATTTCATAGAAGGACAAATCAACAGCATTACGAAACGTATTGAACAGCTGGAATCTATGCTTGAGAAGTAAAAGTAGTGCTTGAGCTCTAGCAAAACCCGAAAGACTGATTTGGGTTGAAATAAAAGGGAAAGGGTCTATACCAACTGGTATAGACCCTTTTTCTTGTTTTACTACAGTCAGAAATAATGATTATTCGGTGACAGCTTCGGCAACAGAACCACGGTAAGCGGGGCAGGTGTGGTGAGTGCAGGAAGCTGCAACCATTGCGAAGATCATAACGATAAAGACTGCTACGATTGATTTCTTCATAATGCGATATATTTTAAATAATTAGTATTTCAATTTTTAAATCAAATATGGCCGTTGTTCAAGTCGATGCGGTCGCTATCTGATTGGGAACTGTTCTGGTTGCGCAAAACACCCATGTCGAGTAGGCGGGCCCGAATCATGCGTTCATGCGTATTGGCAGAAGACCGTTTGTGGGCAATTTCATATACTCTGTTGGGTGTAGTAAAATAAATAAGACCTACTTTCAGGTAAGCCCATCTATTTGCACTATTCCACCAACTTTTTTTCTTGGTTTCTGTCATTTAATGTGTTGCTGCTTAAGTAATTAATAATATTTGTTTTTGTTTTTCTAATCTACAAAGATACAAAAAAAAATGTTTCTAATATATATTAATATATAAAAATCATTAAAGGATACTTCTACAAATTGAATGATATGGAGTTAAATGGGAAGTTAAATGAGAAGTTAAATGGGACAAATGCTTGGTCTTCCACAGTATTGTCCATTTTTACTCCCATTTTTACTTCCATTTTTACTTCCTAATTTTGAATTAATAGAACTCACCTAAAACCATTCCTGCTTAATTATTGCATCTGCTTTCTTAATTCTTTTAACATTGAGAATTGATTAAATGAAATAGAGTAGGGGATGAGTTGTGTTTTTTTCAAAAGAAAGAAAATGAGATATTCTCAATTATGCAACCAGCATTCATGCCTCCGGCATCACTTTCGTGGACTTTTTTATCGTAAATGGGAATCAAAATAGGAGATAATCTTTTATGAAAGGTTGGGGATGGAAACAATTCAAATTGGTTCGATATGTGTTTATTTATGTAATCTTAGATTGTTATTTTAGTATTTACATATGTAAAATATTGATTAAATATGTAAATTATACAAATGTAAACACGTATTATTTGTAATCTTGTTAATTTTAAAATTTTAGCACTATAGTTTATAATATTTATAGTTCTAAATCAGTATATTATTAGTTTTAATTCAAGTAAATATATAGATAAATTACAAATATTTGGCATGAAACTGATATAAGTAAAAATTATATTATTAATATATTAATAATCAACGATAAAAAATGATTCTATATAAACCATTGCTTAATATAATTGTTAAATTACAAATGTAAACACGTAAAATATTTATTGTTATATTAATTATTTTGTGTATTTTTGTAACCCAAAATTAAATGAATACATTTGTAAATTACAGATTGTTCTATTTGGTGTGAAGACTTGATAGGGAAGATTTGAACATTTTATAGAGATTTTATAAATAATACATTATTATATTATGGTTGAAAGAATCAATCTATTGTTGAAAGCCAAAAACATTACGGCCAGACAGTTTGCTGAAGAAATCGGTATTCAGCCGAGTGGCATGTCGCATATCCTTTCTGGCCGCAATAATCCGAGTCTTGATTTTATCATGAAAGTTGTCAAACGATGGCCAGAGATTAATATCAATTGGCTCATGTTTGGTAAGGGCGAGATGTACGATGGTCTTACAGGCTCTTTCGTCGAACCGTCGGTCACTCATGAACCCGAAAGGTTATCTCAATCCTCTTCTTCCCCTTCTGAGTCGCAGATTGCAGAATCTTCTCGTTCTTCAGATGGGCAGATTGCTCAGGAACAACCAAGTCAGTCGGAGCAGCAGCCTACTATTGAGTATGATCTTTTCTCTCAACCTGTTTCACAACCCATCCAGCAGGCCCCTAAGCCTACGATTGACCGTCCTGTTGCTACCCAACCTGTTGCTCCAGCTCCTCCTATTCCTCAGCCTATCCAGCCGTCCCAGCAGCCTTCTTCATCTCAAACAGTAGCTACTTCCTCCTCCTCGGTCTCACCTGTTTCTGCCTCCACCCCCACAGGAGATGTTGCCACCGCTGTAGAGTCTCCATCACTCACCTCACAGCCGGTTACTCCACCTCATCCTACCCCTGTTTCTTCCCAACAACACACGGATCTTCCCAATTATCCTCAAGCTGACGAGAATCGTCTACACGATTCCGCTCAGCCTGCTGGCTTGCCACAGCCAAATCTCGTGAAAAAGAAAATTGTGAAGATGATAGTCCTCTATGATGACCATTCATTTGCCGAGTATTTTCCCGAATAGCCTGCCCAATTATTCGTTGATCGGTTTGTATGATTCTTCTTTTTTATTATTTTTTTTAGCCAAAGGTAGTCATTATCAAGTGTTAATTGGATTGGAGTAGGGTGGGGGGTAAAAGTTTTTTTTGTTGAATGAAAAAAAAAACGTACCTTTGCAAACGATTTCTCAGAAAGGAAGTCTGGTCCCATAGCTCAGTCGGTTAGAGCAACTGACTCATAATCAGTGGGTCCTTGGTTCGAGCCCAAGTGGGACCACTTTTTTTTATAACTTTAAAATATCATACAATATGAATATTGATTGGCAAAACCTTCCCTTTGGTTATGTAAAAACCGACTATAATGTCCGCTGCTACTATCGCAACGGAAAATGGGGCGAAGTTGAAGTATGCTCCGAAGACACCATCCCCATTCACATGGGTGCCTCCTGCCTCCACTATGGCCAGGAAGCTTTCGAGGGTCTGAAGGCTTATCGTTGCAAAGATGGTAAGATTCGCATGTTCCGTCCTGAGGAGAACGCTTACCGTATGCAGAGCACCTGCCGCGGCATCGTCATGCCCGAGCTGCCCACCGAGAAATTCGTTGAGATGTGCAAGAAGGTTGTCAAGCTGAATGAGAAATTCATTCCTCCTTACGGTACTGGCGCCAGCCTCTACCTCCGTCCCCTGCTGATTGGTACCGGCATCACCGTGGGTGTCAAGCCCGCTGACGAGTATCTGTTCCTCATCTTCGTCACCCCTGTCGGACCTTATTTCAAGGGCGGTTTCCAGGCCAACCCCTATGTTATCACCCGCGACTATGACCGTAGTGCTCCTCTGGGTACCGGTGTCTATAAGGTCGGTGGTAACTATGCTGCCAGCCTGAAGGCTCATACCACAGCTTGCCACGGTGGTCAGTATGCCTGCGAGTTCTATCTGGACGCTAAGGAGAAGAAATACATCGACGAGGCTGGTGCAGCCAACTTCTTCGGTATTAAGAATGGTGTCTATGTCACACCTAAGAGCACCTCTATTCTCCCCTCCATCACCAACAAGAGCCTCATGCAGTTGGCCGAGGATATGGGCATCAAGGTCGAGCGTCGTCCCATCGCCGTTGAAGAGCTTGTAGACTTCCAGGAAGCAGGTGCATGCGGCACCGCTGCCGTCATCAGCCCCATCGAGCGTATTGATGACCCCGCTACCGGCAAGAGCTACAACTTCGGCAAAGAGCCCGGTCCCATCAGCACCAAGCTCTACAACGCCCTCCGTGCTATCCAGCTCGGCGAAGCCGAAGACAAGCACAACTGGAACACCTTTGTTGACTAAGAAACTAGTTGAGATTCACATATCTCTTATCCCGCAGCGCAAGTTGCGGGATTTTTTTTTTGTTCCCAGCAATAACGTTTTCGCTCTAGTGCAATATAAGACTGATTTTGCCAAACCTTCTTTTTGTCGTTTAACTGAACCCACATTTTCTATTTACTTGAAATTTACTCCGCATTTATGGTAATTTACTTTCTTCTGCTTTAGCAGCATGCAGTTTTGCGCCTAAAGGCGAAGTCGGGGTTGAAAGGTTATTGGTTATAGGTTATTGGTTATTGAAAGTTGAGAGTTTAGCGTTGAAAGTTGATAGTGAAATCTGCGTTTTCTGCGATTTCTGCGAGAGTTATTGCTTTACGGATTGCAAATCCTTATAATATTTTGCGTCAGATTGCAAATCTGCCGCAACGGAGGTTGAAAGGTTATTGGTTATAGGTTATTGGTTATTGAAAGTTGAGAGTTTAGCGTTGAAAGTTGATAGTAAAATCTGCGTTTTCTGCGAGAGTTTTCCCAAGCTTTAGCTTGCACATTCGTGTTTTTTCGTTTTTTTCGATGTTCTATAATTGAAAGATTATTGGTTATTGGTGTTAATGTTTACTGGTTATAGGTTATTGGTTATTGAAAGTTGAGAGTAAAATCTGCGTTTTCTGCGAGACATCAGATCTTGAAATTTACTCCGCATTTAGGGTAATTTACTTTCTTCTGCTTTAGCAGCATGATGTTTTGCGCCTAAAGGCGAAGTCGGGAAATACGGAGTAAATTATCGTAACGACATATTTTTAACCATTAATAAAAAAAGAAAACAGGAGGAAAGCCGTTGTGCTTTCCTCCTGTTGCATAGACCTTAACCGTTTCCTTTTATAGGAGACACAAGGGTTAGGCGGGGTAATCAATATTTGTAGAAACCCTCGCCGGTTTTGCGGCCGAGCAGGCCGGCACGCACCATTTTGCGCAGCAGGGGGTGAGGACGATACTTGGGATCGCCAAATTCTTTATAGAGCACTTCCATGATGGCGAGGTTGACATCATTGCCGATGAGGTCGGCCAAAGCCAAGGGGCCCATGGGATGGTTGGCACCCAGCTGCATGCATTTGTCGATATCCTCGGCGGAGGCGATGCCGTCGGCCAGGATACCCACAGCCTCGTTAATCATAGGAATGAGGATGCGGTTGACCACAAAGCCGGGAGCTTCGTTCACCTCAACGGGCTGTTTGCCGATAGAGGTGCCCAAGTCTACGATGCATTTGCACACTTCAGGAGAGGTGAGCTGACCTTTGATGACCTCGATGAGGGCCATGCGGTCGGCGGGGTTGAAGAAGTGCATGCCGATGAACTGAGTGGGACGGCCGCTGGCGGCAGCAATCTCGGTGATGCTGAGGCTCGAGCTGTTGGTGGCGAAGATGGTCTCGGGCTTGCAGATGCCGTTGAGTTCGGTGAAGACTTCTTTCTTCAGCTGCATATCCTCTACGGCAGCTTCAATCACGAGGTCAGCATCTTTGAAGGTGCTGTAGTCGGTGGTGGTAGTGATGTTGGCGAGCAGGGCGTCGACGGCCTCCTGGGTCATCTTGCCTTTTTCGACCAGTTTAGCATAGGATTTGGAGATGGAGCCCATGGCCTTGTCGATGCTGGCCTGGGTTCTGCTTTTCATGACGACGGGCATCTTAGCGGCAAAGGCTTTCACAATACCTTTGGCCATGGTGCCAGTACCAATAACGCAAATTTTCATGATATATAAATGTTTTAATAATGTTGATAATAGTTATTTCCCTTTGAATTCGGCCTGACCTTTTGTCAGGAAAGCCTGCATGCCGTTCTTCTGGTCTTCGGTGGCAAAGCATTTGCCAAAGAGTTTGTTCTCATAGGCAATAGCCTCGTCGGCGGGCAGATCGTATTCTTCGTTGATGCATTGTTTGGCGTATGCCACGGCGATGGGGGCATTCTTGCAGATGCTCTCGGCCATCTGGATGGCGGCGGGTAGCAAGTCGGCAGGCTCGTAAACGGCATTGACCAAGCCAATGCGCAGGGCTTCGTCGGCTTTGATGTTGCGTCCGGTGAAAATCAGCTGTTTGGCCATGCCCATCCCCACCAACTTGGCCAGTCGGTAGGTGCCGCTGAAACCGGGGATGATGCCCAGCCCCACTTCGGGCTGACCAAAGCGTGCATTATTGGAGCAGATGCGAATGTCGCATGCCATGGCTATTTCGCAGCCTCCGCCCAGCGCAAAGCCGTTGACGGCGGCAATAACCGGAATGGGCAGGGTTTCAATCTTGCGGAACACGTCGGAGCCTCTCTTGCCGAAAGCGGTGCCTTCGGCCTCGTTGAGGGTGGCCATCTCGCTGATGTCGGCACCGGCCACGAAAGACTTCTCGCCATCACCTGTGATGATAAGGGCGCGGGTGCCTGCGGGCAGGTTGTCAAGAGCCTCGTTCAGCTCACCTAGAATGGTGCTGTTGAGTGCGTTGAGCGATTTCGGAGCCGAAATGGTCAGGGTGGTGACGGCTCCGTTTTGGTCTATTTTAAGGTAGTTATACATGTTGTACTTTGTTTGATAATTCAATTTGCAAATATACGATTTTTTTGCCGATTAAAGAGAAAAAAACTAATTATTCTGCCTATTCAAAAAAAATGTCGTATCTTTGCGTCGCTTTTTAAGAAACAATTATTCGTCTAACCCAAAAGCCTAACACCTGATGGAGAAGAGAATAGGAACAGTTACAATACTCATTTCCAACCGCGCTCAAGCCGCTCAAGTCAACACCATTGTTTCGACTTTTTCCGACATTATTCTTTGTCGGCAGGGGCTTCCGTTCCACGACAGGGACATCGCCGTCATCTCTCTCATCGTTGAGGGCACGCCCGACCGCATCAACGCCCTCACGGGTCGCCTCGGCCGGGTGGCGGACGTAGAATCTAAAGCCGTACTGACAAATATTAAATCCAAAGAAATATAATGAGACATCAGAATTTTATAGATCGCGACAAGCTCTACAGCTTGCTCGACAACAACGTACCCACCGAGTCGGAACTCAACGACATCCTCAACAAAGCCCGCAAGCTCAAGGGACTCAACCTCAACGATGTGGCCAAACTGCTTTGCGTGGAGAAGGAAGAGGATATCAAGAAAATCCTCGACGTGGCGCACTATTGCAAGGAGGAAATCTATGGCAAACGCCTCGTCCTCTTTGCCCCCATCTATACAGGCAACGCTTGCGTCAACAACTGTGTCTACTGCGGTTTCCGCCGCGACAATAAGGCTCTTCGCCGTAAGGTGCTCACGATGGATGAGATAGAGCAGGAGACCCTCCAACTCCTGCGCATGGGTCATAAACGCGCCTTGCTCATCTGTGGCGAGAGTCCTCGCAACAATGCCGACTATATGGTCGAGGCTATCCGCCGAACCTATGCCGCCCGCGACGAGAAGGGAAGCTCCATCCGACGCATCAATGTTGAGCTCGCACCCATGAGTGTGGAAGATTTCGCCAAGCTCCATGCTGAGAAGATCGGAACTTACGTCTGTTTCCAGGAGACTTACGACCCACTCGAATATGGTAAGTTCCATCCCGCCGGCACCCCCAAGGGCGACTATCTCTACCGTCTCACCTGTATGGACCGTGCCCAAGAAGGCGGCATCAACGATGTAGGCCTCGGAGTCCTCTTTGGCTTGACCGACTACCGGTTCGAAATCCTGGCTATTTTGGAGCATGCCCGCCATCTGGAGGAGGACTATGGCTGCGGCCCCCACACCGTCAGCTTCCCCCGCATCGAACCTGCTGAGGGTACCCCCTTCAGCCTGCCTGAAAATCTGCCCCATCCGGTCTCCGACAAGGACTTCATGAAGATTGTGGCCATCATACGCATTGCCATGCCCTATACCGGCATCATCATCAGCACCCGCGAGCGTCCCGCCATGCGCGACGAGTTGGTCAAATACGGTGCCAGCCAGATTAGTGCCGCCAGCGAGACCAACCCCGGCGGCTATGAGGAAGGCGAACGCAGCATAGACGAGGCTGACCACAAAAAGACCGGTGCCCAGTTCTCTCTTGGCGACCACCGCTCGCTCGACGAGGTTATCTCCGCCATGATTGACGGCGGCTATATCCCCAGTTTCTGCACCGGTTGTTACCGCAAGGGCCGCGTAGGGGCCGACTTCATGGACTTGGCCAAGCCCGGCCTCATCAAGGAGTTCTGCAAACCCAACGCCATGTTCACCTTCCGCGAGTATCTTGAGGACTATGCCAGCCCCGAAACCAAGGCCAAAGGCATGGCTCTGCTGAAGCAACTCACCGAAACTTTCAGCAAGGAAGAACTGAAGAAGCGGGTTGAAGGCAACCTTTGCAAAATCGGCGAAGGCGAACGCGACCTCTATTTCTAATGTATGTAAGGAACTAAACTCCTATAGGTTCACTGCTGTATAATATGTTAGAAACAATCCCACACTCAAGGTGGGTTCTATAAATTGCTTTCAATCGATTTTGTTCTTATTTCGAGCAGATTTCCGTGCGGAAGGAGGGAGCAACGTTTCGCAAAGCGAGCGCAAAAGATGCTTGTGTCTTTTGCCGAGCCAAAGAAACGTCAGCGAAGCTAATGCGGTGCATTGTAACCGACTGACAATCGGAAAGATGCCGAAATAAGGGCAAAAGCGCTGAAAAATTTAAGTACATTCATATTTATTATTGTTTTTTAAATGTGGAATTTATAGAACCCACCTAAACTTTCAACTCATGGATTTCACATTTCGTGGTACACATTTTGCGAAATGCATTTTTTTGTCGCAACAATCTGGTGCGCCAGCCATTCACGGATAATTCGTGGTAATTTATGTCAAAAAGAAACCGTCCCCAAGTCAGTTCATTCGTGTCTTTCTGCGTTTTCAGCGTTTTCTGCGAGAAATCAATGTCCGCGCCAGTCCAACGGCACGGCACCAAATATCCACTGGGTCGGGCGAATTACCATTAATCATCCATCTTATTACACCCTCACTTGAGCCATTACTTGCTGCGATGCTTTTTTTTCTGTCGTTGTGAATGTTTTTTTTGCATTATTTTAATTATTTTTTCTATATTTGCAAAGAAGTAATTACAACACATAGTTGACGAATACTTAAATAAATCATATGATTACCAAATAATTATAAAATATATTCAACTATGAAAAAAAACTTATTATCCTTAATTGTTGTGCTTTTTTGCCTTTTACCCCCTCAGGCATGGGGGCAATTAATCCCCTAAGGACAAAACATAAAAAAACATTATTTATTACTCACCTAGAATTGCATATCATGAAAAGAATATTTATTATTTTTATTTTAGCCATTTCTGTCTTCGGACTGCGGGCGCAGGACACGATTAACCCATTTCTGATGGACCCAATCACGATTCCTTGTATTAGAGATTCGGCATCCAAGATCTACTTTGCTACCCCCGAAAATTCAAGGGCTTTTGATAGTATTCATAATCAAGGGATTTATTTTTGTACCCTTCATGATTTCCGAAGCCTGACCCAACCCCAACCGACAGTAACAGGCCTCAACATAGCCATGAGTTTTGGCACTTCGTCGCATACAAAATCCATTGAAGTAAGAGGGGTATTGATAATGATTCACAACAACGACTATAATAATCCCGAATACCATTTCACCCGCCCGGTATTCTCCAACAGCCTGCGTCCTTGCGACCATTATATGAACTTTGACCATCCTAATACCTGTACTGAACCCGGAGACACTGTTGTTCCTGTCTACTCCCTCTATTTTGAACATCCGGTTGCTGTTACCGACACTGCCTTGTTAGGTGTGTGTGTCTTCGATACAATCCCATGGGGACAGTTAATATACGGAGTCCGCATCAATAATTTAGAATGGTGCAATCCATATTGGCTTTCCTCCAATTTTACTACTGCTTTTTTACATATAAATAGTAATAAAATGTGGATAGGTGATAGCAATCTAGATGCGGAGCATAGACTTGGTCACAATTATTTTAGCCGATGTGTCTTCCCCATCTTTACTCTCCCCGACACCGACGAGTTCAGCTGCCCGGTGGTGGAGGACTTCGGCTTTGGGGGCATGATGGCGGGGAGTGCCCTATTCGGATGGAGCAACCCCACCGAACATACTTTGTACCAGTTGGCCTACGGCCCATACGACATGCCGCTGGACAGCCTGCAGGTGGTGGAGACCACGGGTAGTTACTACGAACTCTCCGAGCGGCTGCTGAGCCAGGATGTCTACTATCAGGCACGCCTGCGTGCCAAGTGCCACCATGCCTGTCCCGTGCACGACACGGTGCTGTGGACGGCCTGGTCCGACACGGTTTTTTTCTACACCGGCGACCACATGCCCGACACCTCGCACCACTCAGGCCAGCCTGAGGGCATCGCCGAGGCCCAAGGGCAGGCTGCCTTCGTCCTCTCCCCCAATCCCGCCCACGGCAGCGTCAACCTCACCCTAAGTCACACACCCGCAGAAGGCACCACGCTGACCGTCTTTGACGGCATGGGCCGCGAGGTGCTGCGCCAACCCCTCCGCGAGCAGGTCACGCGGATAGTCACCTCGGGGTTTGCCGCCGGCGTATACACCCTGACCGTCTCCGGTCCGCAAGGCACGGCTTCGCGCCGCCTATCGGTGGAATAGCCCTCGGATTATTGCAATCCGGATTGAAAATCCTTATAATAGGTTGCGTCAGATTACAAATCTGACGCAACGAACCACAAACTGGAACATCCGCTGCGACGGGAGGACACTCCCCAAAGAGTGTCCTACTTTTTTCCCTTACCTCTGGATTCTCCAAGTATAAACCCCAATCGGTCATTAGGGTTCATGCCAGATTAGAATTTAAAATGAATTTCGGAATTTTTTATCAATTTTTGATACATCAATTATTAATATGAAGGCCATATTATGACTGAACGCATCTGAAAGAATTAATATAAATTACTAACAACCACCATTATACGTTTTTTTTTATATTTTTTTTCTTTATACCACTTTTTTTTCTTATATTTGCAAGCGAAAAAAAAATGAAAAACAAATACACCTTATTATGAAAAAAAACGCAATACTATTCAGTTTACTATGCCTAATCGGGACCTCGACTGCGTTGGCGCAGAGCGTAGTCTGCAAAACGCCTAACACAGTCTGCGACACCACCATTGTGCGACATTGGAGGGGAAGCGAATACATCGTCTACACGGCTCATAGTTCCGGCACACGCACCGTCGCCTACCACAACCATGCCACTGGCAACATCATCAGCGCACCAGTTCCATCCTATGTAACCATCAACGACTTCCGTATAGCCAACGACTCGGTCTTTGCCGGCGGCTCTGTCAACACAGGCATCAAACGCGGCCTGCTGGCCTGCTTTGCCATCAACGACCTGCTGGCAGGAAACTTTTACTACCACAGCCTAGTTTGGTATCCTGATTCTACGCACATCGTGTTGGGCATCACACAGATTGAAGACGTGACGCGGCTGGCACTCTACAGGTACGGCGCAGGCACGCGCATAGCCTATATTGCCTACAACACAACCAACCCTATCGACCCAGCCGCCCCTTACCCTTACCGGGTGGGCTTTGGCGATGCCGCCTTCGTGAACGGCACATCTTGGGATATTTGCCATTATCACTTGAATAAGGATGGTATAGAAGAATATACCGACATCTGTGCCACCGAAAACAAAATCGTGATTGCCGCACGCACCAACGACTCTAACCGTGTGAAGTTTCAAGTCTTCAAAAAGGTGAGAGACTACACAAATCTAAGCCCCATCATCTATTCGAATCGGTACGGATGCTACGACCACCAGACGTTGGGAAAGGTCATGGTGGCTCCATTGGCTGGCAATTTGGTGTCGCTCGCCTATCACTATTACGATACCATCAGCAAAGGCCTGGCCATAAAGACGATAGACGTGTCGGGCAGCACCCCGGTGATTGTGGCCAGCATCAAATCCCCTGAAACCGCAACGAACACCTGGCACATGAACGACATGAGGTACGACAGCTACACCGACCATCTGCTCATCCTCAACTATATCGACGACCCATTTATGGCTGCTCAAAGCTATGTTTTCCAAATCGGCGCACCCGCAACATTGGTAGGGCCATACTCAGTCAGACATTGCCCCTATCCCAAAGTGCTGCATGCGCTAGACAATTGTACGCCAATGGGATTCATCGCATCGGGCACAGATGCAAACCCCAACCTTAATGTTTGGAAAGGAGTACCTAACCAGCCCGGCAACTGCGAAATTGAACAAGCCGTCGGCTTCTCCAACACAACGCCCACCTTAGACACCAAACTGAAACGACACCACTGTACTTACCCTCCTGGATTCTATTATTATTATACACCAGAAACGGCAACCCCAAAAGCTACTTACATTATTTGCCAATAAAAAAAAGACATACCATGAAAAAATATATCATTATAGCCATTATGGCCCTGAGCCTGAGCTTAGGGGGACAAGCGCAACATATTGTGCATATAGACACGGTGCTGACTCCTTATTTCCAGTTCGACTACGAAGATTGGCTGGAATCGGACCCTTTCCACAAAGCCTCCTTGGGAAGCAGCTATTTCAGTTGCTATCCCGGCAGTCCGCAAGTGCCTCTTATAAGAGGGGGGCAGGCTACGGCTATATTGGGAGACCAGTTGCAATACAATTATATCGAGGGAGGAGCAGATGTCTATGGCATAGCAGTTTGGAATCCCGACTACGATACCAATAACTTGGAATACTACGTACAGGAAGACTTGTTCTTGTATGATGCCCTGCCCGACACCTTTATGCTCAAAGCCACGTTGCCGTACACCCCCGGCAGTAATGTGAACTACTTCAACACACGATTCCCGACTAAGTGGATGCAACATGGGTTTGGTTGCGTCGTGCCTGATCTCTTTGGCTACAATACGCAACGAAACAGCGCACATTTCTTCGACAAACCCATACATGTGACCGACTCATTCTACGTGGGTGCAACGCAAAGAGGTTTTGCAAACTTAATGATCTGGACGCATGACGGAGAAGGAGGACATTGTCCTGTGCCTCACAGGTGGGGACATATTCGTGTGAGCAACATGGGCCAATTCGGCGACTCCACCTGCTGGCCTAGGATAAAACTGAAACAACGTTTTACAATATCTAACCCCTTCTTGTATTCTCTCAGCATTGCTGCTTGGAACGATAGCATACCCGAAGGCTACATCCTGAACCAATGGGTGGACCGCATAGCAGTGGATTTCTGCCTGATTGTGCCAATCATAGGACATACCGACACCCTCTGGGACTATGAGCTGCCCGACTGTCCATGGGTGCGGTGGCTCAATGTGACAGGGGTCTACGACGACACCACCGTGCTGCGGTGGGACCGCTTCGACGACGCCCACAGCCAGTGGCAGCTTGCCTACGGCCCCAAGGGCATCCGACCCGAAGATGGCACCCTGGTTGACTGCAGCCGCCCATCGTGGCGACACATCGACTCGCTGCACCGCGGCGACACCCTCGTGGCTTGGGTGCGCACCGTGTGCAACGAGTACGGCTACGAGTACTACAGCGATTGGAGCGACAGCGTCGAATGGTGTGGTGCGGAACAGCAGCTTTGGACCGAGCGGCCCAACGGCAACGCCGTTACCGACGGCATGGTGCGGCTGTCCCCCAACCCCGCCAATGCCGATGTATCGGTGTCGTCGGCCTACCGCCTCTTGGGCGTGGAGGCCTACGCCATGGACGGCCGTGCCGTGTATAAAGCCGATGCCCACGGCCTCACCCACACCTTCTCGGTGAAAGGATGGCCTCAAGGCACCTACCTGATTATGGTGGAGACCGCCTCGGGCATCGCCACCAAGAAACTGGTCGTCCGCCCGTGAGCCTCGCTCCTGCACTCCTTGACGACTGACGCGCAAGACAGCTGTCGTCTGTCATTAAGGATTAAAAGGATATAAGTGGTGCCTTTTTATTCATCGCTCTAATATTATGATGGGTTCTATAAATTAGATTTTGAGAGCGTTGATTTCTCCGTTTTCGCGATGCTCAGCTATCGAAAGTCCACAGGACTTTCTTCACTCCGGCACGCTGAGCTATATCTACTTGAAATACACCACATAAAAAGAGGTTGCTCCCATTCGGTCGCGACGTCGAAAAAAACGTTGCTCCCATCCGGTCGCGACGTCGAAAAAAAACGTTGCTCCCATTCGGTCGCGACGTCGAAAAAAAACGTTGCTCCCATTCGGTCGCGACGTCGACTTCCGCAACGTTTCTTCGAGACGTTTGCTACATCTCGGCATAGCTCGAACAAGTTCGGCTCTGCGCTCGGAAAAAACGTTGCTCCCATCCGGTCGCGACGTCGACTTCCGCAACGTTTCTTCGAGACGTTTGCTACATCTCGGCATAGCTCGAACAAGTTCGGCTCTGCGCTCGGGAAAAACGTTGCTCCCATCCGGTCGCGACGTCGAAAAAAAACGTTGCTCCCATCCGGTCGCGACGTCGACTTCCGCAACGGTATTGAGAGTTTGCCTCTTCGTGGCAATTAATAGAAGTCACCTTAATTTACTTGAAATTTACTCCGCATTTATGGTAATTTACTTTCTTCTGCTTTAGCAGCATGATGTTTTGCGCCTAAAGGCGAATTGAGTAAATACGGAGTAAATTAACGAGTAAATTAGGAG
>JAEEGI010006121.1_pt1 | contig 27286 bp, 23 predicted proteins | sample 8958751 | NCBI WGS metagenome assembly JAEEGI01 (sample SAMN16246545, study PRJNA631951) | gut metagenome | biome: gut microbiome; feature: rumen; material: KS-attached | host: Bos | place: Iran: Karaj | collected 2018-10 | reverse complement strand
GCCATGCTCTTCAGGCTCATCGACGAAAAGGGTCTCACCGACCCAGAGGTATATAACAAGGCCGGCGTGTCCCGCCAGACCTTCAGCAAGATCAGGTCCAAAGAGGACTACGCTCCCAGCAAGGACACCGTGATCTCGCTGGCCATGGCTCTGGGGCTTAAGCTGGACGAGGTCCAGGACCTGCTTAACACCGCGGGCTTCGCCCTCTCCAACAGCTCCAAGTCGGACATCGTCATATCCTATTTCTTCGAGCACGGCATGCACGACCTGGGTCTTTTGAACGAGACCCTGTATGAAATGGGCTTTGCCGTGATCGGCGAGAGATAAAATGCACCAAAAAAGCGCCCTGAGGGCGCTTTTTCTTTGCTCATAATTCTCAGATTCCCATGCCGAAGGCGTCTCTCACGCGCTTCAGCGTGGCCAGTGAGATCTCGTTGGCCCGCTCGGCTCCCGCAGTCAGGGCGTCGATGAGATCCTGAGAATATCTGATCTCGTTGAAGTTCTCCTTGATGGGGCGAAGGGCGTCTATGGTGATGGCCACCAGGTCCTTCTTGAAATCGCCGTAGCCGTGGCCTTCGTAGTCCTTCTCCAGCTGCTCGATGGGACGGTCGGTCAGTGCGCTCATGATGGAGAGCAGGTTGCTCACGCCGGGCTTGTTCTCCACATCGTATCTGACCTCTCCGTCGGAATCGGTGGTGGCCTTCATGATGGACTTCTTGATCTTGTTATCATCGTCCAAAAGCGATATACGACTATGCACGTTCTGTGCGGACTTTGACATCTTCTGGGTGGGATCGTCCAGTGCCATTACTCTGGCCGCGGACTTCATGAAACGTCCCTCCGGCACCACGAATGTTTTCTCACCATACTTGTGATTCACCCTGATGGCCAGGTCCCTGGTAAGTTCGATATGCTGCTTCTGGTCATTTCCTACGGGCACGATGTTGGTGTCGTAAAGAAGGATGTCCGCCGCCATCAGCACCGGATATGTGAGGAGACCTGTTCCAACGGATTCCTGACCCTTGGACTTGGATTTGAACTGTGTCATCCTGTAGAGTTCGCCGGTGACCGACACGCAGTTCAGGATCCATCCCAGCTCAGCGTGCCCCGGTACCTGGGACTGGACGAAGACTGTCGATTTCTTCGGATCCAGGCCGATGGCCAGGTAAAGTGCCGCCACGTCCAAAATACTCTTTTTCAGTTCCTTGGGGTCCTGGGGAACTGTGATGGCGTGCTCGTCAACGATGCAGTAGAAGCAGTCGTTGTCGTTCTGGAGTTCCACGAACTGCCTGAGCGCTCCCAGATAGTTCCCGAGATGTATGTTTCCTGTGGGCTGTACGCCGCTGAATACTCTGTTCATATCTCTTCCTCTGCTATTTCCAATAATTTTATCCTTCTTTTTCGACTTCACTGCGGAACTTGTCGACGATGGCCTTTTCCGCCCTGGATATGGTCATCTGAGAAACGCCGAGAGCTCTGGCGATCTCCGCCTGAGTCTTTTCCTCAATGAATCTTTTGCGGAAAATATATCTGTTGGTGTCTGTCATTCCGTCCAGGACTTTCTTGATGATCTCGTTGATCTCCACCATCTCGTAGCCCTTTTCCACCTGGCCCAGGGCGCGGTAAAGAGCCAGGCCTGATCCGTCACCGGATGCGGAGCCTTCTCTGCCCGCGGCATCTCCTGCCTCGCTGTCCAGGGAGTAGGCGGCGTAGGCGTTGGCGCTGTCCAGCGCCACCATGACCTGTTCCTCGCTGAGACCGGCCTCCCTCGCAAGTTCAGCCAGGTTGGGGGCTCTTCCCTCTCTTCTGGTGAACCTGTCCTCGGCCTCTCTCACCTTGAGGGCCCGCTCCTTCCTGGTGCGGGGGACCTTAAGATCCCACTGAGTGTCTCTGAAATACTTCTTGATCTCGCCCAGGATGGTGGCCGTGGCGAAGGTCCTGAATTCGAAGCCCTTGTCGGGGTCGAATCGGTTGGCAGCTTCGACCAGCCCCACCGCGGCGGCCTGATACAGGTCGTCGTACTCAGCGCCTTTGCCCAGATATTTCTTTATTAAGATGTCAATCAGGTAAAGATGGTCCTCGACCATCCTGTTTCTCTTATCGATATCCGTGGCAGTGTCCTCTGGCTATGCCTGTTTCGCTTTCTTGACCATTTCAATGGTGCGGCTGTCGTCCCTTGAGCAGTCTATCCTGACCTCGTCCATGAGGGTGCTGATCAGGAATTTACCGATCTCGCCCTCCTCCGGACAGTTCAGGCAGCGCTTGTCACCCTTGGTGATGAATTCGTTGCCGCTCTTGGTCACCGTTATGCCTATTTTGCCTTTTTCCACTGTGCACTTCACGGTGTACACAGAAGCAAAACCCTCAAGGGCATGGCAGCTCACGAGCTGGCAGGCTTCTCCTACGGCAGCCTTGATGTCCGCCGTCTCTTCCACGTCGAAACCTGCACTGTAGGCTATGGATCCTACCGCCAGTCTTACTGCGGATATGTATTCCGGTTTTCCCGGGATCGTCATTTCAATCTTATCCTGCATTTTTCCTGTCCTTAAAGATCAAATTTCACCTGGCCGTCCGGCTCCTGTGCGGGAGCTTCCTTTGCGGCCGGTTCAGCCTTCTTTGGTTCTTCTTCCATGTCGTCATCATCTTCTCTTGCGACCTTGGAGATCGCGATGATGTTGGCATCTTCAGCGACGTTCATTATCTTCACGCCCTGTGTGGCTCTTCCCAGTCTGGAGACTTCTCTGGCCGGTACCCTGATGATGATGCCGTCGGAGTTGATGAGCATCACGTCGTCATCGTCTGCAACGGCGATGGCTCCAACCAGTTCTCCGGTCTTGGCGAACTTGGACTTGTCATAGGTGAGGAGACCCTTGCCGCCTCTTACCTGGATCTTGTAATCCTTGGCCTTGGTGCGCTTGCCGTAGCCCTTCTTGGTGACTACCATCAGCTCCTCTGAGGGATCCACAAGTTCCATGGAGACCACTTCGTCCTTGCCCTCCAGCTTGATGGCTCTCACGCCGCCGGCGATCCTGCCCATGGGTCTCACGTCGTCCTCTGAGAAGGAGATGCACTTGCCCTGGCGGGTAACGATTATAACGTTGTTGGTCCCGGTGGTCTGCTTGACGCCGATGAGTTCGTCGCCTTCCTTGAGCTTGACGGCGATGAGGCCGGTCTTCCTGTTGGTTATGAACTCAGTGAGGGCAGTCTTCTTGATGGTTCCTCTCTTGGTCACGCAGATCAGGAACTTGTTGGCTTCAGCCTCATCCAGTCTGATCACTGCTGTGACTCTCTCGGTGGACATCAGGCTTATGAAGTTCACGATGGGAATGCCCTTGGCTGTACGCGATCCTTCGGGGATCTCGTAGGCCTTGATCATGTGGACCTTGCCCAGATTGGTGAAGAACAAAAGATTATCGTGGGAGGAGCACATGATCATCTGCTTCACGAAGTCGTTCTCTCTGGTGGTGAGTCCGGTTATTCCCTTGCCGCCTCTCTTCTGGGCGCGGTAGGTGTCCGCAGGGACTCTCTTGGCATATCCCAGGTGTGTCAGGGTTATGCAGACGTCCTCTTCATGGATCAGATCCTCTTCATCGATCTCAGCCTCGTCGGCCTTGATCTGAGTCTTCCTCTTGTCTCCCCATTTTTTCTTGACTTCCAGGAGCTCGTCCTTGACCACTCCCATGAGCTTGTGCTCATCTTCCAGGAGTTCCTTATAGTAGGCGATCCTTCTTTCAAGTTCCGCGTACTCGGCTTCGATCTTTTCGCGCTCCAGACCCTGCAGTCTTCTGAGCTGCATGTCCAGGATGGCCTTGGCCTGGATCTCAGATAATCCGAAGCGGTCCATCAGCTTCTGCTGAGCATCATCATAGGATGATCTGATGATCTTGATGATCTCGTCGATGTTCTCCAGTGCGATCAGGTATCCTTCCAGGATGTGAGCCCTGGCTTCGGCTTTTTTCTTATCATAGATGGTCCTTCTGGTGACCACTTCCTTCTGGTGGTTCAGATAGATGTCTATGATCTGTCTGATGTTCAGGATCTTGGGCTTGCCCTCGTCGATGGCGAGCATGATCATGGAAACGTTCTTCTGGAGCTGGGTGTGCTTGTAGAGACGGTTCAGGATGATCTGGGCGTTGGCGTCCTTCTTGAGTTCGATGACGATCCTCAGACCTTCTCTGTTACTCTCGTCTCTGATCTCCGTGATGCCTTCCAGCTGCTTGAGCTTCACCAGCTCGGCCATCTTCTGGATGAGCGCGGCCTTGTTGACCTGGTAGGGTATCTCGGTGACGATTATCTGCTGCTTGCCTCTGGAGCCTTCCTCTATGGTAGCCACCGACCTGACCACGACCTTGCCCTGGCCTGTCCTGTAAGCTTCTTTGGCGCCGTTCTTGCCCATGATGATCCCGCCTGTGGGGAAATCCGGGGCCTTGATGATCCTGATCACGTCGTCGATGGAGCAGTCAGGCTCATCGATGACCTTGACGCAGGCGTCAATGGTATCGCTCAGATTGTGTGGCGGAATGGCTGTGGCCATACCTACGGCGATACCGTCGGATCCGTTGATCAGAAGGTTGGGAACTCTGGAGGGAAGTACCACCGGCTCCTCTTCCTCACCGTCGTAGTTGGGCACGAAGTCCACGGTATCCTTTTCGATGTCTCTCAGCATCTCCAGGGAGAAGGGAGTCATCCTGGCCTCTGTGTAACGGGAAGCCGCGGCGCCGTCTCCGTCGATGGAGCCGAAGTTTCCGTGGCCGTCCACCATGGCGTATCTCATGTTCCAGGGCTGAGCCAGCCTGACCATGGCGTCATAGATGGATGAGTCTCCGTGGGGATGGTATTTACCCATTACTTCGCCCACGATCCTGGCGCTCTTCTTGTGAGGCTGGTTGGGACCGATACCCAGGGCGTTCATTCCGTAGAGGATCCTTCTGTGTACCGGCTTCAGGCCGTCTCTCGCATCGGGAAGGGCACGGGAAACGATTACGGACATGGCGTAGTCGATGTAGCTCTGCTTCATCTCCGAGTAGATCTCGTGCTGGACCATCTTTGTGTCTTCAAAAAACGTTGTCATCGCTGTCCCTCCTTTCCTATGCGTCTATCGTAGCGTAATGAGCGTTATCTTCTATGAATTTTTTGCGCGGCGGTACCTTGTCGCCCATGAGGGTGGTGAAGATCTCGTCGGCTCTGGCTGAATCCTCGATGGTGATCTGGACCAGGGTCCTGTGATCATAGTCCATGGTGGTCTCCCAAAGCTGATTGGCGTCCATCTCTCCCAGACCTTTGTACCTCTGGATCTCCACCTTGCCGGGAAGCTCTTCCACTTCCTTGAGTTTTCTCTCCTGCTCGGCATCGGAGTAGGTGTACCAGATGTCCTTGCCCTTCTTGATCCTGAAGAGAGGCGGCTGTGCAGCGTAAACGCAGCCGTTCTCGATCAGGGGCTTCATATATCTGTAGAAGAATGTGAGAAGCAGGGTCCTGATGTGGGCTCCGTCCACGTCAGCATCGGTCATGATGATGATCTTGTGATATCTCAGCTTGTCGATGTCGAAGTCGTTGCCGATGCCGCAGCCGAAGGCTGTGATCATGTTCTTGATCTCTTCGGAGCTCAGGATCTTGTCCAATCTGGCCTTCTCAACGTTTAAGATCTTACCTCTCAGCGGCAGGATGGCCTGACGCTTACGGTCTCTTCCGTCCTTGGCGGATCCGCCTGCGGAGTCTCCCTCTACCAGGAAAATCTCTGAAAGTGCGGGATCCTTCTCGGAGCAGTCCGCCAGCTTGCCGGGAAGTGATGTGGAACTTAAGGCGTTGGTGTTCCTGATGATATTCCTTGCCTTGCGGGCGGCTTCCCTGGCGCGGGCAGCCTTGACGCACTTCTCGATTATGGACTTGGCCTGAGAGGGATTCTGCTCAAGGAAGGCCATGAGATAGTCGTTGGTGGCTGATTCAACGAATCCTCTTGTCTCGGGGTTGCCCAGTTTGCTCTTGGTCTGTCCCTCGAACTCAGGGTTCTGGAGTTTGACCGAGATGACGGCGGTGAGACCCTCTCTCACGTCGTCTCCGGTCAGAGCGTCGTCGGAATCCTTGAGGATCTTGGCGCGCCTGCCATAGTCGTTGATGACCTTGGTCAGGGCGGACTTGAATCCGATGAGGTGAGTTCCTCCGTCAACTGTGTTGATGTTGTTGGCGTATCCCAGGATCAGTTCGGAATAGTTGTCCGTGTACTGCATGGCAATTTCCACTTCCTGGGTGTCCCTGGATACCTCAAAATATATTACGTCGGGATGGATGGGATCCTTGTTGCTGTTCTGGAAAGCCACCATCTCCTTGATTCCGCCTTCATAGTGGAAGATCTCGGATTTTTTGCGGCCTACGCGCTCGTCCTTGAGGGAGATCTTGATGCCTTTGTTGAGGAAGGCCATCTCTCTCAGACGGTGCTGTATGGTGTCGTAATCGAAGACTGTGGTCTCGAAGATCTCCGGATCAGGCCAGAATGTGGTCTTGGAACCTGTCTTCCTGGGAGCTTCGCCGATCACTTCCAGCGGGCTGGCGTATTTGCCCTGCCTGTATTCCTGATGATAGATCTTGCCGTTTCTCTTGATCTCCACCTCCATCCTGGTGGAAAGCGCGTTAACTACTGACGCGCCTACTCCGTGGAGACCGCCGGATACCTTGTATCCCCCGCCGCCGAACTTACCGCCGGCGTGAAGCACCGTGTGGATGACCTCCACCGCCGGGATGCCCAGCTTGGGGTGCTTATCCACAGGCATTCCTCTTCCGTCGTCCTCTACGGTGACGGAGCCGTCCTGATTGATGCTTACCTTTATGTTCTTGCAGAATCCTGCCAGAGCTTCGTCGATGGAGTTGTCCACCACCTCGTATACCAGGTGATGCAGACCGCGCTCACCGGTGGAGCCGATGTACATTCCCGGTCTCCTTCTGACAGCTTCGAGACCCTCAAGGACCTGTATCTGTTCCGCATTATACTGTGCTGCTGCTTTTTCTTCTAAACTCATCCTATTCTCCTCAAAATTTAGAGTTTTTATCTTAATTTTAGACAATATTCATACATAATATAGTGTATCACAAAAATGGGGCGTTTTCAAGTAAAACGCCCCATTTAATATCATTTTATTTAATTTATCCAAAACTCGGTCAAATCGTAAAAAATCTACCGAAAATCGCCGAATTTTATCTTAATATATCCCCGAACATATATTCTCTATGTTCTACTTCTTCTCTCTGGCGATGAGAACGGTGAAAAATCCGCTGTCCTCAGGTATGTCATCTATGTTTTCGAAGATCTTTTGGTTGGGGAGACCGATGTTGGCGATGGCCTTCACATCTCTTCTCCTTAAGCCCGGAATATCTCTCAGGCTCTTCATATGGCCCTCTGTTTTCATGACCACATAGTTGCCTGCCTGATGATAATATCTTCCGGCGGAATATGTGGCAGGAATGATGTGGCAGGGCTGTTCTCTCTCTGCAAGGGGAAGCTTGAGCTGTCCGGCTGCTGCGGAGAAAGTCGTGACTCCGCTGGAGGTGACTGTCTCATATCCGTCGTGTTCCAGAGCGTAGAGGATGTAGATGGATCTGGAATATACCATCGGATCGCCCAATACCAATATTGCGACATTCTGGCCTCTGTCCAGGTATTTTTCAAGGTTTCTGGCCTCTCTCCAGCAGATCTCCTCAAGTCTGTCGGGATCTATGACATCAGCTATCTCAAGAGATTTGATGGTCTTTTCCTTTATTTCAGGCACCACTGCCTCGGCGACCTTGTAGGCCAGCTCTTCCTTCGGATCCTCACCTCTCACGAAAAACAGTTCGTTCTCCTCGATAAGTCTCTTGGATTTAAGAGTCATGAGTTCCGGATCTCCAGGACCCACTCCGATGAAATATGTAGTTCCCTTGTTTCTCCCTCTGTTCATTTTGTTACCTTACCCTTCGATACAAAGAATATCTCCGCTCCCGGAAATTCTTTAATAAAGCTGTCCTGCATCTCAGCTGCAGTTATGAAAAGCTGATTGTAGGAAAGTGTTTTGATCAGATATTTCTGACGTTCCAGATCCAGCTCGCTCATTACGTCATCCAGAAGAAGAATGGGATCTTCTCCTGTTTCATCCTTTATTATCCTTATCTCCGCCAGTTTCAGTGAAAGCGCAGCAGTGCGCTGCTGGCCCTGGGATCCGAAACTTCTGGCGTTTATCTCCTCTTCATCTCTTCTGATGAAGAATTCCATGTCATCCTTGTGGGGACCTCTGGTGGTGGTCCTCATTCTTATGTCCTGCTCATCGGAATTTCTGAGTATATTATATAACTCTTTTTCATCTTCCACATTAGGTCTGTACTTAATTGTAAGATCTTCTGTGTTATTGGTTATGCTTCTGTGGATCTCTCCGGAAATATCAGATAATTCTCTGATAAATTCTCTTCTTTTGGATATTATGGACGCACCGTATTTAGCAAGCTGCGCATCCCATATATCAAGCATTGACCTGTCTATGTTATTTTCTTTTAAATATGTGTTTCTTTCGAGAAGTACCTTTTTATAGTCGGAAAGGTCTTTATAATATGAAGGTCTTATGAGACAAAGTTCTCTGTCTATGAATTTTCTTCTTTTTTCAGGTTCGTCCTTTACTATTTTAAGATCATCGGGACTGAATATAACTATATATATATTATCAAGGAGCTGCGAAGTCTTTTTTAATCTTACTCCATCCATCTTTATGGATTTTTTGCGGTCACTGTAGAATTGTATCTCTATATCAGTGTCTCCGGTATTTTTAGAGAAGATCATTTCTGCTTTTGCAGATTCCTGTCCGAAACGTATCATCTCACCGTCTTTGGATGTACGAAAAGATCTTCCTATGGATGCAATGTAGATGGATTCCAGAAGATTTGTCTTTCCTTGAGCGTTATTGCCCAGGATTATGTTCACTTTTTCATTAAACTTCAAATCAAGGATTTCATAATTTCTGAAATCCTTGATCTTAGTGCTCTTGATGTACATATATTATCAGTTACCGAGAAGTCTTACGGGAAGCACCAGATATTCGAAGCTGTTGCCTTCCACCGGCTTTATGATGCAGGGGCTGATGGGAGTATTGAACAGAAGAGTCACTGACTCATCCTCAATGTACTTCAGAGGATCCTCGAAGAACTTTGAGTTGAATCCGATGGAGAGATCTTTTCCTTCTCTGGAGATCATGACCTCTTCACGGCCTTTTCCTTCCTCGGATTCAGAAGTTATCTCAAGGATGTTTTCTCCGATATTAACTCTTATCAGGTTATTTTTTCCTGCCCTCGAAAGAAGTGAAGCTCTTTCAACGGCATCGATGAGATCTGATCTGTTGAGAGTCACTCTGATCTGGCTGTCCTTGGGAAGAATATTCTCATAATCGATGTAGTCTCCGCTGAGGAGTCTCACTGCCACTTTGATATCTCCCATGATGAACACTGCTCTCTTGTCGCTTAAGAGAACTTCAACTGTATTCTTCTCAAGTCCGGATTCGCTGATTATCTTGGCTACTTCCATAAGAGTCCTTGCGGGAAGAATGATGTTCTGGTCATAATCACTCTGGATGGATTCTCTTGCCACGGCCATTCTGAAACCGTCGAGGGCCACCATGTTGAAGTTACCGTTCTTGAGTTCGAACAAAACACCTGTGATCACACCTCTTGATTCATCTGCGGAGGCAGCGAAAACAGTTTTTCTGATCATATCCTTCAGGATATCTCTGTCGAAGGTCAGCTTTTCATCGTAATCGTCGATATTCATCGAAGGAAATTCATCAGCTGAGCTTCCTACGATGTTGAATTCGGAGGAAGAGCATTTGATATTGAAGTTTCCGTCATTCTCTTCCATATATATTATATCTGAAGGAAGTTTTCTGACGATGTCTCCGAAAAGCTTAGCCTGAACTACCACTTCTCCCGGTTCATATTCTACAGTTTCAAACCTGTCTTCTATTGATATATCCAGATCCGAAGCTGACATAATGACAGATCCTTCTTCTGTAACTCTTATCAGAATACCTTTAAGGATAGGAATGGTCGTCCTGGATGTTACAGCTTTGGAAACTATATTAAGTGCTTTAAGAAGAGTGCTCTGTGCGCAAGCGAATTTCATAGTCATCCTCCTGTTTTTTGATTAATATATATATTAAAATAATAGTAGTAGTAATAGAGGCTGTTGAAAATGTGCAAAACCCCCGAGAGGCTTGATATTTCAACGGAAAGTTATTCTTTTTACCTTGGGATAAGGTCGAAACCTTTTCAAAGTTATTCTTTTATTTCCCTCTTTATGTATTCTATGATGTTTTTGAAGTTTTCATCATGCCTTATTTCATAATCTATCTTATCGCAGGCATATTTTACCGTTGTATGATCTCTTCCTCCGAATAAAGAACCTATCCTCGGCAGCGAGCTGTCTGTCATCTCTCTTATGAGATACATGGCTACCTGCCTGGGAAATGCTATGTTGTTGGTCCTCTTCTTGGATTCCAGGTCGGCCACTTTTACTCCGTAGTATTTGGAGACGACCTTCTTTATCTTTTCCGGGGTGATGAGAGTATCGGCGTCTGTGAGAAGGTCTTTTAATACTTTTTTAGCAAAAGCCTTATTCGCCTTTTCGTTCAGTCTCTCAGAGAAGAACTTGACTCTGGAGAATGCCCCCTCAAGTTCTCTGATATTATCCTTGATCTTTTCAGAGATGAGGTTTATTACGTCCGCCCAGTCATCATCCACTTCTATATTATACAGCTCTGCATTCTTGTAGAGGATAGCCACCCTTGTGGCGAAGTCGGCCGGCTGGATGTCTGCCATGAGGTTCCACTGGAATCTGGTGATCAGTCTTTCATCCAGACCCTGCAGCTTGTTGGGATCCTTGTCTGCTGTTAATATTATCTGCTTGTCGTTCTGGAAAAGTGCGTTGAATGTATGGAAAAACTCTTCCTGTATACCTTCTTTTCCTTCAAGGAACTGAACGTCATCGACTATCAGAACGTCAACTTTTCTGTATTTAGACTTAAATTCCCTCATCTTCTGCTCCCTGATGGCAGTGGTGAACTCATTGGTGAAGTTCTCGGATGAGGTATATAAGATGTTGGTCTTCGGATTGTGCTGAAGGATGTAGATCCCGATAGCCTGGATCAGATGGGTCTTGCCAAGTCCGGATCCGCCGTATATGAAAAGCGGGTTGGATGCGATACCGGGAGATTCAGCTACTGCGTGTGCTGCAGCGTAGGCGAAGCTGTTGGATGGTCCGACTATGAAATTCTCAAAAGTATATTTGGGATTGAGAAGTTTCTCGGCGATAAGTGTCTGTTTTCCTAATTTTTCGGGAGCAGCTGTCTGGGAATTCTTTTTCTGAAGGGATTTTTTATCATCAAAAGACAGAGAACTCTCCTCGGAGGAGATCTCTGCAGACGGATTTCTCAATACAACACGATATTCTTTTCCCAGAATTTCCTTGAATACTTCCTGAAGAAGGGGCAGATAGCGGTCGTTGATCACGCCCGAAAAAAGATCGGGATCAAGAGAAGTCTTGAAACCCATGTATATTATCCGGAGTTCGGTATTGATTTCTTCAACATTAAGATGATCCAGGAACCAGGTCTTGTACATTACCTCAGTGACCTGCTCTCTGATCATGGAAAGCGCGGCTTCCCAGACATCATCATAGTTTTTCATTTTATCCCCCAAGCAATAATTTAAGTAATATCATTATACATAAAAAGTTTTCCACAGGCAAGGGATAACATTGTGGAAAACTTATATTTTTAAAAGGGTTTTTTGCGGCTGACGCGTTGACAAGCGCGGTGTTTTCTAATATAATACTTTAGTCTATGTGTCGTTTGAAATTCAGATCGGCACGAAATTATTCAGAAAGGAGACTACAGACCATGAAAATGACTTACCAGCCCAAGAAGAGGCAGAGAATGGTGGAGCACGGATTCAGAAAGAGAATGTCCACCAAGAACGGAAGAAACGTTCTCAAGAGAAGAAGACAGAAAGGCAGAAAGAGACTTTCCGCTTAATTTGCCATGCTTAGAGAAGACGTCCTGAGGAAAAAATCGGATTTTGACGCCGTATATAATAAAGGAAAGTCCACCGGGTCTAAATACGTGGTGATATTTTACCTAAAAAACGGTTCAGGAATCACAAGGACATGTTTTCTCGCCAGTAAGAAAGTGGGAAACAGCGTTACGAGGAACAGGGCCAGACGTCTTATGAGGGAAAGCTTCCGGCAGCTTAAAAGCCGCATGCCGGAGGGTTACGACCTGATCTTCATAGCCAGGACCACTATCCAGGACAGAGTTTGCTCAGAGGTTAAGCGTTCCATGGAGGATGCTCTCAGGAGAGCCAAGCTTCTTGCCTGACACAAAAGATATGAAGAAGATAATCATACTCTTGATCAGAGGTTATCAAAAGTTCATATCTCCTCTATTCCCGCCTACCTGCCGTTTCACGCCCACCTGTTCCACATATTTCATACAGGCGGTGGAGAAATACGGCGCCATAAAGGGAAGCTATCTGGGAATAAAACGAATTTTAAGGTGCCACCCCTGGAACCCGGGGGGATATGATCCGGTGCCTTGACGCAAACGGAGGAAATCAATGAGATTTTTAGCACAACCTTTGGGTGTACTACTGACCTTTCTGTATAACCTCGTCGGTAATTACGGAATAGCCGTCCTCATCATCACGGTGATCGTTAAGGCTTGCCTGTATCCCGTTTATGCGAAGTCCATGAAATCCAGCATGAAGATGTCAAAGCTTCAGCCCAAGATCCAGGAACTTCAGCAGAAGTACGGAAAAGACAGAGAACTGTACAGCCAGAAGGTCCAGGAGCTGTACAGAGCAGAAGGCGCATCCATGTACGGCGGATGCCTTCCCATGGTCATCCAGATGATCGTTATCATGGGATTGTTCGCACTGTTCAGAAATCCCATGTCCTACATGACGGATGAGAACATGCTTTACGCCATTCACGAGAGTTTCCTGTGGATCCCCGACCTTGCGCAGCCTGACAAGTGGATCCTGCCCATCGCAGCAGGCGCAGCCACATTCATTTCATATTCCATGAGCTCCAGCCAGCAGCAGCTGCAGAGTCAGATGACGGCAGGAGCAGGCAACGCAAAACAGGGCAATATGATGACGAAGATGATGAAATACTTCTTCCCCATCATGATCCTTTGGTTCGCAAGAACATATCCGGCAGGTCTCGCGATTTACTGGTTCGGAAGCCAGGTCATCCAGATCTTCTACAACCTGAGATTCAATCAGTGGAGAAAGAAACAGCTCGAAGAAGAGAAGGAAGAGAAGAGAAAGAAGAAAAAGAAATAATAACCGGAGGAAAATAAATGGATTATTCCGAAAAAGTCGGTCGAGATACGGAAGAAGCGGTAAGACTCGCTTTGGACGATCTCAGACTTACCATCGACGAAGTCGAGGTGACGGTTCTCGAAGAACCATCAAAGGGATTTTTCGGTATAGGTTCCAAACTGGCAAAAGTTAGAGTAGAAAAGAAGAAACCGGTCAAGAAGGAAGAAGAACACAAACAGACCAGGCCGGATCTAGTCATTCCCATAGAGGAAGCCAGAGCCAGAGATGCTGCGTACCGCGAGAGGATGGCAGCTGAAGGAAAGGATACAGAGGAGCCTAGAGAGACAAAAAGAGAGAAAAGACCGAGAAACGGTAATAAAAGAAATAACCGTAAAGAGCATAGTGACCGTTCAAAGACTGCAATGGCAGCTGCGGCAGCAAGGGAACCCAAGGAACCCGTCATCGCTCCCGAGCCGGAGGAGAACCTTCAGGTGCTGGAGGATCACCCCGCCATCAGTTTTTTGCGCGACCTCATCAAGGAGATGGGGCTGGATGCTGACGTGACCGGAAAGGCAGGCGAAGAAGCCATCTACCTGAACATTCAGGGCAAGGATTCCGGAACCATCATCGGCAAGCGCGGACAGACGCTGGATGCGGTGCAGTACCTTACGAGCCTGGTGGTCAACAAGGACCAGAGCAAGTACACGAGGGTGGTCGTGGACGCGGAGAACTACCGCGCCAAGAGAGAGCGCACCCTGGAGGCACTGTCCTACCGTCTGGCAAACAAGGTCGTCAAGGGCAGAAGGCCGGTAAGACTTGAGCCCATGAACCCCTATGAGAGAAAGGTCATACATGCAACTCTTCAGTCCCACCCCAAGGTCACCACAAGGTCCGAGGGAGAAGATCCTTACAGAAGAGTCGTCATAGAACTTAAATAATGAAGAGAGCCTCGCGGTTGGGACGTCCACTGCGAGGCTTTTTTGAAGGGAAACAATATGGAAGACACCATTGCTGCGATCTCAACGCCACTGGGCGAGGGCGGGATCGGCGTGATCCGGATCTCCGGACCGGCCGCCCTCAATATAACCAAGGGGATCTTCCGCCCCCGAAACGGCGGACAGGCCTGTGAATTCAAGCCCAGGCAGATGTACTACGGATGGATAGTTAATGATTTAACGAACACCTCTTTCCCCTGCCCTTCCGGCGCAAAAGATCCAATGCCGGCCCCCTTGGACGAGGCCATGGTGTGCTTCTTCAGAGCCCCCAACAGCTACACCGCCGAGGACGTGGTTGAGATCCAGTGCCATGGGTCCGCTGTTTCTCTGAGAAAGATCCTGTCACTGGTGATCTCGCGGGGCGCCAGACCGGCTGAGCCCGGAGAGTTCACCAAGAGAGCCTTCCTAAACGGCAGGCTGGACTTGAGCCAGGCGGAAGCTGTGATGGACCTGATCAGGGCAAAGACGGACAAGACCTACGAGGTGGCCCTGGACCAGCTGGAAGGCAGCTTTTCCAAAGGCATCCGCGCCATCAGGGCCGACATCACGGACATCCTGGTGGACATGGCGGTGAACATCGACTATCCGGACGAGGACATCGAGGAACTGACCTACGGCAAGCTGGAAAGCGGGCTGGAGAAGGTCAGGACCAAGCTTGAAAAATACCTCGGGACCTGCGGAACAGGCAAGATCCTCAGGGAAGGCCTCAGGGTATCCATCATAGGAAAGCCCAACGTAGGCAAGTCCTCCCTCCTGAACGCCCTTCTCAGGGAGGAACGGGCCATAGTCACCGAGATAGCGGGAACCACCAGAGACACCATCGAGGAGACCATATCGGTGGACGGTATCCCGGTGATCCTCACAGACACCGCGGGGATCCGCGACACGGACAACGTGATCGAAAAGATCGGAGTGGAGCGCAGCAAGGACGCTTTCAACAGGGCCGACCTGGTGATCTTCACCCTGGATCTTTCCAGACCCCTGGACGAGGAGGATCTGGACATAGCAGAGAAGCTGGAAGGCCGCAGGGTCATAGTTTTCCTGAACAAGGAGGACGCAGTCAGAGACGGCGGGGATCTGAAAGCCATGAGCGCAGAAGATCTGGCCAGGCTCAGGGAGATGCTTCCCGGGGCGGTGTTCCTGGAAGGATCCGCCAGAGAAGACGCCGGCCTTAGCGAGCTCAGGGACTGCATAAAAAATATTGTATACACGGGAAACGGGGAAACCGGGTCCGGCGCCATCGTGACCAACGTGCGGCACGAAAATCTTTTGCGCGAAGCCAGGGATTACATAGCTGACGCCTTTGCCCAGGCCATGGACCGCGAACCCCTGGAACTCATAGAGATAGACGTGAACGGCGCCTACCTCGCCCTTGGCATGATCATCGGCGAGGAGACCGAAGGCGACATCATAGATGAAGTATTCAAGCGCTTTTGCCTTGGTAAGTAGGAAGTATGGAAAACATTTTGATGGGAGAATATGACATCATAGTCATCGGATCAGGCCACGCCGGCTGCGAGGCCGCGCTGGCTGCTGCCCGAATGGGCCACAGGACCCTCATGTTCAGCATGAACCTGGAGGCCATAGCCATGATGCCCTGCAACCCGTCCATCGGAGGCACCGGTAAGGGCCACCTGGTCAGAGAGGTGGACGCCCTGGGCGGCGAGATGGGCGTGAACATCGACAAAAGCTTCATACAGGTCAGGATGCTGAATACCGCAAAAGGACCGGCGGTCCACTCCCTCCGGGCCCAGGCCGACAAGAATCTCTATCACACAGAGATGAAAAAGACCCTGGAGCACACGGAAAACCTGGATCTCAGGCAGGGAGAGGTCACCGAGATCATCGTGGAGGACGGCAGAGCCTGCGGAGTCAGGACCAGGACACACACCTGGTATCGCGCCAAGGCAGTGATCCTGGCCACGGGCACCTTCCTCAAGGGCAAAATATTCATAGGGGACGCGGTATATTCCAGCGGTCCCAACGGTCTTGCCCCCTCCGAACAACTTGGGGATAACCTGAGGAAAATGGGGATAAGTCTCAGACGTTTCAAGACGGGGACCCCCGCCAGATGCCTGGGACAGAGCCTGGACTATGAAAAGATGATCCCTCAGGCCGGAGACGAGCCACCTGTCCCCTTCTCCTTTATGGATGACGAGATCGGCGAGAACAAGGGACTTTGCTGGCTGAGCTATACCAACGAGGAGACACATCGGATCATCAGAGAAAACTTCTCCAGATCCGCGCTTTTCGGCGGACAGATAGAGGGCATCGGCCCCAGATACTGCCCTTCCATTGAGGATAAGGTCAATCGCTTCGCCGACAAGGAGAGGCATCAGCTGTTCATAGAACCGGAAGGCCTGGACACAGATGAGATGTACATCCAGGGAATGTCCAGTTCTCTGCCGGAGGACGTGCAGCAGGCTTTCTATTCCACGATCCCCGGACTGGAGAACATAAGGATAGTGCGCCCTGCCTACGCCATCGAGTACGACTGCATCGACCCCCAGGAACTCAAGCTGAATCTGGAGTACCGCAAGATCCCCGGACTGTTCATGGCCGGGCAGATCAACGGCTCCTCGGGATATGAGGAAGCGGCCTGCCAGGGCCTGATGGCCGGCATCAACGCAGTGCTCTCCATAGAAGGCCGCGATCCTTTTATACTGGGACGCGATGAAGCGTACATCGGAGTCCTCATCGATGACCTGGTGACCAAGGGAACCAACGAGCCTTACAGGATCATGACTTCGAGAGCCGAATACAGGCTGCTCCTCAGACAGGATAACGCTGACCAGCGCCTGACGGAGAAGTCCTACAGGATCGGCTTGGCGTCGGAAGAGAGATATCAGCGGACACTTGCAAAGAAGCGCAACGTGGAAGCCGAGAAAGAACGCCTCATGAACACCTATGTGGACAGGGAAAGAGCCTCGGATTTCCTTGAAGCTCACGGCACCACCGGGACCGAGGGCAAAATATCTCTCTTCGACATGCTCAAGAGACCCCAGATAAGCTACGACGACCTGAAAGAGGTGGACGGTCAGGGAAGACCCGCCCTCTCCTATCACGAGAGAACGGAGCTGGAGGTGGAGATCAAGTATGAGGGCTACATCTCCAAGCAGCTCAAACAGATCGAACGTTTCAAGAAGCTGGAGAACAAGGCCCTTCCGGAGGACATCGATTACGAGCACATCGACGGACTCAGGCTGGAAGCCAGGCAGAAACTCTCCAGGGTAAGACCCCTCAGCATCGGACAGGCCTCCAGGATTTCAGGAGTCTCCCCTGCCGACATAAACGTGCTCATGGTCTACCTTGAGAAAAAGAGAAGAGAGAGGTCCGCAAAGATATGAAGAACATCCTCACAGAAGAGCAGAAAAATAAACTGGAGAAGTACAGGGACGGCATCCTTGAGATCAACAAGTCTCTTAACCTCACCAGAGTAAGCGATCCTGCGGAGTTCTGGGACAAACACGTGCTGGATTCCCTCGCCTGCGTTGAAATGAAAGAGTACAGGGAGGCCAACAGGATCCTGGATCTCGGCACAGGCGCCGGTTTCCCCGGTGTCCCTCTGGCCGTTTATTCCCCTGACAAAGAACTGGTGCTTGTGGATTCGGTTGGCAAGAAGCTCAAAGCCGTGGAGGCTGAAACCGATGCCATCGGACTGACCAACATCACCTTCGTCCACGGCAGAGCTGAGGATCTGGCAAGAGATCCGGACTTCAGGGAGTCCTTCGACCTCTGCGTTTCCCGGGCGGTGGCTGCGCTGCCGGTCCTTCTGGAGTACTGTCTGCCCTTCATCAGGGTGGGCGGCAGCCTACTTTCTTACAAGGGACCGGGATACAGGGAGGAGATAGACGCCTCCGCCAAAGCGCTCAGCAAGCTGGGAGGAGAGATCGCCGACGTCAGGAAGTCTGAGCTGGAGGACGGCGAACTTGACCACTACATAGTCGTGGTCAGAAAGGTGTCCCCCACCCCGAAGACCTATCCCAGGAAAGCGGGCACCCCGTCGAAGCAGCCCCTTTGAAGAGGGACCGAATGTATTTGTAAAGATGTTTCACGTGAAACATCTTTTTTATTTCTTTTTTAGTGTTTCACGTGAAACAATTTCTTTAAAAAACCTGCAATTATTTAGCTTAAAATGTGGCGTGCACCATGGTTTTATAGTATAATTAAAGCGTAAAATCAAAGAGGAGGAGTATTGTGGGTAAAGCAATAGCGATATTCAATCAGAAAGGCGGAGTCGGAAAGACGACTACCAACATAAACCTGGCTGCATGTCTTGCCATCAGAGGCAAGAAAGTTCTTGTGCTGGATATCGATCCACAGGGGAATACGACCAGCGGTCTTGGAGTTTCCAAGAGGATGCTGACAGACACCGTGTATAACATCCTGATCGATAAGAATTACGATCCCAGGGATGCCGTGATCCATACGTCCGTGGAGAATCTCGATCTGATTCCCGCCAGCGTGGATCTTGCCGGTGCCGAAGTGGAACTGGTCCAGATAGAGGAGCGTGAGAGGACGCTTAAGAGAGGACTGGACCTGGTGAAGGACAATTATGATTATATCTTCATCGACTGTCCTCCTTCACTGGGACTTCTCACCATCAACTCTCTGACGGCAGTGGATTCTGTGCTCATACCGATCCAGTGCGAATTCTACGCTCTTGAGGGAGTCAGTCAGCTGGTAAGCACCATTGAGCTTGTTAAGAAGAGCCTGAACCCCAAGCTTGAGATAGAGGGCGTCGTCCTCAGCATGTTCGACGGCAGGACCAATCTCAGCGCCGCGGTGGTGCAGGAAGTAAAGAAGTATTTTAAGGATAAGGTCTACTCCACGGTTATCCCGAGAAATGTGACGCTGGCAGAGGCGCCGAGCTACGGACAGCCTGTCATCAAGTATGACCCCAGGTCAAGAGGCGCGGAGGCGTATGTAGATTTTGCCGATGAGTTCCTTGAACGGGAGGGCGAGTAATGGCAAAAGCAAAGAAAGGCGGTCTTGGAAGAGGGCTGGAGGCTCTCTTTGCCGATCAGGTCCCCGTGGTACAGGAAACTGAGACGACGGAAAAGGCCACCCGGTCTGCTAAGTCCGGAAAGTCTGCAGCTCAGACGCCGCAGGCGGAACCCAAAGACGGCATCACCTATGTGAGCATTCACAACATCAAACCGAATCCCAACCAGCCAAGGAAGACCTTTGATAAGGAAAAGATCTCCGAGCTGGCGGAATCCATCAAAGAGAACGGCATCATCCAGCCCCTCATAGTCAGCAAGACCGGCAAGACCTATGAGATAATCTCCGGAGAGCGCCGCTTCAGGGCGGCCATGGAGGCGGGACTCAAGGAAGTCCCCTGCATCTCCAGGAAGCTTACGGACCAGCAGAGGGACCTCTTTGCCATAGTTGAAAACATGCAGAGAGAAGACCTGAACCCCATGGAGGAGGCCGCAGGTCTGGAGAGGATGATCTCAGAGTACGGACTGACTCAGGATCAGGTTGCCAGGAGCGTGGGCAAGAGCCGCCCTTATGTGGCCAACTCCCTCAGGCTCCTGAAGCTGCCCGAGTACATCAGAGACTACGTTGCGTCCGGAGCTCTCACCCCCGGCCATGCCAGGGCCCTCATAAACATGAAGGACCCCAAGGCCAGGCACGACCTTGCCGAGCAGGCCAAGAACGGCGGCCTCACCGTAAGGGAGACCGAGAAGCTTGCAGGTCAGGTCAAGAAGGGCAGGAAGCCTGTGACGAGGGAGCCCAAGGACCCCAACCTCGCCAAGGTCGAGGATGAACTGAAGGAGATCCTGGGTACCAAGGTCACCGTCAAGACAGGGAAGCGCAAGGGAAGGATCGAGATCGAGTTCTTCTCCGAGGAGGAGAGGGAGCGTCTCATAGAAATTCTCTTCGGTCTGAGAAATTGACAAGACTTTAACGAAGTGGGGAGCTGCGCGCCACTGCTTCGCGAACCGAGCCGCCGGTGATCCGGCGGTTTTTCATTGTTGAAGACCCGGATGCACCATCGGGACCCTTCCGAGTAGGGCACCGCGACCCTCTGACACCCCTAAAAGCCCAATATCTTGTGGATGCAAAGATCGACCTTTGATGGTATAATAGCATTGATTTTTTGTGACCTTTCTATAGTAGAAATTCTTGGAAAGAAAGAGATAGAACAGGTGGTTCAAAATGGATCAGATTGAAGAAAAGATTCAGATCCCATCGGGGTTTCCGCTGCCGGAACTTACCATAGACGATCAGGGTAAGGTCACCAGCGCCAACGTCCACATAGGAGAAGTCTTCATATACGAGGGGATCCTGGGCACGGATATTTTCGCCATCACAGGATACAGAGGCGCCACGTTCAGGGAGAACGCCAGCAACGGCCAGCATGTCACGCTCGAGAGGAACAACAAGACTTTCGAGATATATTCCTACAAGATGGATGCCGACAAGGACGAGTGGACCCTGCTTTTCAGGGACATCACCTCGCTGGCTGAGCTTACTGCCAAGTACAATGCCGAGCGGCCCTGCATGGCAAAGGTGCAGATCGACAACTACGATGAGCTCATCGAGGCAGTGAGAGACGCGGGAGGTTCGGACCTGAGCGCCAGGATCGACCGCATCGTCAGAGACTGGGCGGAGGACATGAAGGCTTCCGTCAGCAGGATCAAGAACAACAGATACAACATCTGGCTGACCCAGAAATACATGGAGAGCGAGCGCTTCAGGAAATTCGAACTTCTGGACGAAGTGAGGAAGCTTGAGACCAACGCAGACTTCCCCGCCAGCCTTTCCATCGGCGTAGGAGCCGGCGGAGCGGACCTGGAGGAGACCGAAAGTTTTGCGGATGCGGCGCTTCAGCTGGCACTGGGACGCGGAGGCGACCAGGCCGTCATCAAGATCGGCAACCATGTGTCATATTTCGGCGGCAAGCTTCAGACCGTTGAGAAGAGCAACAAGGGCAAGTCCCGCATCGTCGGCCATGCCCTGAACCAGCTGATCATGCAGGCGCCCAAGATCTTCATCATGGGTCACGTGCATTCCGACATGGACAGCTTCGGAGCGTCCCTGGGGATCGCCAGACTCTGCATGGTGAACAACAAGAAACCCTACATCGTCATCGAGGAGCCCAACGAGTCTCTGGATACGGTGTTCCGTCTCGCAAAAGAGACGGAGAGATACACCTTCGTCAACTGCGACAAGGCCGCATCTCTCTGTGAGGAGGACAGCCTTCTGATAGTGGTGGACACCCACAAGAAGGACCTGGTCCAGTGCCCGGAGCTTCTGGGGATATCCAGGAAGGTCGTTGTTATAGACCATCACAGGAAGGCGGACAGAGGGATCGAGAATCCCGTGCTGAACTACATGGAATCCTACGCTTCCTCCACCTGCGAGATGGTCACGGAGATGCTCCAGTTCATGCTTGAGAAGAAGAAGCAGATGGAAAAGATCGAGACCGAGGCCCTCATGGCAGGCATCATGGTGGACAGCAGCTTCTTCTCGGTGAGAGCGGGAGTCCGCACCTTCGAAGCCGCTTCGTGGCTGAGGAGGCAGGGCGCAGACCCCACGGAAGTCAAGAGATTCTTCCAGGAGGACTGGGAGAACGTGAAGATAAAGTCCCAGGCGCTGCTGGGAGCAGACATACTGCCCTCCGGGATCGCCATAGCGTCCCTTCCGGGAGAGCGCAGCGACGCACAGCTTCTCTGCGCACAGACGGCGGACAGGCTCCTTTCGCTCAAGGGCATCCGCGCATCCTTTGCCTGCGGGCAGGACACAGAGCAGAGAACGGTGATCAGCGCCAGATCTCTGGGTGCGGTGAACGTCCAGGTGATCATGGAAAAAATGGGCGGCGGCGGCCACCTGACCAATGCGGCAGCCCAGGTGCAGAGCCCCGTGGAAGAGGTTCTTGAAAAGATAAAATTACTTACAGAGGAGACGATAAAATGAAAGTGATACTTCTTGAAACAGTGAAAGGCTCCGGGAAAGCCGGGGACGTGGTGAACGTATCGGACGGATATGCCCGCAACCTGCTTATTCCCAAGGGTCTGGCGGAGGAGGCAACTCCCCAGAACATGGCCCGCCTCAAGAAGACTCAGGAGCGCATAGCCAAGAAGCTGGCTGAGGACAGAGAATCCGCGGAGAGACTGGCCGGGATCCTGGCTGAGACTCAGGTGGACATCAAGGCCAAGGCCGGTGAAGGCGGCAAGGTCTTCGGTTCCGTGACTTCGAAGGACATCGCGGACGCCCTGAACGCCCAGGGATTCGACATCGACAAGAAAAAGATCAAGCTTGACGCACCCATCAAAGAACTGGGCGTCACCACGGTGGAGATCAAGCTTTTCAACGAGATAAACGGCAAAGTCAAGGTAAACGTTATCCCGGAATAAAGTGTTTTGCGCAGGTGATCATGCGCAGTTAAGGAGAAAAAATGGCAGAGAGGATACCTCCCCAGAGTAAAGACGCCGAAAGGTCGGTGCTGGGAGCAGTGATGCTCAACAAGGACATGCTTTTCGAAGTGGTGACCAAGCTGACGGCCGACGACTTCTACTATCCCGAGAACAGGGAAGTGTTTGCGGCGATCGTTGATCTGTACAACGAAAACAAGGCGGTGGACGTGCTCACCGTATCCGACAAGCTCAAGCAGAGAGGAACGCTTAAGATGGCTGGCGGCAGGGCCAACGTGGCACAGCTCACTCTTGACGTGCCTTCCACGGTGAACGCCATGGAGTACGCCAGGATAGTGTCCGACAAGGCGGCGCTGAGAAGGATGATCCACGTGACGGAGGACATCACCGACAAGAGCTACCAGGCTGCTGCGGATGCCCAGGACATCATGGAATACGCTGAAAGCAGTATTTTCGCCATTGCCCAGAAGAATCAGAAGAAGGACTACGAGGACATTTCCAACGTCCTCATCACCAATATCCACGATATCGAGGAGGCCGTGAAGAACGGCGGCAAGATCACCGGAGTCCCCACGGGATTCAAGGAGCTGGACGAGGTGGTCAACGGTTTCCAGAACTCCAACCTGGTGGTCATCGCTGCCCGTCCCGCCATGGGAAAGACGGCCTTCGCCCTGAATATCGCGGAGCAGACGGCGGTCAGGAACGGATCCACGGTCATGGTATTCAGCCTTGAGATGTCCAAGGAGCAGCTGGGGCAGAGACTTCTGTCCTCGGAGGCCAGGGTGGACCTCAAGAAACTTCAGAGAGGAAAGCTGGAAAGCGATGACTGGAAGAGGATCAACATAGCTCTGGACGAGCTGAACAAGGCCAAGATCTTCATAGACGATACCGCGGAGGTATCTTTTGCGGAGATCAGGAACAAGTGCAGACGCCTGAAGGCCGAGCACGGCCTGGACATGGTGCTCATCGACTACATGCAGCTGATGAAATCCCCCGAGAGGGCGGACAACAGACAGGCGGAGATCTCGGCGATCTCCAGGAACCTGAAGCTTCTGGCCAGAGAGATGGACTGCCCGGTGGTGGCCCTTTCCCAGCTGTCCAGAGGCCCGGAACAGCGTCAGGATCACCACCCCAACCTGGCGGACCTGAGAGAGTCGGGAGCCATCGAGCAGGACGCAGACCTGGTACTCTTCCTTTACAGGGACGAATACTATAACCCGGACACCACCACGAAACCGGGTATCTGCGAGGTGGACGTGGCCAAGAACCGTCACGGCGAGACCAAGAAGGTGGAGCTTACCTGGATCGACAGGTATGCGAAGTTCAGCGACAAGGCCATGTAGGCCGGGACGCATGAGGTCCGGGAGCGGGCCGAAGAGGATAGCAGATGAAGTTTTTAAAGGGCGGGGCAGAGTATTCTCTGCTGACCACCGCAGTTGAAAACATTTTCATATCGAAGTACATGCCGGAGGCCTCCGGTGACTATGTGAAGGTCTACCTTTACGGGCTTTCCCTTGCGTCGGCAGGGCTCGAGAGGGACGAGGCCGGGATGGCAGCGGATCTCGGACTGGAGGAGGCCGCCGTAAGGAAGGCACTGGCCTACTGGGAGGAGAAGAGTCTCATCGAGACCGGTCACGACGGAAGCCTGGTGTTCGCAAGCCTTCTGGGAAGACAGTCCGGCGCGGAGGATCCCGCCGGAGGCAGCCCGGAGGAGCAGGCTGTGTCCGGGGAAGATTCCTTCAAGAGGATCCTGGAGCATGCCGAATCTGTTCTGGGACGAGCCCTGAACGTCAAGGAAATGCAGGAGATCGTCGGCTGGATCGAGGACATCGGAGTTGGCGAGGAGCTGATAATGAAGGCTTTCGACTACTGCCAGGACATGGAAAAGACCGGCATAAGCTACATTTCCAAGGTGGTCCTTGGCTGGGCCAAGGAGGGCCTTGTGACCGGAGAGGACATAGACCGCTATCTGGAACAGAGGTCGGAGAGGCAGGGTATCTACAGAAGGATTCTGAATTCCCTGGGCCTCAAGAGAAACATCACGGAAGCCGAAAGGACCATGGTGGACGGCTGGCTGGACACCTACGGATTCTCTGTGGAAAAGATCATGGCCGCCTGTGAGAAGGCCGGATTCACCCAGAGCCCGGGCATCCGCTACGTCAACAAGGTACTGGAGAACTGGAAGAAGGAAGCCGAAGAGATGGGCCGCGACATCAACTCCAAGATCACGGTCAATCAGGGCACCCTCAACAAATATTATGACTATCTGAGAGAGAAATCGGAGAAGGAAGCGGACGCGCGCCGTGAAGAGATCTACGAAAAACTACCGGAAATTCGCGATATCGACATAAATCTCCAGTCATTATCGAGTAAAATATCAAGAGGACTGTTAAGAGGGGCTTCCTTAGAGGAGACCGGAGAGATCAGAAAGGAGATCTCTGACCTTGAGAAGAAGAGGGCTATCCTCCTTACGGAGAGCAATTACCCTCTGGACTATACAGACATCAGGCATCTTTGTGATAAGTGCAGCGACACCGGCTACGATGAAAACGGCAGGCGCTGTTCATGCCAGAAAGTCAGAATGGGAGAAGCAGAATTATGGCAAAATGGCAAACTGCAGTAAAAGCAAGCGCCGTTGTAAAAAACATCAGAAACAACATCAAAGCTAAGATAAAACAAAAGATAGAGGAACGGGAAAAAACCAAGAAGAAGAGTTCCATAACCTGGGGCGCCATCTTCAGGCGCATCAACGAGATAGCGATGGACCACGCCGGCGACCTGGTGACGGGTCTGGACAAGGCCCTTGACTTCGGAGCCTGGAGCATAGAGAGGACTTCAGTGCTGACATTGCGTAAGGTACATGACTTCAGGGTCGGTCTGAACGAGCACTCTTCTCTCATAAAGAAGATCGTGCTCTACGCCATCGGCTCCGCAGTGGTGATCATCGGCGTGACCATGAGCGCCATAGACTATTCCTACTCATATAACGGAAGGACCCTGGGCATCGTAAGAGAACAGAGCGACGTGTTGGAGGTCCTGGACCTGGTATCGGACGGACTCAGCAAGGAGTACGGTTCCGTCATCGCCATCGACGCCGACAAGGACATCACTTTTTCACCGGTGATCTCTTCCGGCATGGAGATAGACTCTCCGGATGCGGTGCTCCAGAAGTTCACCTACATGGGAGATATCGACACCGTGGCCTACGCCATAGTGATAGACGGGATCCAGGTGACCACGGTCCCCTCGGAGGAAATGGCCAACAAGGTGCTGGACAGAGTTATCAACAATCACATCATAGGTTCCCGCAGGAACTATGAGACTGTTGAATTCAAGGAGGACGTGCAGATCCAGGAAAAGACGGTGAAACTATCCGCAGTGCACAGCGAATCTGACGCTGTGGCGCTCATAGAGGGAGGTATCTCCAAGACATATCTCTACACCGTCAAGGAGGGAGACACCCTTGATATCGCCGCAAAAGAACTGGGCATCACCGTTGACGAACTGGTCAGCCAGAACCAGGTGACGAAGGGAGACGGAACGCTTCCCGAGGGGCTGGTGCTGAGGAACACGGTGACCAATAAAGCGGTCTCCGTAAAGACAGAGGGGGTCGAGACTTTTGCGGAGGCGGTGCCCTGCAAGACCATATATCAGGAATCAGACAAATACTACGAGGGAGACGAGATCGTTTCCGTGGCCGGCCAGGACGGCAAGAACAAGGTCAAGGCCAGGATCACGAGAGTGGACGGCGAGATCACCGAAAGAACTGATCTGGAAGTTGAAGAGATCATCCCCGTGGTGGACAGAGTCATAATCAAGGGAACAGCCGAGAGACCGCCTACAGTGGGCTGCGGCAAGTTCATCAGACCCTGTTCGCTTCCCGTCTACTATCACTTCGGTTGGCGCTGGGGCAGGATGCATGAAGGCATAGATATGTCCGGAGCCTCCGGAACTCCCATAGTGGCCGCTGACGGAGGAACCGTAGTCACAGCAGGCTGGTATCAGGGATACGGACTGGCGGTCATCATAGATCACCAGAACGGTTACAAAACACTGTACGGACACTGCTCCTCACTCCTCGTCTCTGTGGGAGACGGAGTCTATCAGGGGCAGCATATAGCCAACGTAGGTAGTACCGGAAACTCCACCGGACCGCACCTGCATTTCGAGATCTGGGTCAACGGCACCAAGGTGGACCCGGAACCGTATATATTTTAGAGAAAAATGACTAGACCGGACCTGAAAAATTCCATAAAGAAGATCAGGGAGAAGCTTCCTAAGAAGGCGAAACCGGAACAGGAAACGGAAAAGGCCGAAGAGGCACCAAAGCCCGCAAAGAAGAAGAGCTCCATCACCTGGGGCGCCATCTTCAGGAGGATCAACGAGATCGTCATGGACAGGGTCGCCGATATCGTGACAGGTATCGACAAGGTCCTGGACGTGATGGCCTGGGGAGCTGAGAGGGCGTCGGTCCTCTTCCTCAGGAAGGTCCATGGGTTCAGAGAAGGACTGATGGAACACGCCACGATCCTGAAGAGGATATTCCTCTTCGGGGTGCTTTCCGCGGTGGTGATCATAAGT
>JAEEGI010006120.1_pt1 | contig 27286 bp, 24 predicted proteins | sample 8958751 | NCBI WGS metagenome assembly JAEEGI01 (sample SAMN16246545, study PRJNA631951) | gut metagenome | biome: gut microbiome; feature: rumen; material: KS-attached | host: Bos | place: Iran: Karaj | collected 2018-10 | reverse complement strand
CAAGTCAACAACATTTAAAAATAAAGACTAGGTATCATAAACCTACAATAAAAAAAATTCTAACCAAAGTCAACCCAACTTACAACTAAGACCGAAAGTAGTCAACTAAAATCGTTAAACTACACACCTTCGGCGCTTTTATTTTTGTGGCATGCTTAGCAGGGGTTTCACCCCTGCCTGTGTTCTGTCGCACCTTCGGCGCTTGTCGCTGGGTGTTCGCTATTGTTCGGGCAGACGACCTCCCCCAGCCCCTCCGAAGGAGGGTAGCAATAGGGTCTGCCCCTACGCGTGGCGGAGGGGACAACAGGCAGCGTCTTTTCGTCCTCTCCCAACCCCACAGTCGACTACATTCTGAAGCCGACTGGGGTGTGGTGGTTCTTGTTGGTGAGGAGTTCGGCACGACAGTACTCCTCGATTTCGGGCAGGGAGGCGTACTTGCCAGAGAGGATGTAGTCGACGGTGCGTTTGCGGGCGACGTTCTCAATCTGACCACCCGAGAAGTCGAAGTGGGAGGCGAGCTGGCGGGCATCGTCGGTGCTGATGTCCTTCAGCATGGAGCGCCATATCTGCGCCTTCACGTCGGTGGTGGGCTTGTGGAACTCCACCTTGTAGAGGAATCGGCGCTCGAAGGCACGGTCGAGGTTGCTCGTGAGGTTGGTGGTGGCAATGAGTATGCCGTCGAGGTTCTCGATTTCCTGCAGGATGATGTTCTGCATGGCGTTGTCCATCTTGTCGACGGAGTGCTCGATGTTCTCGGTGCGCTTGTTGATGATGGCGTCGGCCTCGTTGAAGAACAGGATGGGCATGACCTCGCAGCTCTTGCACAGCCTACGGTAGCGAGTGAAGACGTCGCGGATGTTCTTCTCGCTCTCGCCGACCCATTTGTCGCGCAGTCCGGCAATGTCGACCTGCATGATGTCGCGACCCGTCTGGCGTGCTATCTGTAGCACGGTCTCGGTCTTGCCGGTGCCTGGTGCGCCGTAGAACAGACAGGCAAAGCCTTTGCGCATGCCCTCTTCTTCGAGTCGTTGCTGGACGGACGGGAAGTTGTCGGTGCTGAGCAGGCTGGTGAGCCGTGCTATTTGCGTTTGCTCAGAACTGTTGAAGAACAACGTCTTCTCCTTGATGGCGTTGTGACTCTTCAGGTGGCGTTTATAGTCTTGTTCGAAACGTCCGCACTTCGAGTGGCTGGGCGTGTAGGCAGAAAGCAGCAGTTCCTTGGACTTGCGGGTGAGCATGTATTGCTCGTTGTTGACTTGTCCGTCGGCGCACTTGTGCTCGATATAGCCACATTTGATGAGGACATGCGTACCTTCAGTCAGCTCGTTGCGCATAAAGCCGCATTCATAGTCCTCAGGATAGAGGTCGTCGATGGTGGACAACTGAAGACCCTCACCTTCCGACCCCTCCCACTGGGCGTAGTCGTAGACAACCATGAGAAGGAGCGACTGGACATGGATGTCGTCGAACTTCAGAATCTCTTGGCAGAGCGGGAGTTGCGGATTGGCTTTTACCAACTCCAACATCCATTCCTCGTCGTCCTCGAACTCAATTTCGCGGTTGTGGATGTTCTTGTTGATGTGACCTTCAAGCTTCTCAACGAACTGCTGTTCGGTGAGGCCGTCGATTTTCTCGGGCACGAAGGTCTTGTTGTGGCGAAGGGCGGTAATCACTCCGTGTACCAGGGAGAGGCCTTGGTAGTGGCGGCCAAACTCATGGGCGGCCCTACGCATTGCCCAACGCTTGGTGACGAGTTCCTCTATCTCTTCGGAGTAGACCATCATGGATAGTCGCGTCAGGTTGAGGTAGTCGCCAAGGCGCTTCCACGTGACGGAGTCTCCGGTCTCAATCATAATGGCAAGTGCCACAATCTGTATGTCGGTGAGCCCTAACTCCTTTCGAAGGAATGCCAGGGCGTTCTTGCATCTTTTCCAGAATGTATCGGACAAGCGAGAGTCTTTTGCCTCGTCCAACACATGGTTCAAGGCGGTAATAATAGTCCACGTCTTCGGTTCTTTGTACTTCGGCATTTCCATGTTTGCTGTCAGGTCAAGGTCGAGTTCCTTGAGGTTTGTTTTCGTCTTGCGCATAATATCGAGTTTCAAATTTCAAGTTTATAGTTTATAGTATCTGGCTTATGGTTGCAAATATATGGGTTGAGAGATAAAGAGGGGATGGATTCATACATATAAATGTCCTTCGGACGGGTAAAGCTGCTGCGCAGCGTGTAAGGCAGCGGAGCTGCGGGTAAAGCCCTATGGGCGGGTAAGGCAGCGGAGCTGCGGTTCAAAGCCCTGCGGGCGTTCAAGGTTCAATGCGCTTCGCGCGTTCAAGGTTCAAAGTTCTTTCTCCGCTTTCGTAGCATAGCTGAGAAAGAACCCCTCCAAAGGAAGGAGGGGAGTACGCTGGGTGCTTAGGGAAGGGGGATAAGGCAGCGTGTGAGGATCTGCGTTATGCCGCAGCGCGGAAGGCGTCGCGACTCTCTGCGCGCACCTTCTCGAGGAAGTATGCCATCTGCTTGTCAGACAGCTTGTACTTGCGAGCGAAGTCGAACGTCGTGTATCCCTTCTGCAGCATTGCGACCATGTCTTCGAGCATTGCGCCATCGCCTACTTGACGGTCGTCAAGACGAATCTTCAATGCTAGCAAGGCGTCGTCGCAGCGAAGTTTCCAGTCAGGCAACATGTCAGGAGCCGAGGGGAGGAGCGCGCTCTTCGATACAGAGTCCTCCTCGTCAAGGAAGGCAGGTTCGTCGAGAGAGTCATAGTTGCTGTGATGCTTCAGATAGCCGTTTGCCTCATTCTGTATCTCACTCTCAATGAACCACGTAGCATAGGAGGTGAGACGAAAGCCAAGGCTCGCGTCAAACTTATCAACAGCCTTGCAGAGCCCTAGTGCCCCAGCCTGAAAGAGGTCCTCCAAGCTTGCCTTATAGATGCTGTAACTCTTGGCGACGCTCATGACGTAGCCCAAGTTCGACATGATGAGGCGTGTGCGAGCATTGTTGTCGCCCTGACGCATTCTTCTCCAGAGTTCGTATTCCTCCTCAGAAGTGAGGGGAGGCCATTTAGCGATGTTCTTAAGAATCATCATGACGCAGAGGTTGTTGCGGTCGATGAAAGTGATAATTCTACCTTTCTGAAACATAGAATAGTCTTTTTAGAGTTTGTATGACATAGTATTACGAAGTGTTTCGTCGAGAATGACTGTTCCCCCTTGATGGACAAAGGGGATGAGTGTCTTGCCGCCGTGCGACTGAGGACGGTCGATGGCGAAGTCTGCGTAATGGGGCGTAGCCTTGCGAATGGCTTTGCGCGACTGTGCAATGTAATGATTGCAGAAATGGTCGAAGCCTGTACTTTCGATGGTCTTTATCAGTGCTTCGTTATCTTTGACGTAGAGTGCGTAGTAGAGGTTGCGAAGCACTCTATAGTCGTTAGCAGCTGCCAGACGGCGCTGGTAGCCTTTTGGGTGGAGTAGGGTGTATATATAGATGAGGCGCGAGTAGCGGTCGCTGAACTTCACCTCGGTCTCCTCTCCGTTTTCAGTAATGAGTAAAACGTCGTAGCGGCAGCGTGCGTGGCTGTCGCTGCTAAGTCTGACCTCCACTGCCATGGGGCGTGGAGCAAAATGTGGGTCAGCGGCCATATAAGCGGCCAACTGTTGTTTGAGTTCTTCAAGACTCATGGAATTGATTCTTTCTTGAATTTCAATCATTAATTTCAGACTTTTTTGTGGGTTTTTAATTTTATTTAAGATAAATTTAATGTAGATAACGCAAAAAAGAGAGATTTTGAGATCTTGCAGCCAGTGCGAATACCGACTGCCAAATGGGCGTAAGTGCCTGATAACCAGCCTTCTGGTCGTGGGTTGTATCAATAAGTTAAAGAGCGCTTTTTGGAACACCCCCCCATATATATTGCGCGGGTATGCATGTGAAATAATAATGTGGAGGGGGTCAGGATGCATGTAAAGCCCTGAGGCGTGTAAGGTGCATCCCTACCACCCCAAACCCATCCTTCCAGAAGGAGGGGAGTACGCTGGGTGTGAGAATTTGCCTTATGCCGCAGTGCGGAAGACGTCGCGACTCTCTGCGCGCACTTTCTCGAGGAAGTGTGCCATCTGCTTGTCAGACAGATTGTGCTTGCGAGCGAAGTCGAACGTCGTGTAGCCCTTCTGCAGCATTGCGACCATGTCTTCGAACATGTTGCCGTCGCCTTCTTGACGGTAGTCCAGACGAGTCTTCAATGCAAGCAAGGAGTCGTTGCAGCGAAGATTCCAGTCAGGCAACATGTCAGAAGCCGAAGGCAGGAGCGCGCTCTTCGTCACAGAGTCATCCTCGTCAGGGAAGGCAGGTTCGTCGAGAGAGTCATAGTCGCAATGATGCTTCAGATAGTTGCTGGCCTCATTCTGTATCTCACTCTTGATGAACCACGTTGCATAAGAGATGAGACGAAAGCCAAGACTCGCGTCGAACTTGTCGACAGCCTTGCAGAGACCTAGTTCTCCAGCTTGATAGAGGTCCTCCAAGTCTGCACCAGAGAGGAGGTAGCTCTTAGCGACGCTCATGACGTAGCCCGAGTTCGAGTTGATGAGTTGCGTGCGAGCATTGTTGTCGCCCTGACGCATTCTTCTCCAGAGTTCGTACTCCTCCTCAGTAGTGAGGGGAGAGTACTTAGAAATGCCCTTCAGAATCATCTTGACGCAGAGGTTGTTGCGGTCGATGAAAGTGATATTTTTTCCGTTCATGTACATAGATTAGCCTTTTTAGAGTTAGTGAGACATCGTATTACGAAGTGTATCGTCGAGAAGAACTGCTCCCCCTTGATGGACAAAGGGGATGAGTGTCTTGCCGCCATTCGACTGAGGACGGTCGATGGCGAAGTCAGAATCGTAAGGCGTAGCCAGGCGTACAGCCTTGCGCGACTGTGCAACGTAGTGACTAAAGAACTGATCGAAGCCAATGCCACGAATCGTCTTCAGCAGGGCGTTGCTATCCCTAAAGTAGAGTGCGTAGTAGAGGTTGCGAAGCACTCTGTAGTCGTTAGCCGCTGCTTGACGACGGTGATACCCCTTAGGGTTGAGCAGTGTGTAGATGTAGAGAAGACGCGAGTAGCGGTCTCTGAAGTTCACCAACGTCTCTTCTCCGTTCTCAGCAACGAGTGCCACCTCGTAGCGGCAGCGATTGTTGTTGCTGAGTCGCACCACGATCGTCATAGGTTGTGCGACGACCGTCTTGTCAGCTGCCATGTAGCCAGCCAACCTGGTCTTGATGTCCTCAAGACTCATCGATTCGATTTGTTTCCTGATTTCAGTGTACGTCATAGGGGTCCTTACGTTTCTTTTTTGAAAGACACGAGAATCTATGTACTATTATTTAAAATAGCACGCAATTTTAATCCGAGAGAGAACGTGTGTTAAACGTCTAAGTTACTTATTTTCAAATAGTTATGAAGTTTTTTCGGTGTTTGTCATAAGTAAGGCATGATAAACCCTGACATCGTCGGAATCCCGTTGTCGCAGACACTGAGATTCACGGTGTGAAGGCATAATCTGCCAACAGTCGTGTTGCTATTGAAGAGAAAATAGATTGCATTGTCGCTTTGTCCAACGGCGTTTCCGTCGGACTTCTTGTGGAAGTTCGTGTAGAAGTTGTGGTTGTTGTTTCCTTTTAAGTAGGTCATGTATGGTTGAAGGTAGTCGTTGGCGGCACCATTGGACGTTCTCCGCGATGCCAGGTTGACAAGATGAGTTACGACTGACTGACACGTAGGGTCGTCAGTCGTGGCAGCGTTACTGCTCATGTGTGAGCAGATAAGTGATGGCAAAAATGGTGCCAAACAGCAGGAGGCAGACAGTTTTTTCTCTGCGCTGTCCTCATGGACATACAGAAGGTGCTTGAGAAGCTTGCTGATGTGCTGCTCCTCGTTGCTAGTCAGCCTCAAGTGTAAGGCGCCGATTTTAACCTCTGTATTATTGTTCATTTATGTTACTTTGGATTTTTAGGGAGCGCAAAAGTATGTATTCTTTTTGAAACTTCCAAAGGGATTAATATTTTTTAAGAATAAAAGTTGTTTTGTCAGCAAAGCGGACTTGCAAATGACATGAGGGGGGGCGCGGTATGGGGCCCCCATTGGTCGGGTGTGGTGTTATAGTCTGCTACCATCATATATAGAAAGGAATAGTTTGTGAATAGTTGTCTAGGTCGCCACAGATCTGTGGTTATCAAGACAAATATACAAAACTATTCCGATAGCGCTCCTATTTTTATACGTATAAATATGGAATTATGTTGTCGAGGAGTCTGACACGGTGGCAGTCCAGCGGTCGAAGATGTCGCGGAGCTCTTGTGGCAGTTTGTCGTAGCAGGCGGCAGCGATGTCTTCAGGGACAGGCATGGTGGCAGCGGCGATGTTGCCAGCTATGCAGGCCATCGTGTCGGTGTCGCCACCCAGGGAGATGGCGCGGATGGCAGCATCCATGAAGCTGTCGGCTTCGAGGAAGCAGATGATGGATTCAGGTACGCTCTTGTCGCAGGCGGTTTGGAACTGATAGGTGGGGCGCAACTCGTCGGTGGTGCGATGGAGGTTGTAGCCGAAAGTCTGCTCGATGTACGACTGGATGTCGTCTTTCGACGCGCCGGTCCTATTCAGATAGATGGCGGCAGCAACGGCCTGTGCGCCACGGATGCCCTCGTCGGAGTTGTGGGTGACCTCGGCAGTGGTCTTCGCCAACGCCAGGCACTCGTCGAGCGACTTGGCATACCAGGCGACAGGGGCCACACGCATGGCGCTACCATTGGTGTTGGCACCATAGGGAGCATGGTTGTCGGAGTCCGCCCACCCGCGGAATCTCTTGCTGAAAGAGTAAACGCGATAACGTCTGGCAAAATGCTTGAAGAGTTCGACGAGCGACTCCTTGTCGTGTGTGGGGTAATCCATCAGCCACTTGGCAACAGCCATGGAGAGGATGGTGTCGTCGGTGTAGTTCATGCTCACGAGCACCTTCATGGTCTTCTTGCTGGCGAGCCGTTTCACTTTTAGCTTGTCTTTCTCCTGTTCGTACTTTGAACCGAGCACATCGCCACAGATGCCACCGATGAGGCCGGTCAGTGGGAGGTGCTCAGGAATGGTACGCTCTTGGCGTTCCACGCTGATACGTCCGTCGGGCTCTTGCTGGAAGTGGAGCACACCCCCTAGCCAGTTGATGTAAGCACTGTTGAGCAGGTCGACGTCGGCAGGCTGGCCATGCAGCCACTTCAGCCATTCGGCATACCACAGGCAGTTGCCAGGCGAGAGTTCTTTCTTGCGCGTGGGAGGTTCACTGTAACGACCTGTGAGGAAGTTGCTCTCAATGAGTTTGGAACTGTTGAGGTAGCCATTGGCGGGGATGACGATATCGGCCTGATCCTTCGCAGCTTCGCGGCTGTCGTTGAAATGGGCCATGAGTGCTGCTGCTTCGGTACTGCCGAAGTGGACACCTAGTATGTCGATGCCACTTGCGGTGGCAGAGTTGAAGCGGTCGGTATAGTCCGGTATCGGTGAGTGCATAGAGAGGGGGCCGTAGAGGTCGAAGTCGTCTTGGAAATGGACGTCGTCGCGGAAGGTTCCCTTTTCGAAACCGCCTTTGTTCGCTGGGTTGTTGGGATTGGTGCCCAACGCTTGTTCACCATAGTGGGCGGTGAACATGGACATCTTGTAGAGCAGGTCGAGGGAACCCAGGGGCGAGGCGATGTCGGTGCGAATGACGACCACTGGCAGATGGCCCGGCATGCGTCCGAGAAGGTCGCGGCAGAGGGCTTCTTCGCGAGGTGTGACGAGCACCACCAAGGCACAGTCGGTCTGCGGGTGTCGGTCGCTCTTGATGAAGTTGGAGAGGGCCATGAAACGTCCGTGGCACTCGTCGCGGAAGTCGGTGATGACGCAGGAGGCCAGTCCGGCTTCGGTCATATTGCTCTCCATCTTATGGGCCACGGGTTCGCCGTAGGAACCATAGAGGACGGTGAACTGCGAAATCTGACTCAGTGGGGGTGGGTCGATGGTGCCATCGATGGTGCGATAGGTGAAGTTGTCGTCGGGTTTGTCGGAGAGTGCCAGGCGGTTGGCGAAGTCGCTGTCGCCAGTGAAGGCTTTATATAATAAGGAGAAATAGGCGAAGGTGCCGTTGACGCTAATGAATCCGTCGGGCAGATCGAACTCGCGGTTGACCAACCCATTGGGACAGGCTTTCTTGAATTTATTGGTATGTTTGTTATCATCGTGCCGCATGGTAAAGACGCAACTGTAGTCGGGATTCACACGAGCCATGCGGTCGGCGATGTGCACGGCGTCCTGGTTCTTCAGCGACTTGCTGATGAGCAATAGTTTCGTGTTGCGAAGTGTGTCGTCGGACAGCGAGTTGGCCTGGTAGGGAGTCAGGACTCGACCCAGTCCACAGTTGGTTCCGTAGAGGAGGGCGGCGTAGGCGGCAGAGGAGTGTGAGCCGCCATGTCCCATCGCGATGAGGGGTCGTTCTGGGTCGTCGAGGAGGAACCGACGCAGAGGGGCAACATCGGTCTGTTCAGCTTGTTCGAGATACTTGCGAGTGTCTTTCAGCAGCTCGCTCATCAAGGGTTTTTTACTCATATTAGTTAGTTCTTTTTGTTAACTTAAAATAATATCGGTATTTAAGAAACAAATATAGTAGTAATCACGAATTAAGAGGTCGTTTTTATAGGTATAGACGCATTATTTGAGATAGCGAATGAACGCAAAGGCATCAGGAGGGAGCACATAGTCCAGCTTGCCGGTGTCGCGAAGTTCCATGAGGAGGCGGCCAAGGAGGTTGGGACCGACGAAGTGGTCGCCAACGAGGTTCACTCCCCAAGAGTCGGCATCCTTCTTCTTTCTTTCATTCCGTTTTGTCTCGTCCTCAACGATGAAGAGTCCTTTGCTTCGCTCCAGTTCGTTGCGGAATTCTTCACATTGCTCGTATTTAGTCTGGAGACAGTATTTCATTGCATCGACAACCATCTCGCCCCAGTCATCGCGCAACCACTCTGGATGTTGGCGGTAGACGGGCTTCATGTGATGCTTGATGTTCATACCCCTCCTAACCGTGTATTCACTCCTGATTCCTTCAGCGGCTGTAGCGCGGAACTTCATGAGGTGGAACAGGCGTTCGGTGCAGTCAATCGTCACGCCATCGATGGCAATCGGTGCGTGATAGAAATTACCCAATACGCCCCACTCTTCAGATGTCTTGCGGATACATGCACATTGGTCTGCAGGGTATTGTTGGATGTCGCTGTATTGGGGATAATATTGCTTGATTTGTTCGTGTAGACTCATTGGGGTGACGGATTAAAAGCTGTCTAATGGGATCTCTTTCTGGGAGCCTTCGACGAGTTCTGGTTTCTTGGTCTTTTTGTCAACGGCTAGGTCAACCTTCTCAATCTTCTGAATGCCGACAACGTCTGGCTTCATAACGATGACATCGTAATGAACAACAGGTTTAGCCCAAATGAAAGGTACTTTAATGTATATAACTCCTATGCCAACTAGGAACTCTGCCGCAGCTAATTCATCGGCAGGGGTTAACTCCTTGTCTTTCTTTTTACCTGACAGTTTCTTGGCGATGTATTTCCGGAATAGCTTGCCATCTGTCGTGTCTTCATGAGGAATTGATCCTCCCAACTTTTCTTCAGCACGCTTGACAATTGAAAGATTAACTGCTTCCTTAAACTCGATGTGATTGTCGGCAATGAGATCAGGGATTTCAACAGTGTACACATAGAATTCTGTAGCCCCTGGACGCTTACAAGAATAGTGAGCTGCGCGTTTATAGCCAGTTGTCAGGTAGAAACCTGCCCCATGTTTCATTTTGTTGTCACCTTCGAGGACATGTTTTATGTCGAACTTCTTGAAAAGCACAGATGTGCCGTGATAGAATGTTTCCATATGAATGATTGTTTTTAGTTGAAACGACCGAATTGTTTGTAGAAGGGAGCAAAGTCGCCCTCTTCCTCCACCTTTTTGCGAGGAGTTGCCTTGCCTTCGAGCAGGGCGAAGACAACCGTGTGGAATTTTCCACGGAATTCGTCCTCTTGGAGCACCTGTTTGAAGAAGGCGGCGACGAGTTCGGGGTTGAGCCGGAACACACCACAGCCGAAAGCACCCAGAACGAGGGAGTCATGGCCATTGAGCAGGGCGATGCGATAGATGGTGCGGATCTTGTCGAACATCACCTGCTGACCCTCAGGAGTGAAGCCGCCATCTGGGCCACCATATTCCAGGTTATTGGTTTTGTGGCCCGGTCTGAAATTGAGGGCGGCCACCGAGATGATGGAGGTCAGGAAAGGCTCTTCTCGCAAAGCAAAACCAGTCTGACCGTTATCGCGGAACACGGTGACATTTGGTGAATAGATACCACCGAAATGGATGTCCATGGGATAGGCGGGGATTGAGCGAAGTGGTACGCTGGCCTTCCCAGCCCACATCTTGTTATAATATTGATAGAGTGTCAACGAGAGGGTGGAGGCACGGCAGAGGCTCTCCTCCTGCGCATTCGAGCCGCTGTTGTACATACCACAGGCATGATAGGCATCGGCAAGGTTCAGTACGGCAGGATTCAACCCACGGTCGATAAGCGTCTTGGCGACAACGAGGCAATCCTCATTGGCACACCCTGTCTGAAGGTTGTTGAAACGTGCAGCAATTCCTGTGGCGGAAACAGCCTCACGATAGACCTTGGTGGAGTCGAGCAGTTGCTGGCGCGTGCCCATCAGGTCGACGATGTTTCCTGACGGGGCTACGTATTGCCAAGCCTTGAAGATGGCAAGGTTGTGTTTGTAGACATCTGAGCGAACGGCACCGAAGGCGAAGCGGCCACCAGTCTTCATCCTGAAGAGAGCACGAGAGGCATCCCAGCTCAGGCTGTTGGCCCTCTTCTCTTTCTGCTCCTTGTCAGACACCTTCGCCGCCTTATGATCAGCCTCGTGGATAAGTTGGCAGAAGGGGTCGTTCATGGCGATGGCATATTCCTTGGGATAGTCGGGTTGCGACATCTCGTTTCCTGCGCCCATATGCCACCAGATGGCCATGCGCTCATCCGGCGTGAGTTCTAACCCAAGTTCTTCGAGCAGTCGTACGGAGCGAAGACCGTGCCCCTTGCGATGGTTCTCCTGATTCCATGTGGGATTACCATCCGCATCAATATAATAAACATCCTTCTTACAGACATCGTGCAGCAAGGCAGAGATTGTAACACTCTCCAGCGGGTATTTCTGTTTGAATGCAGCATCCCTCTTTTCCCATTCGGCTTTTGCGAGTTTGAATACTTTGAGAGAGTGGTATGCCAAGCCTCCTACCACATTGTCGTGGTGGATTCTGGCACCAGAGGCAACAAAGAAGCTGGGGGTCGTGTCGAGCCAGGTGATGACGTTCTCAATTCCAGGACGTTCTGTGGAACGTAGCAGTTCGATGATTTCTTTTTTATTATCGTTCATATTGATTTGTTTGATTACTGCAAAGATACCCAATTTTTATTAAACCGACAAGAATTTATAGATATAATATTGATGTGTATATGCTTATTTGTTGTATCTTTGCAATATATTTAAAAGGATGTATTATACATGAATAAGGAAATTGAGCATTTGGTTAAATCATTAAGAGAGAAAGCTGCCGGGAAGACTTGTATGGGAACCGGCAACTATTCGTTTGACATCATCACGCAGAGGGAATACCCTGACGGATTCGTCGTAGGCAAACGAAACAAGTTTGAAGAGAGAATCCTGAAAATGGAGATTGGAAACACCTGTGGCAACGTGATGACGATGCTTCCCTACCTTGGCGTGAAGACTTTCCCCGTGGCCAAGTTTGATGTCTCGCCTCAGGGCTATCAGATGAAACGCGACTTGAAGGCCTATGGGGCTGATGTCAGATATGTCAGCAATACGCTGGGAGGAGGTACCACTATTCTGCGCTGTATGCACAAGTTGGATGATGAAGGAAAACCAACGATGGGACACAAGGGCTCTACTGCAGGCAAACCATGGATGGGTATGTCGGCACGTCCTTGCAGGAAGTATCTCTCGTCGAAGGGTGGTGAGGTGGACTCATTGGTGGACTCAATGGACTTCACACCCGATGTATTCTTCTTCGACGTGGCACAGGCAGGACACAGGATCTTAGCCGAGAAACTGCGTGAGAAGGGGACGCTGGTATATTTCGAGTGCGACTCCGACGGTCACAGAATTGAGGATGATAAGAGACGACTGGCTACCTACAGGTCTTTTCTGAAGTGCGTTGATGCCAGCGATGTGGTGAAAATGTCGGGTGAGTATATCCAAGATTTGTCGTTTGCCGATGCCTATCAGGATAAACTCTTTGTCCAAACATTAGGCGCTGAAGGTCTTCGCTTCAAGTTGGGTGGAGGGCAGTGGATCAAGCTTGACCCCATCGTGAATCCCGATTATAAGGATTATGAGGGAGCTGGCGACTGGACCTCGACTACCCTGATTGCCGCCTTATGCAGCAGGGGAATGCTCAAGGTGAAAGATATGACAGAACAGAGTGTGCAGGAGGTGCTTACCATGGCACAGCAGATGGCCTCGTACAGTGTGGGATTTATCGGCAGCAAAGGACTGATTCATGCTGACGAGCATTTCAAAATGCAGGAAAACACCTTGGAGATGCCTCACTACACGAAAAAACTGATGTATCTGCATGGTTCTGCCTCGGCAGGCTATAGCCGTACGTCGATGGGAATTCTGAAATATCTTCCTAAGGACTGGCAACTGCTAATGCCGGACTGTCCGGTAGATGCAGAGGAATGCCTACAGATGCTGAAGGAACTGTGTGAACGGGAAAAGCCCGACCTCATCATTGGCAGCAGCCTGGGAGGATACTATGCCCAGATGCTCAGGGGGTATAAGCGCATCTGTGTGAACCCTGCCCTCGACATGTCGAATGACGCGGACGTGAAGGTGGGCAGGCATACATTCGTAGTGAACCGTGAAGACGGCATCCAGAAATATGACATCACGCCCGAGATACAGGAAGGTTACCGCAGACTGGAGGCTCACCAGTTTGAGGGTATCACAGACTTCGACCGCGAGAACTGCTACGGACTATTCGGTGATCACGATACCGACTACGGTCATTGCAAACCGATCTTCGCTGAGCACTACAAACACATATACACCTTCCCCGGAGGACACAAGATGGAGTATGACGAAATTGAGCAGTATCTCATGCCGTTGGTAAAGGAACTCATTAACAAATAGCTATATAGTATGAACGTAAACAACATTAAAATCGTCGTAGGTGACATTACGACTTTAGAGGTAGATGCCATTGTTAATGCCGCCAACAAGACGTTATTAGGTGGCGGAGGCGTGGATGGTGCTATCCACAAGGCTGCAGGAAAAGGGCTTTTGGAAGAATGCAGAACACTTGGCGGCTGCGAGACAGGGCAAAGCAAGATGACAAATGCCTACAATCTTCCAAGCAAGAAAGTAATCCATACGGTGGGACCTATATGGTATGGTGGCAACCATAACGAAAGAGAACTCCTGGCATCTTGCTATGACACGGCAATGAAACTTGCAGAAGACAATCATCTGCGCAGCATTGCTTTCTCTTGTATAAGCACAGGTGTCTACGGATTCCCGAAGGCAGAGGCAGCCCAAATAGCCATACAAGTGCTGACAAAGCATATTGAAGAGGGTTTTGATGGGGAGGTCATCGTCTGTTGCTTCACAGATGAAGATGCAAAATATTATTGCGGGAAATAGATACCAGGTGGATAAAAACAAAGGGCTGTGTAGTCTTAACGACAGCACCGCCCTTTGTTCGTTGTGTGGCGTGAGTTATCTATATGCCATTCATGCCACTAAATGCCCGAGAAGAAGCCTTGACTTGCGGTAATTGCGGACCTTGTCGAGACTGCGCTCACGAATCTGACGGACTCGCTCGCGGGTGAGACCCATGCGGAGGCCTATATCGTCGAGACTGCGCTCGGGGCACCCGATGCCAAAGGTCTGTATGACAATCTGACGCTCGCGCTCGCTCAGCACTTCGCCCAGCACCTGCATGAGGTCGGCGCACATAGACTCGTGGTCGACGGTACGGTCGGCAGCATAGTCTGACGACGAGGCAAGGGAATCGGCCACGGTGGTGTCGGCATCGTCGGTGACTGGGGCGTCGAGGCTGTTGACACGGGCCTCCGACTGTATGGCCTTCTCGATTTTGTCCACCTCGAGTGAGATGATTTCGCTGAGTTCCTCGGCGGTGGGATGGCGCTGATGTTGCTGTATGAAGTCGTTGGTGGCTTTCCTGATTTTGTTGCTGACGGCTACCTGGCTCTGGGGGCGGCGCACGATGTTGCTGTACTCTGCCAGTGCCTGCAGGATGCTTTGGCGAATCCACCAGATGGCATAGGAGATGAACTTGAAGCCACGGGTCTCGTCGAACTTCCCGGCGGCGGTGATGAGTCCCAGGTTGCCTTCGTTGATAAGGTCGGGGAGCGGGATGCCCTGGTGCTGGTATTGCTTGGCAACGGAAACCACGAAACGGAGGTTGGCAGTGACGAGCTGCTCTTTAGCCTTGTCGCCGGCAGCTCCGCCTTTCCTGATGGTCTGTGCGAGCTCTACTTCACGGTCGGGGCTAATCATGGGCACACGGTTGATTTCGACGAGGTAGCGGTCGAGCGACTCGTCTTTGCGATTGGTGAAATTCGGGTTAATCTTAAATTGCTTCATTGATTTGTTAACTATGTTTTTACTATTGGCTTGGCGCAGTGGCGCTTGGGGTGTTTGCTGCTAAGATGTTGTTTTCTACATAAGGGGGGCGGGATTTTTATAGGTATAGTTTTAGGAGTTCAGAGTTCAGAGTTCATAGTTCAGAGTTTGGGAGTTTACTGATTTTCATAGTTATTTGGGGGGATGAGCCAATATAGATTTATGCAAAAACTGTGCCAACGGTGGGGTGACACAAAAGTAGTCGTAATGGAAGGCGACCACTACGACTATCTGGCAGGGATAACAAAAGCTGCGGGACTATGGATTGACCTGGCGGCCCAGCATGCGGTTGAGATGGGTCTCGAGAATGTGGAACGACGGTCCCACCATGGGGCCGTGGCCATGGCCGTCGAGCTCGTAGAGATAGGTCTGCTGGTGGCCTACGAGCTTCATCATGCGGGCCAGGTACTGGTTCTCGTCGTAGCGGCCGAAGAGCTCGAGCTCGCGGTCGCCGCAGATGAGCACGAACGGCGGACAATCCTTGCGCACCCAGTAGATGGGGGCATACTCGTCGATGGTGACCTGCAGGGGCGAGAGGCCTTGCATCTTGCGCACGTTATAGTGGGTGACGGCCTGTCCGCTGAACGGCACATACATCATCACGTCGTCGGCATCGGTGTCGTAGGCCCTGAGCCACGCCTTGTTAAGGCACAGCAGCATGGCAATATAGCCGCCGGCGGAATGGCCCGAGACGACTATCTTGCGGGGGTCGCCGCCATATTCTGTGATATGCCTGAACACCCAGGCCACGGCCTCGGCCGAGTCGTCGAGCGTCTCACGAACGGTGACCTTGGGCAGCAGGCGGTAGTTGACGCCCACCACCACGAGCCCTTTTTCCTTCAGCTGCTGCGGAATCTCCTTGTTGCCCGCCTCAAGGCCGCCGCCGTGGAACCAAACCACCACGGGACAGTCGCTGATGCCAGTGGGATGATACACGTCGAGCTTCAGCCGTTCCTTGGCATAGGCGTCGGTCTTGCGGGTGTAGCTGATGTCGCTAACCTGAACGTAGGTCTGTGAGCTGATGCCCGAAACTGCCAGGCATGCCACAACGAAAGTCAATAAAAGTTTTTTCATCATATCTGTTTTGCTGCTAATACAAGGAACATATAGTGAGACGAACCGCCGCCCAGCACGTATTCGGTCTGCTGCCAGAGGAACGGGAAGCTGAGCAGCTCGGGGAAATCGGGACGGATGAGCGCGGTGCCCGAGACCACGCCGCCGGGGATGTACGACCAGTCGGCACGGTTAAGTCCGTAGGCCACGGTGGCAGAACGGGCTCCCACACCCGAGGCAAACGACGAGGTGTTGCTGCCGGGATGGCAGCCCAGCACGAAGTGGAGGGCACGGCCGACGGTCTCTTTCGGGAAAAGGCCGGGATAGGCATCGGCCAGGAAATAGTATTCGAAGCCGAAGCGCTGGATGTCCCACCCGGCTCCCCAGATGCTGGGGCGATAGGGCACGCCGTAGGGGGTCTCGGCAGAGAGTTTCTGCAGTTCGGCACGATGGGCGGCAAGGGCTGCACGGAAGGCGGCCGAGAAACGCTGCGAGCGCTTGTCGCGGGCGCGTTCCACCTGCTTGGCCACACGTGCCAGGAACCAGCCGCAACGCCCGATGCCGCGGGTGATCTGCTCCTGCTGGCTGAAGATGTAGTCCAGATAAGGCTGCTCGCCCGTCGACAGGTAGAGTTCGGCAGCGGCCTGCAGCTTGTTGCCTGCCAGCCGGCCCTCGGCCTGTGTGTTGCGATAGATGTCGGCAGCTATCTCGAGGCACTCGCGGCTCAGCTGATCGTTGAAGCCACGCAGCACACGTGCGGCACCGGCCAGGTTGGCTGCCGTGGTCAAGGCCCGGCCGGGATTATCCTCGGTGAATATCCAGCGGTCGTCGCGGTTGCCGGGCTGGCCGTCGGTCATGGCAGCAGCATCGCCCAGCATGGCATACTGGCGCAGACTGTTGCAGATGATGCCGCGATAGAGACGGCCAAGGGCCTGATAGGAGCGCACCACGGTGAGGGCGCCGTTCTCTACCTGCTGCAGTATGTCGTTCTTGCCGTCGGGCTCATGAATCTCAACGCTGTGGCGCTCGTGGTCGATGGCCGTCACGTCGATGTCGGGGTGGAACTGTTCGTAGGCCAGGGCAAGGATGTAGGCCTCGCCAGCCTGCGACTCCACGCGCAGGTCGAAGTCGCCGGCATCGTGCCAGCCGCCAATGTTCACCCCCGGCACGGGCTCGCCCTCGGCAAACTTCGAGAGTCCCGGACGCTGGTCGTAGCCGTCGATATGGTTGCCCACACGGGCCATCAGGGCATCGTCGAGGTGGCAGGCATCGTGCCATACGCGGTATTTCTCGGCCACTCGCATGTGGCACATCTGCACGGGCAGGAAGTATTCAACGACGGGCTGCCACACGCCACGGTCGTAAACATCGTCGGCAATGCGGAACACGCTCGACTTGGAGTCTTGGTAACATACCTGATAGAGTCCGGGCTGACGAACGTCGCTGAAATCGGCCGTCAGGTAGCGATAGCGCAGGAAGCGGCCCCATGGTTTCGGCTTCAGCGTGCTCACCACCGTCTCGCCCTGGGCATCGATGCGCACCAGACGGGCGTCGGCCACGGCCTCGTCGCGCGGGTCGGTCTCGATGACGGCCACCTTCTGCCCGCTGCACAGATAGCCCACCTGCGACGTCTGCACCACGGGCTGGTAGCGCCACGATGCATCCACCTCGGGGGTAATCAGCCATTTCACGGCTCCCTTCGTGGCACCCTTGGCAATCTCGCTGCGCAGTACGAACCAGCCGTTGTTGTGGTTCATCCGGCCGTCGTAGAGTTTCAGGGTTCCCGTCAGCGACTCCACGGTCAGCTTCTGGCTCGCATCGTCGGGGCGCGAGGTGAACTTGCGGCCCTCGGCATAGGGCAGGCCGATGATGTCGTCGGCACGAAGCGGACTGTAGCCCTCGCCGTCGAGCTGGGCCAGGTCGGCCTTCTGTCCGCGGCCTGCAAAGTAATCGCCGTCGTGCCGTCGGTTCGTCTCAAGCTTCAGCAGGGGGGAATTAGGCTGCTGGGGATAGATGCCCGTCTGGCTGTCCATCACCCAAGGCTTCCCGAAGAGCTCGCCGGGGAAAAATTCAAAGTTGAATCCCACCTTTCCCAGCAGGAAATCGGGCACGGGCTTGTCTATGTCGACCGTTACTGCGATGCCCCTGCCCTGCGGCTCCACGGTGACCACATAGGTGAACTGGTAGTCGGGATAAACCATGGGGTTGAAGCCCGTCAGATGGCGCGAAGAGTCGGGATAGCAGAGCGTGGTGACAATCTGGTTGCCGCGGGCCTCGCGCTTCAGCTGTTTCGGCACGGGCTGCCACTGTCCGGGCGTTGCCTCCAGTCGGATGTCGCCGTTGGTGGCTATGCGCTGTCCGTTCATGATGACGCACACGCCGCCCTGATGTCCCTCGGGGTAGAAGTCGCTGAAGGCCATTACGTCCGTTCCTCCGGCATTGAAATAGCCGTCGGCATTCAGTTGGAAAGTCTGTGCAGGGGCTGCCAGTGCCGACAGTCCCGCCAAAGCTGCAATTAGTGTTTTTTTAGTCATAGGTGAAATGGGGGGATGCCCCCCTTTGTAATTTAAGTTTTAGATATTATTGTATGTTTCTATTTCACGATGGCGTCGGTCTTCTTGATGAAAAGGAAGTCGTGGGCCGTCTTCAGCATGTAGTAGTTCTCGTCTTCGTCGAAGTCGTCGGCTATCACGGTGCCCTTCTTCACGGTGGTGAACAGCGGCAGCCCCTGCTCGTCGTCGGCATAGTTCTCGCCATAGATGGGCATGTTGTCTATGTTGGCAATAAGCACCGGTTTTCCATCTCCTTTATACCAAGTCTGATAACCCAGATATTTGGTGTAAACCCAGCCTGTGACACCCCAAACCGTTACCTTGCTCCAACTGTCGCCCTTGTCGCGCAGCACGCCGTTGCCCAGGCCGTGGAACACCCCATAGAGCTTGGTCAGCACCTTTCCCTTCATCGAAGGCTTGCTCCTGACGTTCAGGAATCCGTCATCAGAAGTGGCATAGCACACGGTGAACACCTCAGGCTGCTGGGCGCTGGCCGTTGAGAGCGTGAGGGCGATAAAAGCAAGACAAACCAGGATTCTTTTCATTTTCTTCTATTTCGTTTTATGAGCCGTGACGAAGTATCTTCGCTATTTTGATAGCAAAAATACGAAAAAAGTTTATAAAAACTCCATGCGAACGCCCGTTTTACGGCTCCGCGGCCCTATTTTTACGTTTTTTTATCGCTTTTTCCCTAGTTTTATTGGAAGTTTAGAATATTCTTTATATATTTGCAGCAATAATTAACACTATTATTAACTTTAAAAAAGTAATCATTATGAAAAAGATTTTGTTAACGATGGCAGCCTTGTTTGTTGCAGTAACCATGAACGCACAGGGTGCAGGCAGTATGTTTGTTAAGCCTATGGCTGGTCTGACCTACTCTACAATTACCGATTCGGATGCTAAAATGAAGCTGGGTTTTGCTGCTGGCGCAGAGTTCGGCTACAACTTCACCGACAACATCACCTTTACCGGTGGTCTCATCTACACCATGGAAGGTGCTAAGGCTGATGATGATTATGTGGACTATAAAACTACTCTCGGCTACCTGAACATCCCCATCCTGTTCAACTACTATGTAGTTCCAGGCTTAGCCCTCAAGACAGGTATCCAGCCGGGTATCTTACTGTCGCATAAGACAGAAGTCGGCGATTACTCTTATTCCGGTACCGATGGCTTGAACACTGTCGACATCGCTGTTCCCTTCGGAGTATCTTATGAAGTATCAGACTTCGTGATAGATTTCCGCTACAACCTGGGACTGCTCAAAATCGCCAAAGACGACGACAAACATAGTCGTTATGATGAAGCTAATAAGGGAAAGAACAGCTTCTTCATGCTGACCCTTGGCTACAAGATTAACTTCTAATACAACAGTCTGGAAAAATAATATGGCGGCTTGCTTTTCTGCAAACCGCCATATTTTTATTGTTACCTGACGCCTCCGCCGAAGCCGCCGCCGGAGAAGCCTCCACCGCCTCCCCACGAGGAAGAGCCGCCACGGCCGGAGGCACGTGCCTCGCGCTCGGCCTTGCTCATGGCAGCACGCGTGGTGCTGGACTGCAGAGCGGAATAGATGGTGGGCAGCGTCATGTCGTCGGCCATCTGCTGGGCCACCTGGTCCATGTTGAAGTAGTCGGGATTGATTTTCTTCATGTCCTTGATGACCTGGTCGGCAATGCCGAAGAGGGTGGCATAGATCATGTAGTCTTTCCACAGGGCCACCTCGTGCACATGGCGCTCGTCGAGGAGCGAGAACTCCTTGAGGAACTTCTTCAGGCCGAACAGCTGGCGCACCTCGTCGAGCTGGTTGCGGTACTGATAGATGCTGGACTTGGTGTGGAGCGTCTGGATGAACGAGTCGGTGGCACTCTGGTTGTAGGAGTCACGCATCCACGACTTCAGTTCCTTCGGCTCGAGCACGGTGTCGCTGCCTGCCGCCTTCTGGAAGATTTCGTGTACCATCTGCAACAGCCGCGGCTGCTGTTCCTTGTCGGGAAGGTCGTGAATGACGAAGTTCTGGACGGTCTTTCCCTTGCTGTTCAAGGTCTTGTCGATGGTGATGGCTCCCTTGTCGACAAGCCGCAGGATGCAGGCGGAGAGCAGGTTGTTGTAGTCGGTGTTGAAATACTTATAGGCATTCTGCACGTCGTTGGCCCACTGGAGGTTGCCGTTGGCGGGAATGTCGCGATACCAGAGCAGGTTCTTGGTGACTTTCTTACGGGCGCGCCACACATAATAGAGGTAGCCGAAGAACAGCAGCAGCGGGAGGAAGATGAATACGAGCGCAAGGCCGATGAGTTCCCAGATGCTGGTGCCGTCGTCGAGCGAGTAGTCGCTGCCCTCGAAGGCTTCTTGCTCTACGGACTCGAAACTCGCGTCGGAGGTTACCGCAGGGGAGAACATTCCCTTGTTGAACCGTGCCATCACTATCAGGGCGCTGCCGCTGGTGAAGGGTTCGCTGGACTCGGCCACGATGGCTCCATCCTGGAAGCGCACGTCGCCCCGGTAGCGGAAGCCCCAGATGGCGGCATTGTCCTCGGTGAAGCCTACGGCCGTGGAGTCGGCTACGACATCGATGGTATCCGTAGCTCCCTCGGGAACGATGGTCACCTTGACGTGCGACGGACGGGGCTTCATGCCCTCGGCCACGAACATATAGTTGAAGCCGTCGGCATCGGAATAGCCGCGCAGCAGACTGGTCACCACATAGCTGGTGGTGTAGGTGCGGAAGCCGCTCTGGCCCAGTCCCCAGCAGAGCTCGTAGCCGTCGTGCTTGCTGACGATGCCGCACTTGCCCTCTTTCCAGCTGCGGCTGCGGTCGATGTCCCAGCTGCCGATGTTCTCGAACTGGGCACCCGTCTCGTCGGTCACCTTCAGGTCGGTCACCTTGCTACCGTTCAGGTTTCCCAGCACGATGTAGCATTCGGTACCCTCGGAGTCGATGCTCATCTGACGGACCTCGGTGATACGGGCATCGCCGTTGGGGCACAACTCTACGCGGATGTTGAGGTCGTTGAGTCGCGGACCGGCAAAAAGATTTGTTGCTGACACTAAAAGCATCAGCAACAAAATCAGTTTATTTCTTGAAAGCCTCATCGAGATTGGGGTAATCTTTCTTTTGTTCGTCATCCACTTTCAGGTATTCCTTCTCGACGAAGTGCAGCACAGAAGCAACGATGTTGGACGGCCACTGGCGCACCATGCGGTTCATCTTGGTGGCAGTGTCGTTGTAGACCATACGCGACATACGTACATTTTCCTCATACTGCTTCATGCCGAGCTGTGCCTCCTTGTAGAGGTCGCTGGCCTTGAGCTCAGGATAACGCTCGAACACCACGTTCAGACGGCCCATCATCTGAGTGAGCAGGTCGCTCTGCTCGTTGATGGCTGCTGGTGTGTTGGCTGCCGTGCCATTGTTGCCGCCACGGGCCTGAACAGTCTGGATAATCGTTTCCGACTCGTGCTTAGCATACTGAGCAGCCGTCTTTGCCAATGCGATAACGGCATCGAAACGAGAGTTCAGCTGTACTTCAATCTGACTGAGTGCGTTTTTGCACATCTCGTCGAGATTAACCAACGACCGCTGGGTCGTGATAAAATAGCCGCCAATAACGACTACCAAAATAATTAGAATCCAAGTCATAATATTACATACTAGAGTTAAACATTAATTTTCCGGCTACAAAGATACAAATAAAATCCATACGAGCCCCATTTTTATTTGATTTTTTTATTATAGATGCGATGAAAACAACCATCGGGGCGATATGTTCGGGGAGAAGAACGGCCGTGAGACACCGTTTTTAGCCCCGAAAAGGGGGAAATAAGCGGCAGATTGTTGATTTTTCGGAAAAAAGCATTGCGCTTTCAAGATTTTTCTATATATTTGCCTGCAAATAAACGAATTAAGACAATTTGCCTAAAAGAAAAGCCGAACCGCTATAAAGGGCGTAGGCATCACCAAAAATATAATATTATGAATCCCGACGAAATCAAGAATCCCGCAGAGGAACAGCCCATTGTGGACGAGGTGAAGCAGGCTGCAGAGAATGTTGTAGAGGCTGCTGAAGAGAAGGTGGCCGACGTGAAAGAGGCTGCCGAGAACGTGGCAGAGGCTGCAGCAGAGAAGGTGGCCGACGTGAAGGAGGCTGCAGCAGAAGCCGTTGAGACAGCAGGAGAGAAAATCTCGGATGCTGCCGAAAGCGTGAAAGAGGCTGCCGCCGAGAAGGTGGAAGACGTGAAAGAGGCCGCTGAGAACGTGGCAGAAGCTGCCGAGGAAAAGGTGGCCGGTGCCGCCGAGGCCGCAAAGGAGACTGCGGAAGAAGTGAAAGACAAGGCCGCCGACGCCTTCGACACGGTGAAAGAGAAGGCCGAAGACCTGATGGAAGGCGTGAAAAACAAGATGGAGGAGATTTCGGACAAGCTGGAACTGGAGAAGACCATGAAGGCGGCAAAGGAGAAAATCGATGACATCGTTGAGGACGTGAGCAATAGCGAGACCGTGAAGGCCGCCAAAGAGAAAATCGACGACATCGTGGAAAGCGTGAACAGCAACGAGACCGTGAAAGCCGCCAAAGAGAAGGTGAACGACCTGATTGAGGACGTGAGCAAGAGCGAGACCGTGAAGGAGGCCAAGGAATTCGTGAAAGACCAGGCCAACCAGGCCGGCGAGCTGATTGACAAGGGCGTCGAGGAAGTGAAGAAGAGCAGTTTCTGGCAGAAGCTGAAGAATCTGTTCTCGTAGGCCAGGGTCCGTGAGACTGTTCCTGGAACATGCACGAATGGCGCGTAACCCCACCGGTTATGCGCCTTTATTGTTGCACGCCGCCCGCCTGTTTTTATGAAATTTTCACGTTCTGCGAAATAAATACAATTATTATGCGCTCTCTTAATCAAAAAATTCGTACCTTTACGTCGTACCTCCGTGAAGGTACTTTCGCTCGACAAAACAAAATAAACAGGATTTCTTTTGGTTTTGTTCTCGCTTATTCGTACCTTTGCAACCAAAATAAAACCGAAGATAATGAATTATTTAGACAGAAATGAATTTAACTTCGACCCAAGCCCAAAGGTGCTTGACGCCGTTAAGAATTTCAACCCGAAGGATTTGTGTTTCTATACCCGCATCTACGACCAGGGAAAGAAAAGCGTGATCTCCGTTCGGCTGAGTGAGATTTATGGAGTTCCCGAGGAGCAGGTGCTGCTGGGATATGGCGGTGAAGACATCCTGAAGAATTCGGTTCACTATTTCCTGATGAATGGTGACAACAAGACCATACTGATTCCGGAATTCTCATGGTGGTACTACAACCGTATTGCCGGCGAGTGCGGCGGAAACTTCGAGATGTATCCCCTGCACGAGTGCGACGAGACGTTCAGCTACGACGTTGACGAGGTGATTGAGTTCACCAACCGCATACATCCCCGCATGCTGCTGCTGGCATCGCCCAACAATCCCACGGGCAACGGACTGACTCCCGACGAGATTACCCGCATCATGGAGAACATCCCCGGCGACACCATCGTGCTGATTGACGAGGCCTACGCCAGCTTCATCTCTACGGATACCGACTATATTGCCCCGCTGGTGGAGAAGCACTCGAACCTGATTATCTCGCGCACGCTGTCGAAGTTCTACGGACTGCCCGGCCTGCGCGTCGGCTTCGCCTTCATCGGCAAGGGCCACGAGCAGTTCATCAGCTACATCAACAAGTATCTGGGATTCAACCGTTTCTCTGAGGCCGTTGCGCTGGCTGCACTCGACAGCGACGACTATTACCGCCAGGTGGCCGACGACATGGAATGGGGACGACAGCTCTACAAGAAGGAACTGGGCCATCTGCCCGGCTTCAAGGTGTACAAGTCGGTAGCCAACTTCATCCTCATCAAGTACCCCATCGAGATGAAAGACGCGCTGCTGAAAGCCCTGACCATCGAGGACTATAAGATTAAGTTCATGGGCGACAAGGGTCTGGAGTCGTGCCTGCGCATCACATTGGGCCGCAAGGAACAGACACAGGTGGTATGCGATACCATCAAGAAGGTTTACAACGAATTGTAATGGACGAGAAAATATCAGCAACCCTGAAATCTTCTGAGACAGAAGACTGGTTGGACTATCATGTGGTGCGGCCCTTCAGCTATCACTGGGCCGCATTCTTCAATCGCTTTGACATTCATCCCAACACGGTCACCATCTGGTCGATGATCATTGGTGCGCTGAGTTGTGTGTTCTTTGCCCACGGCTGCTTCTACTACGAAGGAACCATGGGACTGGTGTATAACCTCATTGCCATCGTGCTGCTCTGCATTGCCGACATACTGGACTGCACCGACGGCCAGCTGGCTCGCATGAGCGGAAAGAAGAGCCGTCTGGGACGCATACTCGACGGCGTGGCCGGCTTCACCTGGTTCACGCCCATCTACCTGGCACTGGTGTGGCGATTCTACCATCACCACGACATTGAATTCAGCCTGCTGGGCATCAGCGACACCGAGCAGAACGTGATGATTGCGACCATCGTGGTGTTCATCATCGGACTGATTTCAGGCATTCACGGACTGGCCGGACAGCAGCGACTGGCCGACTACTACATCCAGGCTCACCTCTATTTCCTGAAGGGAGAGAAGGGAAGCGAACTGGACAACTCAGCCCAGCAGCAGGAAATCTACGACAAGATGGACAGCTCGACCAGCTGGGTGGAACGCCTTTTCCAGAAATCTTATATAGGCTACACGCAGAAACAGGAAGGCCGCACGCCGCAGTTCCAGCGACTGCTGCGCCTGCTGAAGACAAAATTCGGAACCGCCGAGCATATCCCGGCAACGGTGCGCGAAGAGTTCCACCAGAACTCGCTGCCGCTGATGCCGTGGAACGGACTGCTCACCTTCAATTTCCGCTCGGCATGGCTGTTCCTCTTCTGCCTGATTGACATTCCCGTGGGCAACTTCCTGTTCGAGATTATCTGCATGGGACTGCTCACCAGCTATGTGAACCATCGCCACGAGACCTTCTGCCGCAAGATTGCAGACAAAGTGGAAAAGGATGCCGCATAAACCGGCCAACCAATAGAATCAGAAAACAACAACGCTCATGAAGTGGACCAAGAAACGGCTGAACAACCTGTTCTTTGTCATCGGTCTGGCAGCCGTGGTGATCATGATGTTCACGTTCGATGTCAGTTTCGTCGAACTGTGGCAGCACCTGAAGCATGCCGGCTACTGGCTCATTCCCATTCTGGGCGTGTGGATCATCATCTACGGACTGAACGCCCTGTCGTGGCAATGCATCATCAAGAGCAACAGCGACGAGCACGAGCACGTGGGATGGTGGCGCATCTACCAGCTCACCATCACGGGCTATGCACTGAACTATGCCACACCCGTGGGCGGTCTGGGCGGCGAGCCTTACCGCATCATGGAACTGTCGCGCTACATGAGCCGCCAGCATGCCACCTCGTCGGTGATTCTCTATGCCATGATGCACTTCTTTGCCCACTTCTGGTTCTGGTTCCTTTCCATCTTCATCTACCTGGCACTGGCTGCCGCCGGCAACCTTCCCATCACGCGGGGCATAGCCATCACGCTGGCGCTGATTGTGGTGTTCTGCCTGCTGGCCTTCTACGTGTTCGCAAAAGGCTATAAGAACGGCATTGTGGTGAAAATCATCCGATGGATAGGAAAGATTCCGGGACTGAAGGGATGGAGCACACGCTTCCAGGAGAAGCATGCCGAGTCGCTGAAAAATATCGACACACAGATTGCTGCCCTGCATCATCAGGACAAGCGGGCATTCTACACCAGTCTGATATTGGAATACCTCTCGCGCGTGGTGCAGAGCAGCGAGATATTCTTCATGCTGCTGCTCTTCGGCATCGACGGCGGAGGCGACTTTGGCGGACTGTGCATCATCTACCTCCACTCCATCCTGATACTTTCGTTCACCACGCTGTTTGCCAACCTCATCGGCTTCCTGCCCATGCAGCTGGGCGTGCAGGAAGGCGGTTTCGTGCTCTCCATTGCTGCCCTCGGACTGTCGGCCGCACTGGGCATCTTTGTGAGCATCATCTGCCGCGTGCGCGAGATTATATGGATTTTCATCGGCCTTCTGCTGATGAAAACCAACAAGCAAGAGGCCGATTAATAAAGGCTTTCGGGTATCAGTTTCTTCGCATTTTCGAAGTCTTCCACCGTGTCGAGCTCGATGGAGAAGTAACGGGTGGTATCCACTACGGTGAAAGTGTGGCCTTGGGGAATGAGCCGTTCGAAGGCGCGCTCATAGAAGATGTCTATCAGTCCCTCGCCTTCAATCATCTGCTCGAGTTCGCGGAAAAGCGCGGCGCTGTAGTCGGCCTCCATTTTCTCGATGCCCACACTCTCGCCAATGGCCTGCTCGATGGAACACACCTTGCTGATTTCAACCACGCGGTTTTGGTCATCCACAATCACCTTGATTTCCTCCTCGCCCAGTTCGTGGCGGTTAAGCGCCAGCGCGCTGCCCTCGGCCGATAGCACGGCAGGGATAATCTGAGGGTCGAAAAGAATGTCGCTGTCGAGCAACAGGAAGTCGCGCCCCTCGGTATAGGGCCTCGTCAGCCACAACGAGAAGATGTTGTTGTTGTGGGCATAGTCGGGATTATCGATGAAATGGATGGTGAGGTCGGGATAATGCGAGGTCAGGAAGTCGCGAATCATCTGTGCGCGATAGCCCGTCACCACCACCAGTTCGCTGATTCCCGCAGCAATAATACCGTCGACCGTGCGCTGTAATAATGTGCGCTGTCCAACGGTGAGCAGACACTTGGGGCGCTCGTCGGTCAGCGGGCGCAGTCGTTTTGCCATTCCGGCAGCTAAAATTACTCCTATCATAATTGTTCTGTATTTAGATTTTTCTCAT
>JAEEGI010006115.1_pt1 | contig 27302 bp, 26 predicted proteins | sample 8958751 | NCBI WGS metagenome assembly JAEEGI01 (sample SAMN16246545, study PRJNA631951) | gut metagenome | biome: gut microbiome; feature: rumen; material: KS-attached | host: Bos | place: Iran: Karaj | collected 2018-10 | reverse complement strand
CATGCCGGGAGCCTCGAAACCGAAGGCCGAAGCCAGCAGCATCAGCACGTAGAAGAAGGAACCTGCCAGCATGGCAATCACTATTATCAGGGCCGTGGTCTTTGCCAGACGCTTTTTTCTCTCCTGGGTCTTAGTTACATTCGCCATTCTATCCTCCTAATTCATCTTCCCGGGCTTGCTCAGGATCTCGATGTCGAAGCTGTTGCGGCTTTCGGAGAGTCCCTTGACGCTGAGGCTGTAGTCGATGGAGATCTTGTCCAGCTCCGCGGCGCTCTTTCCAAGTCCGCTGAGCTTATCGGTCAGCAGCTCCAGCCCGAAATTGCCGTAGGGGGTCACATAGATGCCGTTGAAGCGCTTGCCCTCCTCGAATTCCATCAGGTTTTCGTCGTCGCCCCACTCGGTGCTGCGTCTGACCTTGACCTTTTTCGGTGTGATGGTGATGTGGGTGGTGACGCCGCCCATGCCGTATTCCTCCATCTCCGGATAGACTATCAGGGTGCTGCGCCCCACGGTGCCGATCTTGCCCTCGGTTATGAATTCTATTACGTTATCTTCCTTAACTTCGCCGTCCTCACGGAAGTAGCTTTTTCCCGTGATCTTCAGCATTACATCTTCCATTGCCATTTTTGTTCCCCTTTTCGATCGTTTACTGTCCAAACCCCTTTGGATCTATTTTTTCGAAGCGGATCTGAGAAGCTCCGTCAGCTCCTCCCTGCCGAAATGGTACTTTTTCCTGCAGAAGGTGCAGGAAAGCTCCGCCTCGCCGTCCTCGTCGATGATGGTCTTAAGGTCCTTTTCTCCGATGGACACCAGGGCCCTTGCCATGCGCTCTCTGCTGCAGTCGCAGTGCCAGCTGATCTGCCTGCGGTCCAGGATCTCGGGATAGTATTCCTGAGGCACATCCTTGAATATCAGCTTAAGAAGCTCCTCGCAGATCTGAAGCTCGCCGGGCTCCTTTCCCAGGCGCTCCCGGCAGTTTTCCTTTGCGTCGTTTATGAGAAGGGTCAGGGAGTCCATGTAGAAAAGCATGTCCTCCAGCGCCTTCAGAGCCTCCTCGCTGGCGTCCGGCAGCACCTGGATGACCATTCCGCCGGCGGATTCCACCCCGCCGTCAATGCCAAAGCGCACCCCAAGAGCCACGCTGGAGGGCTGCTGCTCGGAGACGGTGAAGTACTGGGTCAGGTCCTCCGCTATCTCACCGGAGACCAGGTCCACCCTGCCCACATAGGGCTCCTTAAGCCCCAGGTCCTTGATCACGGTAAGAGTGCCGGCACCCACAGCCGCTCCCACGTCCAGCTTTCCAGGCCCCTTAAGAGGCAGGTCCAGATAGGGATTGGAAATGTAGGCCTTGACCTCGCCCATGCCGTTGGCCGCCGCCAGTATCTCCTGCGCGGGACCGTCACCCTTTATCTGAAGGGTCATGCGGGCGTGCTCGTCCTTGAGCATCAGCCCCATGATCCCTGCCCCTGTCATGGTGCGGCCCAGCGCCGCCCCCGCCAGAGGCGTGCATTCGTGGATGGCTATGGCCTCCCGGACCATTTCCGTGGTGACTGTAAGATAAACGCGGTAGGAACCGCTTCTGTCGACTGCTATGACTGTGTTCATGTTTCCCCTTCTATGTGACGGGCAGCCCGGGGCGCCCGGAAATCCTTTTTTACTGAATAATTATTTTAACACATAAGGCGCCTTTTGTGGACGGATGTGATATATTATTTCGTGAAATATTGGTGAATTCGGAGGGCCCCGGGAGGAGCCGTTTATGGATATAAAGATAAACGCGTACGCAAAAATTAACCTCAAGCTCAAGGTGCTGGGAGACCTTCCCGGCGGCTACCACGAGCTGTATAATCACATGCAGGCCGTGGGGCTCTGCGACAGGGTCTATATCGACTATCACGACATGGGAGCTGTATCAGCCAAGGAGGCTGAAGGCTACCGGCCCCGGGTGATACTGCACCCCGGAAAGCCTTATCTTCCAAGGGATGAGAGGAATCTGGCCTGGAAGGCGGCAGAGCTGATGCACCGGCGCTTTCACCCGGACAGGAGGGAGAAGTTCTTTATCTCCGTGGAGAAGAACATACCCGTTGCGGCGGGTCTGGCAGGAGGTTCTGCCGACGGAGCGGCGGTGCTGACCGGCCTTGCCAGGCTCTGGGGGCTGATACCGGGATATGGCGCGGGCCCTGAGGCTGCCGATGCAGACCAGCCCGGCGCTGAAGGCAGAGATGCAGACAGGTCCGAAGCTGCAGCAGCCAGCGCAGAGCGTCCCAGCCTTCAGCAGCTTGAGCCTCTGATAGAGCTGGCAAAGGAGCTGGGCTCCGACGTCCCCTTCTCCCTGCTGGCCCAGAATGGATATCCTGCGGCGGTAGGGACCGGCCGGGGCACCGAGCTGGAGCTGGTCACCTCCGAAAGCTACAAGATCCTGATCTACACCCCGAATTTTCCTCTGTCCACAAAGGCGGTCTACGGCGAGTGGAAGGAGGGTGACGCCAGCGAATTCAACGACCTCGAGCCTCCCGCAAAGCGCCTGAGCCCCGAGATCGAAGCCGTGATGGAGCTGATGAAGGGCATAGGAACGCCCCTCCGCACCCAGCTCTCCGGCAGCGGCCCCTCGGTCTTCAACCTCTACAGCAATAAAGGCCCCTGCCCCTCCCTCAAGGAGGTCAAGGCAGCCCTTGCAAACCGCGAAGGGAACATTTACCTTGGAGAGACCCTGGTGTAGAAGAGGGCTTCGGTCATACGCATAAAAAGGACGGCTTTTTCAGCCGTCCTTTCTTCATTTCTGCGCTATTGCTCCCGCAAAAATTATAATGTTTTTTCACTATTCGGCTATTGCTTAAGCGCTGCGGCGAAGGCGGTCCAGCAGTCGTCGTGGAGAGAGTCGATTATCTCAAAGCCCGCATCCTCTATGGCCTTGCGGCACCTGTCCTCGGTGCCGTCGATTATGCCGCTGCTTATGTAAAGGCCTCTGCCCCGGCAGTGAGCAGCCACGTCCGGGGACAGCATCACCACCAGATCGGAGATCAGGTTTGCCACCACGGCATCGGCGTGGTAGCTTAAGCCTTTGGTAAGGTCCCCCTGAACTGCCTGTATTTTATCCTCGCAGCCGTTGATCCTTGCGTTGCGCCTGGTGCTGTCTATGGCCTCCGGGTCTATATCCACCGCAAGTATACTGGAAGCACCCAGGCGGTCGGCGACAACAGAGAGTATCCCTGTGCCGCAGCCCACGTCCAGGACCGTATCCCCCGGACGCAGCCACTTTTCCATGAGCCGCACCACAAGATAGGTGGTGGCGCTGGTGCCTGTGCCAAAAGCCAGGCCCGGGTCTATGGAGATGACCTGCTCGCCGGGCTTGGGATCGTACTCCTTCCAGTCGGGCTTCACCACGAAGTGCTCGCTTATCCTGCTGGGGACGTAATACTCCTCCCACTTGTGGAGCCAGTCCTGATCGTCCACGGTGGAGACGGAGGCGTCGTAGCTTTTTAGCAGCTGGGTCAGCCCCCAGTCTCTTCTTCGGATCTGGTCGGCGCTCAGCCGCTCTCTGGCAATCCCTGAAGCGCCGCGCTCGGTGCGGGAGTCAGAAGGGTCCAGATCGGCAGCCCCGGGTCGGCCAGCCCCGTCCCCGGCACCGGCAGCTCCACCTGAGCCTTCAGCACCCTCCTCCGCCTCTATGTAGAAGCAGACGCTGGGCCTTTCCTTAAACTGCACCAGCACTGACTCGTCCACCGCATTCCAGAACCAGCCTATGGACTTCTCCGGGCTGAAAAGCTCCGCGTCCGTAGGGTCGTTTATGATGATCTCCTCGATCCCCAGCTTTGCCAGCTCAGCCTCCAGTGCCTCCAGCCCCTCCTGTTCGCAGTATATCTTGTATTCCTTGTATTTCATGGTGTTTCCGTTTTATTCCCAAGGGCCTCACGGGGCATCTATTGCAAAAAAGTTCCCCGTAAAACCCCTCTACTCCAGGAAATAGCGCTTTCTCTGCTCCGTGCTCAGCGTCCTGCCGCCGATGGCCCGGTCCGCCAGCTCCAGCAGCTCATTTCCTTCCATGCATCTGAGCAGGTAAAGCACGGTGCCGTCCCCGGTCCTTCCTATCAGCAGGCGGCTGCCGTCAGCCGCTGCGTCCTGAACGAAAAGCTCCCTGTCGTGAAGATCCAGCAGGCAGAAGCCGTCGACGGCCCTGCAGACTGCGCCGTCCTCCATGTAGGCCCCGTCTCTTCCGAAGAAGAACTCGGCCTTGTCCTCCGCGGGGATCTCGCCCTCTGCAGGCTCGTAAGGCGCCAGTGTCTCTCCGTCGAAGCTGTACCAGGCTCCGCCGCCGTCGGTGCTGTAGAGCAGCATCGCGCTGCCGTCTGCATTCAGCAGAGTCCTGGTGACCCCCAGGATGTCCAGCTCCAGATTTTCTCCGCTCCTGAGGTCCAGTATGTGGGTTTTATTCGAATAGATATAGACCGAAAGCTGATCGCCCCAGCCGGGCAGATTCGCGTCTGTTACCGTGCCGCCATAGCTCTTCCACCACTGGTGGCCGGAGCCGGCGCTGGTCCAGGTCTCCGTATCTATCACCAGCACATACTGGGCGTCGTTCTGCACCCCGTGGATGATAATATACTTTCCCTGCCGTTCGAAATCGTTCGTCCACCAGCTGTCCTGAACGAGCTCGGAATGCAGCAGCTCCATGGTCCTTGAATCGAAGACATAAAAGACCCAGCGGCCGCCGAAAACGGTAAAATCGTCGTCTGTCCAGACCGTCACCAGCTCAGAGCTGTCGTCTGTTATTTCCTTTCCGTCCCCGTCCTTACCCCGGGCCTCCGGGTTGATGGTCTTCAGCTTTTCCCCTGTTTCCGCGTCGTAGACGAAGATCACGGACTTTCCGCTGTCATGAGCCTGGCCGAAGCGGACAATGAAGCGATCTCCCACCCTCGACATTTTATTGGCGTAGAGCACATTCATGCGGGATATGGTCTCAGCCACCGTATTCTCCCCGGTCCTGGTGTCCATCACGGTCAGATAGTATTCCTGATTCTCGCTCCTGTAGTACCAGAGCTTTTTACCGTCCTTCGTAAGGACCGCCTTTGACGCCCCCATGATGCCGTTGCTCAGGGTCTGCGCCATGGCAGACTCGCTGCTCTTGTCCTGCCTCATCAGCCGGGACTTTTCGGGGCCCTTCAGCAGTATGTAGCTGTCGTCCAGAGAATTGCCCCATTCATCGTAGTTCACATAGCAGGCTTCTTCTATGTCGAAGTCCGCCTTGATGGTCTGCCGTATATCGCCGTAGGAGATGACAAGCACGGTATCCTCTTCGGAATCGCAGCAGAGCAGCGTGTTTCCGTCTGCCGAATAGTGCATGGTATCCACCGAGTTCCACTGGGTGGATACGGCCTCGGCCTTCTGCTGTGCCAGATCTATTATATAGAGCTTGTCCTGCTCCGTGGTGACTGCGATCTTGTCCTCCGTGGGGGAGGCGATCATGGACTCGAAATAGCTGCCGTCCAGCTCCTTGCAGCTTATCCGTGCCAGCTGCTCCTCGGAAACCGAATCCCAGATGAATATCCAGGCGTCCGAAAGCCCCACCACGTAGCGGCTGTCGAAGGAGCCGATGTAGTCGGAAACGAAATCCCTGCTCTGGGTGCTGTCGTATATGATCTCCCCGTCACTTCCGGGGATCTCGGTGCTGTAGCTGTGGATGATGCGCTCTTCAAAGCTCTCCGCATATGCGTTTGTACGGACCATAATGACGCTGGAGCTCCCCGGCCCGATTATGTTCGTAAGCACCAGATCGCTGTAGCGGTCGACACTTTCGGTGTTGGCAAGACCATCAGCCGGGAAGCGGACCAGATCCGAGAGGGAATTCTTTTCCGTATCGATCTCCCGGCTCCAGGTGTAGATGTTGTAGCTGTAGTACCAGGCAAATTCTGAAATGTCCCTCTCGGCTATCAGCCCGTCATCCCACCACTTGAAGTAAGTGTTGGGATAGAGCAGTGAATTTGTAACCGTATCCCCCGACATCCTGAGCATGCCCACGCCGGTGGAATCCGTGTAGACTATGCGGGTAAGATCGTTTCCGATCACCACCTGGAAGGGGGCCCTGTCAAACTTCAGGGGGTAGTCCTTCTCCTCGCCGTTTTCCAGCCTGAAGCAGGCGGTATAGCCGGGCAGGGATTCGGAGCAGACTGCCAGGGTGACAGAATTGGCCCGGAAGCTCTTTATGGGGAAATTGAGATCCGTAAGGGGCAGGTAATTGCTGCTGACCCCGGAGATCAAAGCGCTTCTCAAGGCCGCCACAGCCTCCTCCGCCACGGGGCGGTCTGGGTCGTCGAAGTCATCCGGGAGGGCTTCCCTTGCCAGCAGCGTGGCCAGCATGCGGTCCCCGCCGGAATCCAGCAGGTCCTGGGCTCCGCTGGCCAGGAATTTGGATTGGGAGAGCAGCGCAGCGTTCCTCTCCGCCGTTATCTGGCGGTTTTTGACCACCGCATAGCCCAGAAAGCCGGAAAGCAGGGCCACGGCAGCCGCAAGCACGCCTGCGGCGATGCGGGTCCTTCTCTGCCTGGCCCTCTGCTTAAGGTCGTCGAAATTGACCCCCAGCATGGGAGCCAGTATTCGCAGCTTCTCCTCCTTCAGCTTCTTGAGGGACTCCTCAACTGTGGCGCCCCGGACGTCAGCCGCCAGAGGCTCCACCTCCACCCGCCTTCCGTCCTCCTCCCTGAAGCGCAGCTGCTCCGGGAAGGAATCCGCGGGTTCACCCTCCGCCAGTATGGTAAGGATGCGGTCCCGCCTGCCCAGGGAGATGAAATAGTCCAGCTCCTCCATGCACCAGCGGGACTGGAGGTAGCGGGGAGAGCAGACGCATATGAGCCACTCGGAGTTCTCCAGGGCATGGTGGATGTCATCCCCCAGATCCACCGAAAGGGGAAGCTCGTCCTGATCCCTGAAGACCCGTCCCATACGGCTTATCCCCAGGGACTTTTTCAGCGCCCCGGGGATAGCATAGGTCTCGATCTGAGTATGCAGTTTTCTTGCTATGTCCTGATCCGGCGACTGATGCCGGTAGGATATGAAGGCCTTGTAACTGTACTGCTCCATTTTATGTTATGCTCTGCAAACAGCAGCTGCGATCAGCTTTGCGCCCTCCTCGATGTCCTTTATGCAGGCCGTCTCCTGAGGCGTGTGCATGTAGCGCAGAGGCAGGGAAACTCCGCCGGTGGGAACGCCGCCGCGGCCCTTGTGAATGGGACCGCCGTCGGTGCCGCCCACAAGGCACACATCCCTCTGGACCTTCAGCTTGAGGGCCTTTGCGGTCTCCTCGATGTGGGCCACCACCGCGGGATGGCAGATAACGGAGCTGTCCATGATCATCACAGCCGGGCCCTTGCCTGTGCAGCAGGTGGCATCGGCCTCGCCGCCGGGAACATCGTTGGAATCAGTCACATCAAATATGAAGGCCATGTCCGGATCGACACCGTAGCCTGCGGTCTGAGCGCCTCTGGTGCCCACCTCCTCCTGAACGGTGAACACGAAATAGAGGTCGTTTTCGCTTTCCTCCAGCTGCTCCATGGCCAGCAGCATCATGGCGCAGCAGGCCCTGTCGTCCATGTAGGGACCGGTGATGTACTTGCCATTGGCGCTTACATAGCAGGGGCTGTCATAGACTGCCACATCCCCCACCTTTACGTACTTTTCGGCCTCCTCTTTCTTGCTTACGCCCAGGTCTATGTAGAGTCTGTCGAAGCTAAGATCCTTGGCCTCGGTGCCGGAATTGGCGTGGATGGTGCCCACGGTGCCGTTTGCAAAGCGCACAGGAAGCCCCACAATGTCCATGGGAGCGATGCCGCCCAGCTTTCCGAACTTAAGATAGCCGTCCCCGGTGATCCTGGTGACCATAAGCCCCAGGGAATCCATGTGGGCCGCCATCAGAAGCTTCTGCGGAGCAGCCTCTGCCATATTGTCTGCAGAGGTAGGGGCCCTGTGGCAGATGAGATTGCCCAGGGTATCCACCCTGCACTCAAAGCCCCTGTCCTCGGCCATTTTCTTTATAACATCGCGTACCTGGCCTTCCCAGCCGCTGGGGCCGTAGGCCTTGCTTAAAAGTTTAACCAGTTCAACTGTATTCATCTAATTAGCCTTCCCTTCTGCTAAAGCCTCAACAAAAAGCTTTGCCAGCCTGTATGCATTGTCCATGTCCTCCTCGGAGGCGATGGTGGATGCGGAGTGGATATTTCTTACGGCGACGGAGATGTTAGCGACCCTAATGCCCTCTAAGGAGCGCTGTATGGTGCTGGCATCGGTTCCGCCGGCGATCTTCTGCTTCACCTGCCAGGGCAGTCCCGCCTCATCCGCAAGACCCGTCAGAAGCTCAAAAAGCCCCCTGTCGTAGATGGCGCCGCCGTCCACAAGGCCTATCACAGGTCCTGCGCCCACGACGGTTATCTTGTTGTCTGCGGAGACCGTGGGAAGATCAGAGCAGCTGGCGCCCTCGAAAACTATGGCGATGTCCGGAGCCACACTGTAGGCCGCCCCATAGGCGCCTCTGGTGCCCAGCTCCTCCTGGACCGTGAAGGCATAGGTAACATCCATGGGAAGCTCCTCCTTCATCAGCTTCAGCATCATAGCGCAGCCGAAGCGGTCGTCTATGGCCTTGGCCTTGACGCGGCCTTCGCCGAATTCGACGAAATCGCTGTGGAAGACCACCTCGTCTCCCAGAGCCACATTCTCCATAGCCTCTTCCCTGCTGGAGGCGCCGATGTCTATGTACATCTCCTTAAAGTCCGGAGCCACCTCCCTGTCCTCCTTGGTTGTCAGGTGGATGGCCTTAAGACCTATGACGCCGGGCACCATGGCCTGGCCCACGTAGACCTTGCGGCCCAGGACCACCCGCTTGTCTATGCCGCCCATGCAGGCAAAGCGCAGATAGCCGTTGTCCTCTATGTGGGTGACGATGAAGCCGATCTCGTCCATGTGGGCAGCGATCATAAGCTTTGGAATGGGGCCTTCAGCCAGCTTTCCCGCCTTTTTAGCGGCCTTTACGGCCTTGGGGGAAGCCTTTTTAACGATGTACAGCGTGCCCATAACGTCCGTGCGCATGTCCTCCTCGGACACGCCGCAGTCCTCCAGGGCAGTGCTTTTAATGAACTCCCTTACCGGGCCCTCGAAGCTGGATACTCCCGGCAGCAGGCAGAGCTCCTCTAAATATTCAAGCATGTTCTTACCTCCTCCCCGGGTTCAAGGGCGAATTCAGCCATCAGCTCGCCCAGAAGCTCCAGATCCCGCAGGTTTATGACCTCCTGGGGGGTGTGCATGTAGCGCAGGGGCAGGGACAGCACCGCGGTGGCGATCCCCTCCCTCTGGGTCTGGACGGCCCAGGCATCTGTTCCGGTGCGGCTGGGCGACACGGTTATCTGCACGGGTATGCGCTTTTCAGCGGCAGCGGCGGTTATGCCGTGAGCCACAGCGGGAGCCACGTTGGCTCCGATTGGCATTCTGGGACCCTCGCCCAGCTTTGAAATATAGTCTGTGGGCTTGCAGTCCGGGGTCCAGGCCTGGCAGACGTCGCTGGCGATGCACACGTCAGGATCGATGGCAAAGGAGGTCATGGTGGCGCCTCTGAGGCCCACCTCCTCGCTTATGGTCCCAACAAAATACACATCCCAGTGCAGCTGGCGATCCTTAAGAAGCTCCGCAGCGCGGCAGACAGCCAGGAAGCAGGCTCTGTCATCCAGGGACTTGCTGCAGACGCAGTCCTTTCCAAGCTCAAAGAAGGGTGAGCGGAAGCTTACGGGAGTGCCCACCGGGATCTCCCTTTCCGCCCTCTTCTGGCTCAGACCCACATCTATGCGAAGGTCCTTCATGGGTATGGATTTATTCATGGATTCGGGGCTTGCGCCATGGGGAGCAGCGGCTCCTATCACACCGAAATGACGCTTTTTCGACAGCACGGTCACCTCTCTTCCGGGAAGCATCCTCTGATCCACTCCGCCCAGCTGGCCGAAGCGGAGGAAGCCCTCCTCGTGACCCGTAACTATCAGGCCGATCTCGTCGATGTGGGCGCAGATCATCAGCTTTCTGGCATTTTCCCTGCCGCAGCGCCTGATGCCCACCACGTTATACATGGGATCCACGTAGATTTCGTCCACAAAGGGCTCAAGGATCCCTGCGCACAGCCCGGAGACATTGCATTCGAAGCCGCTGGGAGCGGTCTCGGTGCACAGCCTCTCGAGATCATCAAGTATGTTCATTGCACTCCTTTCTGTTTCTTCTTTAAATAAGGCCGCCCTTTTGGGACGGCCGGAAATACAAGCTTATGAAGAACTAATCCCAAAGTCTGTCGGGATAGATTCCTTCCTTCTTTTTGTTGAGCATGGCATCCACCACCAGCTGACGGTCCTCCTTGTAGGTAACGCCGTACCACTTGTCGGGGGAATGGAGCACCTTCACATCCGCCTTGCCCTCCTGGATGAGCTCGGAGGTGACGATGGGAATGTAGAACTCGCCCTTTAAGGGGTTCTCTCTCAGGATCCTGTAGATGTTTTCAGGAAGCCTTGCCTTGAGCTCGGTGATGATGCTGGGGGTGAAGCCAAAGAGGTTCATGGACACAGGAGTGCCTACGGGCACATCGGTCCAGCTGGCGCCGTCATCCTCTGTGAACTGGATCTTGTCGCCGTTCCACTGGATCTTGGTGCGCTCGTCGATCTTCTTGAGATGGCCCTGATCATCCATGGTGCAGACCCCTCTTGCCACGCTGCCGTGCTCGGAGAGGGTGTTTTCCACCTGATATGCCACCATGCAGTAATCATACTTGTCGCCGTCCTTGGCATGGCTCAGGTAGTCGTAGATGGTCTTGAAGGCGCCGGGGCCGTAGTAGTCATCGGCATTGACCACCGCAAAGGGCGCGTCGATGATGTTTCTGGCAGCCAGAATGGCGTGACCGGTGCCCCAGGGCTTGACTCTGCCCTCGGGGATCTGTATGCCTGCAGGGATATCGGTCATGTCCTGATAGGCGTAGAGTATGTTCATGTGCTTTGCGGCACCGCGCTCCATCAGAGCCTTGAAATCCTCCTCGATCTCCTTCTTGATGATGCAGATGGCGGTCTCAAAGCCGGCCTTCCAGGCATCGTAAAGGGTGAAGTCGATGATGATCTCTCCGTTGGAGCCGATCTGATCTATCTGCTTGAGTCCGCCGTAGCGGCTGCCCATGCCTGCGGCCATTATGACAAGAACGGGCTTCTTGCGGTCCGGATCCGCCTTTTCAGATTCTGCTGCAGCTGCTGCAGCCTCAGCCTCAAGTCTTGCTGCCTCGGCCCTTTCAGCCTCCATCGCAGTCAGTCCATCCGCCATTTTGTTCACCGCCTCCTCGATATTTTCCCTGCTTGTGGAAAGATTCATGCGAACGAAGGGAGCAAACCTGTCGCCCCCGAACCAGCTGCCGTAATCGAAGGCCAGGCCGCATCTGTTTTCGCAGAAATCGCTGACCTCCTCCTGGGTCTGGAAATATTTATTCAGGCCGAGCCAGAGCAGATAGGTGCCCTGCAGGCTGCCCACCTCGATCTCAGGAGCCCTTTCCGCAAGCTGAGCCTTTACATACTCGTAATTGCTCCAGATCTGGGCCTTCACCTCCTCCAGCCACTCTCTGCCCTTTCTGTAGGCAGCGGCGGCAGCCACGTAGCCGAAGGCATTGCCGGAGCTCACGTGGATGCGGTTCTGGAAGTCCTTGTAGCGGGCCCGAAGCTCGTCATCAGGTATGATGATTATGGAATTCTGGGCAGCGGCTATGTTGAAGCTCTTGCTGGCAGAGGTCATTGTTATAAGGAAGCTGTCATAGTCCCCAAGGGTCGCTGTGGGGATGTGCTTGTGGTCCTCCCACTCGAAATCCTGATGGATCTCGTCGGAGACCACATACACTCCGTGCTTTTCGCAGATCTCCATCAGCTTTTTTATCTCCTCAGCGGTCCAGATGCGGCCCACGGGATTGGCCGGAGAGCAGAAAATGAAGAGCTTGACGCCGTTTTCCACGATATCCTGCTCAAAGCGCTCAAAATCTATGGAATAATCCATCCCGCTGCGGACAAGGTCGCACATTATGAGCTTGCGGTCGTTGTCCTTTACGGCGTTGAGCATGGGATAATAGACCGGGGTAAGGGTGATGACGCCGTCTCCCGGCTTTGTGAGCATCAGAACGCTCCAGTAGAAGCCGGAGACCACGCCGGGGCTGAAGCAGATCCATTCACGCTTTACATCATAGCCGTGATACTTGCTCTCCCACTCGATGAAGGCATCGTAGTAGTCATCCGGGGGCATGGCGTAGCCCAGGGGAACATTCTTTGCATAGTCCGACAGGGCATCCCTGATGCAGTCTGCGCACTCAAAATCCATGTCTGCGATCCATAAGGGCAGCAGCTCGTCGCTGCCGTACTTCGACCACATACCGTCCCACTTGACGCTGTCCATACCGCGTCTGTCGATATACTTTAGACTCATATTCTATCTCCTGTTTGTCCGGAGACGCAGCCTTCTTATGACCGCTGCTTCCGGTTATTTTGCAACACAAAACCCGCTCTTTTGGGAGCTTGTTAAGCTATATAATACCAAAAGAGCGGGGCTTAGGCAATAAAATGCTTGCGAATTCACAATAAACTCAAAGTGCAGAGGCGGTGTTTGTCTGCCGGATTCCCGCAGCAATCAGCACGCGTTTTACCAGCGCCTGCGCCTCCCCAGCAGGGTCAGACTTCCAAGAACGCCTGTGGCCAGGCCTATCAGCAGGGTCTTGGCGCCGAAGCTCAGCTTGCTTTTCTGCTGCTGCAGCCTCTGATACTGCCAGCTGCTTTCCTGCTTCTGCCTTGCGGCGCAGCTGCTGCATATGAAAATGCTCTTTCCGTCCTTCATGTAGTGATCTGCCGGCACGTAATTCCTGCCGCAGCTTTCGCAGCAGGTCCTGTAGTTATTGGCCAGAAGATGGTCAATGACGGGATCCACTGCCTCCGCCAGCCTTTCGGGCAGATGGCTCTTAACAAAAGCAGGCTTCACGCTGAGCTCAAGGCTGTATTTATCCACCTTGATCTCCTCGATCAGCCTGAACTGGTCGGCATTTTCCCGCAGGTACTTCCTGAGCACATCGTTGAAGGGGTCATCCTCGCTGGCGGCATTGATCTTGACAATATAAAGCCCGTCTTCCTTCCGAAGACTTACGTAATAGCTGCTGTAGACGCCTGCCCAGTCGGTCCCGTAGTCCCTGAGCTCGCCGCCGAGAGTGCGCTCTCTTATCTCATCGCTGAGCGTCAGCTTATCCTGTCCCAAAATTTCCTCCTTCGGACCCGGCTACGCCCAGGGGTCTCTGCTCTTGGGCTGACGTATGCCCACAAGAATGAACTGCTCCCACAGGAAATACTGACCGGTGGAGGGCTTCAGCCTCAGCTGGATCTGCCTGGGGCTGTCGGCGCCGCCGGATTCCAGCAGGACCTTGCAGTAGCTGGGATCCGCGTGGCTGTTGGGGTCGTCCCACAGCTTCAGAGTATAGGGCTGATCCGGGGTGTAGTTGTTGTCAGGCGTTGCGCCGTTGAAGTAGGAGCGGGGGATGTAGTCCACGTTGTCCATGAAGCGGTCATTGATGAAGGACCAGTACATGGGGGTGAGCTCTCTGGGGCCGGAGAGCCAGGCAATCATGCGCTTTGCCTCCTCCTTGTTCTCCGGATAGAGGCAGAAGGCTGCGACCGCAAGGGCTGCGGTATCCGCGGGGCTCTTGAGTTCTGCCTGAGGCAGGGCCTGCATCTCCTCCAGGGTCTTCGGGAGCTTTTCGAAGCTTATCTCCCAGCTTGTTCCATCTTTATAATTATATGTTGCCATGTTTTACTCCTTCTTTACTTTACAAGTGAAGAACTGTTTGTCACAGATAGAGTATACCACAAGGCAGGCTTTTCATTGTGATTATTTGCTGAAATTGCAGGCGATCTGACAGATCAGGCCCTGATATCCGGGCTAGCTCCCTTTCCTGCTTCCGATGACAAGGGCAAGAAGGATCAGGGCGCAGCCAAGAAAACCGGCAGACCCAAGGCTTTCCTTCATGAAGAGGACCCCAAGAAGGCCTGCCACCATGGGATTCACGGCGCAGAGGAGACTGGTTTTTTCCGCGCTCACCTTGCTCTGAGCCACGGGCTGAAGCGTAAAGCCAAAGCCGGTGCAGACCACCGCAAGCAGCAGGATCATGGCCCATTCGGTGCCATTGTGGGGCAGGGTGGCAGTTCCGGTGATGAAGGACGCAATTGTTGCCAGAAGGGCCTGGGTCCCGACCTGGAACACGCCCATGGTAAAGGCGTTCCCCTGCCTCGACAGGCGGCTGGTCACCATGATCGAAGCGGTATAGCAGCAGGCCGCAAGCATAAGCCAGAGCTCGCCCCTGCCGATCTTAAGGCCCGCAGAGCTGCCTGCTCCCGGGAAGCCCACGGACAGAAGCCCCACGCCCAGAAGCGCCGTCAAAGCAGCGATAATAGCCCTTTTCTGAGGGAAGCGCCTTATCAGCGCCGCCTCTGCGATGGGCACCAGCACTATGGCTGTATTTTCGATGAAGGACGCCGTGGAGGAGGCTATAAAGGGCACACCGGTGAGCTCGCAGCTCATGGTTATGAAAAAGCAGCAGCCTATGGCCGCACCGCGGAGCGCATCCTTCGGGTCGAAATTCTTAAAGATCTGCCGACCGAACAGCAGCATCAGCAGTACAAAAGCCATCCCAAAGCGCAGCGACAGCAGCGCAAAGCGGGTTATGCTACCTATTATAAGCTTGTTGAACATGAAGGATGTGGCTCTGGCGGACACCAGCAGCACAAGCAGTATCTCCGCCCTCTTCTCCGTAAGCTCAAAATTTTTCATGATGCCTCCCTGCCGCTTTACTGCGGCAAATCGATTTGACAAGATGATACACGATGTGTTAATTTGAGTAAAGCGACATTAAATCATAGTTTATTTGATAATTTATCAAATCAGCGTCGCCAGCAGGCAGAAAACAGAACGGGAGCGGAAATGGACACCGAAAAAATAAAGGTATATCTTGAAGCCATAAGCTCAGGCAGCCTCAGCGCTGCGGCTGAAAGGCTGGGCTATACACCCTCCGGGATATCAAGGAGCATCGCAGCCCTGGAGGAGGAAACGGGACTGACCCTCCTGGAGCGCGGCCGCAGGGGCGTAAGACCCACGGCGGATGCGGAAAAACTGATACCCATAATGCGGGACTTCCTCCAGCAGGAGATCCGCTACATGGACATGGCGGGAAGCCTCAGGAACATGGAGACGGGCAGCATCACCGTTGGAATAAACTATGCAGCCCATTTCCGCGCCATATCCGGCGTGCTGAAAAAATTCGAGAGGGAGTACCCCGGCATCGAGCTGCGGACCATACAGGGTCTTTCCAGCGAGCTCACCCAGGCGCTTCAGGAGCATAAGGCGGACTTCATCATCGCCACAAAAAGGCCTGATTTCGAGTTCATAAGGCTGGCGGAGGACCCCATGGTGGCCTGCGTGCCGAAGGAGCATCCCTGCACGGCGAAGGGGATCTATCCGCTGCAGCGCTTTTCGTCGGACCCGATGATCGCAACCTATCCATCGGTCGACACGGACTACAAACGGGCCCTGCGGGACCGCGGGATCACCCCGAATGTCCGCTACACGAGCCAGAACGTATACGCCACCTACTGCATGGTGGAGGCGGGGCTGGGCGTTTTCATGTCCAACAGGCTGGAGATGGAGATGTATCAGGGCGATGCAGTGCTGCTGCCACTGGATCCTCCGGTCCTTCAGGAGATAGGGATCATGTACCGGGGCGAGGACAGTCTTTCTGTATCCACTAAGAAACTGCTTCAGATGATAGCCAGCGAGCTGGCTGAGGCATGAATCAGCTTCAAGATATCTGCCGGGCGATAGCGACCAAAGGCAATTCAAAACCCCGAACCAGCCGGTCCGGGGTTTTTCGTGTCGCTTTTGTCTTTACAGATCAGCGTCGAAGGGCAGCAGAGCTACTGTTCTTGCAACCTTGATGGCATTGGTGATGTCTCTCTGGTGCATAGCGCAGGCGCCGGTAACTCTTCTGGGCAGGATCTTGCCGCGCTCGGAGATGTACTTCTTAAGAGTATCAACGTCCTTGTAATCTACGGTAAGAGTCTTGTCTGCACAGAACTGGCAAACCTTTTTTCTGCTGACATAGCTTCTCTTTTTGTTTTCTCTTTCCATGTCTTGCTTTCCTCTCTGTTAATACTTAGAAGGGGATATCGTCATCGGTGAGCTTGGTGAATGCACCAAAGTCTTCATCGTCGTTCTTGGCCTGATTGCCCGCGGACTGCTGGTTCTGGCTGTAATTGCCGCCGCCGAAGCTGTCGTTTCCGCCGCTGTAGCCGACCTGGCTCTGACCGTTTCTGTCCCCTCTGTCAAGGAATTCCACTCTGTCGGCAACAACCTCAGTAGTGTAGACGGTCTTGCCGTCCTTGTCCTGATAGCTGCCGGTCTGCAGTCTTCCCTGGATCCCAACCAGTCTGCCCTTGCCCACATACTTCTCTACGAGTTCTGCGGTCTTTCCGAAGCATACGATGTTGGGGAAATCTGTTTTCTTTTCGCCGTTTCTATCGGGCATTCTGTCGATGGCGATAGAAAATCTGGCAATTGCTGTCTGAGATGCTGCACCATATCGTACATCAGGATCTCTCGTGAGTCTTCCGATCAAAGATACTGAATTCATAGTGCACCGCCTTTACTTGTCGTCCTTGCGAACGATCACATGTCTCATGCAGTTTTCAGAAATTCTAAGTCTTCTGTCCAGTTCCTTGGGAAGAGTGGGAGCAGCTTCGAACTGCATAACTACATAGTAGCCTTCCTTCTTCTTCTGGATAGGATAAGCAAGCTTTCTGAGACCCCAAACATCGGTAGCGGAAACTTCGCCTTCAGCTGCGATGATACCCTTAACGGTTTCGATCATAGCTTCCTTTGCGCTTTCCTCGAGATCAGGATCGATAACAAACATAAGCTCGTACTTATTCATTGTTTCACCTCCCTATGGCCTTGAATGGCTGCGGTTCTCCCCCGCAGCAGAGAGCCTCGCTTTCGCGAGCGCTTGAATATTGTATCACAACCCCACGCAAATGCAAGCGGTTTTTTGCGTTGTTTTATGGATTTTCAAGGGTTTGCGGGGCCCCTTCACAGCTGTCTGCAGCCTATGCGGTGCCGTTCCTTTCGGCAGCCTCCTTCTTAGCCATATCCTGTGAAGCCTGCACATCGATAATGGCGCGGATCACATTCATTTCAGGCTGGATCCCCTCATAGGCTTTTGCAAACTCGGGGTCCTTAAGCTGTTCTGCAAGATATTCTTTAAATTCCATGGTTTTTCCTCCTGACAATTGTCTTTTTACACATAATCAGGGCTATAACGGGCAGATGTGACAAACAGAACCGTCCCCGTTGTCACTTAGCGTTCCGGAGCTTTCAGGGAGCCTTTTTCGATGTTTTCCTGCAGGATCCGGTCGGTGATCTCCCAAATGGTCTTGGAGCCGAGGGCGGTCTTTTTCTGGCGCTCGTAGACAGGCGCTGCGGAGACGCCGTGGGCAACCCAGTCGCTGCCGCCGTTGCTGTTGTTCAGGATCAGAGGCTGGAGATTGTCCATGGCGTGGGCGAACTTTGCCTCGGGGGTCTCGAAGGCCTCGAACTCGTCGAACAGGGCCTTCAGCTCCTCTCCCTGGTCCTCCGGCAGCAGACCGAAGATCCTGTCGCGGGCAGCGTCCTCCCTAGCCTTCTTGGTCTTCTGGCTCTCGAAATCGTAAGCGTAGGTGTCGCCTGCGTCGATCTCCACCACATCGTGGATCAGACACATGAGCATCACCTTGCCTATGTCCACAGGCTCGTTGGAATACTCACGCAGCAGATAGGCCATCACAGCCATGTGCCAGGCGTGCTCCGCGTCGTTTTCTGCCCTGCCATGGCCCGAAAGGTGGGTCTGGCGGAAGATATTCTTCTCTTTGTCTATCTCTAAAGCAAATTCAAGCTGCTTTTTAAGTCTTTCGTCCATCTGTTTCCCCCATTTATATTCCCAAGCCCTGTGGGAGGACTTGGGAATCCGGTGTTTGCCTATTCAGCTTGCGGCCCTTCCTAATCCCTCATTACCGGACCTACGATGGCCTGCTCAGCGAAGAGCGCGGTGGTGCCGCCGGTGTGAAGGAAGACCACGGTGCTGCCCTTGGGGAGCCTGCCGCTGTCCAGGTAGTCCAGCAGCCCGCTGAAGGCCTTGCCCGTGTATACAGGATCCACCAGCAGTCCTTCGTATCTGGCCAGACGCCTGATTGCCGCGGTGCCTGCGGGTGAAGGGATCTCGTATCCCTCGCCCACGTAATTGTTGTCCACGCTGAAGTCCTCAGTGCTTACCCTTACATCGGATGCTCCCATGTGGTCCAGAGCCTGGTTTGCCAGGTCTGCCACCCTCTGCTCGTAGGCATCGTCCTTGAGGCCCACGCTCACGCCGATGATCTTAGTATCGTCATCCGCGAACTTCTTGCCTGCCACAAGGCCCGCCAGAGTACCGCCGGAGCCTGTGGTGGTGAAGAGATAATCCATGCGCTTGTCAGCTGCCTCCAGCTGCCCTAAAAGCTCCAGATAGCCGTTTACATAGCCGCAGACGCCCACCTCGTTGGAGCCGCCCACGGGCACGTCGTAGACCTTATGGCCCTGGGCCTCCAGCTCCGCGATGCGCTTGGCGGACTCTGCCTTCTGGTCCGCGTCGCCGGCCAGCACGTGTACCTCAGCTCCGTAGATGGAATCCAGCAGCAGATTGGCCCTGAGGTCGTTGGGGTCCGGCTCCACCACGGTGCGCAGATAAACTATGGGCTCCAGCCCGCAGATCCTGGCCGCGGTTATGGTCTGCATGGCGTGGTTGGACTGGGTGGCGCCGTATGTTATGACGTAATCATAGCCATTGGCCTTTGCATAGCCCATCAGAAACTCCAGCTTGCGAACCTTGTTGCCGCCGTAAAGATTGCGGCCCGTAAAATCGTCACGCTTTATCCAAACGTCGTAGCCTGTCTGCTCGGATATCCTGTCCAGCCGGTGCAGCGGCGTGGGGAAAAAGCCGATATTCACTCTTGGAAGCTCGGGAAATTGTCTGATCATAATGCCCTCCTGTAAGCTTTGTGCTCCGTAAACTGCCCGCCTGCCGGCCGGAAAGCCCGGGCGGCAGCTCTTTATCGTTATCATTACGATTTTAGCACAAGAAGGGAGCAGGGGCAATGCCATGCATAAAGCGCATGGATAATCACGTTTTCGGTATCTGTAAAAGTCCTCATAGCCTTGAAAAACAAAGACCTTTACTGTAAAATAGTCTGGTTATCCGCAGCTTATAAAAATACAGGCTGCGGAAAAGGAGACCAGATGCTCAGATTCGAGATACCCGGCCGGGATGTGCTGGAGATAAGCACTCTGCTGCTGGATTACAACGGAACCATAGCAAGGGACGGCCAGCTGATCCCCGAGCTCATAGAGCGCATAAAGCTGCTGCAGGAAGACCTTCAGGTGCTGGTGCTTACCGCTGACACCTACGGCAACGTCCGCAGCCAGTGCCAGCCCCACGGCATAGAGGTCCGCACCTTCCCCAGCGCCGGAGCAGCCCGCTTCAAGGCGGAAATCGCCAAAAGCTTCGGCAGCGGCGTCTGCAGCCTGGGAAACGGCTTCAACGACGCGGAGATGTTCGACGCCTCGGAGCTTTCCATCGCCGTTCTTGACGACGAGGGCATCTGGGCGGGACTTGTTTCCCATGCGGACATACTGGTGAAAAGCCCCATGGACGGGCTGGACCTGCTGCTGAAAAAGGACCGTTTAAGAGCAACCTTAAGAACCTAAAATGTATTTACCCGGCCCCGGAGGGCCCCGCAACGCTTAATGAGCAGATATTTTCTTAAAAGAATAATACTTCTTTTGCCCACACTGCTGGCCATACTGCTGGCAGTATTTATGCTGCTCAATGTTACCAGCCCCGCAAGATTCAGCGGCTTTGGGATCTACAGCTCCGGCTACGCCGAAGGCAGCACGGACCTTCTGGACAGAGTTTTCGAAAGCACTCAGGCAGAACCCGGGCTCTTCAACAAATACCTCCGCTACTGCTACAACCTGCTGATACACGGGGAATTCGGAGCCAGCGACAGCATCTTCGGCATCAGCCAGGAGATCTTCTTCAGGCTTGGGATATCCCTGATACTGGCGGGCTTCGGCTTTCTGATCTCTCTGCTGATAGGCATACCCCTTGGCGTCACCGCCGCCATTAAAAACGGCGATGCCGCAGACAGGATCATCAGCATGGGAACCCTTGTAGCGGCATCCATACCCTCCTACACCCTGGCGGTACTGACCATGGTCATCTTCACCGTGCAGCTGCGCTGGCTGCCCCTTCTGGGCCTCAGCTCCTGGAAATCCTACGTGATGCCTATTATGGTCATTGCGGCCGCAGGCATCGCAATGACTGTCAAAATGACCCGCTCCGCGGTGCTGGAGGTGCTGGGAAAGCAGTACATAACCGTGCTCCACGCCAAGGGCATCAGCGAAAGGGACATCATTTTCAGGCACATTCTGAAGAACTCCTTCGTTACCATAGCAAGCACCCTGAACAATCTGGCAGCCCAGCTGCTCTGCGGCACCCTGATAGCGGAGAATTTCTTCGCTTTCCCGGGCATTGGCCAGCTGGTGTTCCGCTCCGTCAGCCAGGGCCAGCCCTACGTGCTCCTCGGGACCGTGGCGGTGCTTTCCGTGCTCCTTATGAGCTTCAACATTTTCTTCGATTTCGTCTGCGCCCTCATAAGTCCGCAGATCCGCATGGAATATTCGCACAAAGGCAGGAAATAGCATTTGAGCACTGAAAAAGCTTCAAAACCCAGCAGTCCTGCGCGCAGGGCACTGAAACGCTTCGCGAAAAACCGCCTGGCGCTCTTTTGCCTTGCAGTCTTTCTTTTGATACTGGTGGTCTGCCTCCTGGCGCCCCTGTTTACCAGCGAGGACCCCGCTGAGCTCAACCTCGGCAATACCAAGCAGAACCCGAGCCTGGCTCACCCCATGGGCACCGATATCCTCGGAAGGGATATTCTGGCCCGCATGCTCTACGGCGGCAGGACCACCTTCCGCATCTGCTTTGTGGCGATGCTTCTGTCCTCTGCCTTCGGCCTGTTTTTCGGCCTTCTTTCGGGCTTTTTCGGAGGCACCCTGGACCAGATGATCTCAAGGGCCAACGATGGTCTGGCCTCCATACCCACCTTCCTGCTTGCCATCTTCGTGGAGGTGGTGACCGGCGCGGGCAAAGGCAATTACATGTACGCAATAGCGCTGGCACTGACGCCGCCGCTTATACGCCTCACCAGGAATCTGGTCATGAGCATAATGGGAAGCGAATACATCGAAGCCGCAAGGGCTTTGGGTGTGAAAAACAGCCGCATAATTTCCGGCCATGTGCTTAGAAATATTGCAGGACCTGTCATCGTCCAGATCTTTTCGAATTTTTCCGAGGCCATACTCACCTGCACCATCATGGGCTATCTGGGGCTGGGAGTCCACTCCCCCCGCGTGGAATGGGGCACCATAATTAAGGACGGCTTCGGCTTCATACTCAACGCGCCCCTTCAGATAGCGCTGCCCTGTCTTGTCGTTTTCATCTGCGTGCTGACCCTCAACATAGTGGGCAGCGGCATCCGCGACGCCCTGTCCGAGGAGGAAGAATGATGCAGAAGCTTCTTGAGATAAAAGATCTGAGCATAGAATTCAGCTCCCCCAAGGGCACAGCCAGGGCCGTGAACGACGTCAGCCTGAGCATTGCCCCGGGAGAAAGCCTCGGCATAGTGGGAGAGTCGGGCTCAGGCAAGAGCACCATCGCCCACGCGGTGATGCAGCTGCTGCCAAAGTCCGCGAAAATAAGCTCCGGCAGCATTTTCTTCGAAGGCCGGGACCTTCTTCGGATGTCTGCGGCGGACCTTCGCTCCCTAAGAGGACGGGATATCTCCATGATATTCCAGGACCCCATGCAGTGCCTGGACCCCAGCTTCACCATAGCATATCAGCTGGTGGAGACCCTGCAGGCCCACGAAAAGCTGAGCAGGGACGAAGCCCGCAAGGCCTCCCTTCAGATGCTTCAGCGGGTGGGCATCCACAATGCGGAGGACATAATGAAGCGCTACCAGCACGAGCTTTCCGGCGGAATGCGCCAGAGGGTGATGATAGCCATGGCGCTGCTCACAAGGCCCAGGCTTCTGATAGCCGACGAGCCCACCACTGCGCTGGATGTGACCATACAGGACCAGATCCTGCAGCTTCTTAAGGGCTACGCAAGGGAAGCCGGCATGTCCATGCTCTTCATAACCCACAGCTTCGGCGTGGTGGCGGATGTGTGCGACAGGGTGGCCGTCCTCTACGGCGGCAGGCTCTGCGAATACGGAAGCTGCGAAAGCCTCTTCTATGAGGCCCGTCACCCCTACACCAGGGGCCTGCTGGAGGCGGTTCCCACCATGGAGCGAGATAAGGCTCTGCCCCTCCACTCCATAGACGGCGCTCCTGTGAGCGTTTTCGATCCTCCCAAGGGCTGCCCCTTTGCTCCAAGATGCAGCAGGTGCAGGGAGGACAGTCAGCTGGCGGAAAAATGCCTCGGCAGCATACCGCCTCTTAAGGAAGCGGCCCCGGGCCACAGCTTCGCCTGCTTTATTGAACGATGAGCGAGATTTTAAAAGTCGAAAACTTAAGCAAATACTTCCCCGCGAAGAACAGCTCCGGAAAGAAAACGGTTTTCAAGGCCGTTGACGGAGTGTCTTTTGCCGTGGAAAAGGGCTCCTGCTTCGGCCTGGTGGGTGAGTCCGGCAGCGGAAAGACCACCACAGGACGATCCGTCCTCAGGCTCATAGAGCCCAGCGCCGGCAGGATAATATATGACGGAAGGGACATAACCCGCGCCAATATGGCCCCCTACCGCAAGAAGATGCAGATAATATTCCAGAATCCGGGCGGATCCCTGGACTCCAAGTATCTGGTGGGGGATGTGGTCGCCGAGGGCATGAGGGCCAACCGCATGTATGCCTCTAAGAAGGAGGAGCTGGAGCGGGTGGAGGAGCTGCTGCTTCAGGTGGGTCTGTTCCCGGAAGATGCGGCCCGCTATCCGGGCGAGTTCTCCGGCGGCCAGCAGCAGAGGATAGGTATAGCCAGAGCCCTGGCTGTGGAGCCCGAGTTCATGGTCTGCGACGAGCCCGTATCGGCTCTGGATGTGAGCTACCAGGCTCAGATAATCAATCTTCTTAAGCGCCTGCAGCAGGAAAAGGGCCTGAGCTATCTTTTCATCTCCCACGACATGTCCGTGGTTCGCCATATGTCCGACAGGCTGGGCGTCATGTACCGGGGACGGCTGGTGGAAAGCGGCGACGCCGAGGAGATAATAAGCCATCCCGCCCACCCCTATACCAGAGCCCTTCTGAGCGCCATTCCCGTGGCAGATCCTGAAAAGGCAAAGGCCAGAGAGCACCTGCCTGAGGCCATAGAAAGCGGCGACGAAGGCTGTGGCTGCAGCTTCGCCTTCCGCTGCCCCTACGCAAGGCCCGAATGCAGGGAGCAGGCCCCCGAAAACCGCGAGATCTCCCCAGGACACAACTGCAGCTGCCACCTGTATTGATACTATGCTAACGTAGACGGTTCTCTTTGTCATCCTTTTGTAATCACAGCGAAGCAGCAAGTGCTTTGAAGGACCTTGGGCTAGCGCTTGATTGAGCAGCGGCCGACACCTGAGGCCGATGTGAGCTCAAAGAGCGTGGTCCTGAGAGGCACTTGCTGTTCGCCTGAAAATGTGTCAAAGAGAACCGTCCCCAATGTCACCAAAAGCCTCTTTTCCCGGGAGGCTTTTTATGTTATACTTAATTTGAACAAATGTTTTATTCAGCCCGCCGCATTTCAGGAAAGGAGGCACCCATGGAAGAAAAATGCTATGTCGCCATAGACCTTAAATCCTTCTACGCCTCCGTGGAATGCCGGGAGCGGGGCCTGGACCCCCTGCGCACCAACCTTGTGGTGGCAGACGCAAGCCGCACGGAAAAGACCATCTGCCTGGCTGTCTCCCCCAGCCTGAAAAGCTTCGGGATCTCGGGAAGAGCAAGGCTTTTTGAGGTGGTGCAGAGGGTAAAGGAGGTGAACAGGCAGCGCCTGGCCGCCCTTAAGGGAAGGAGCTTTACCGGGTCATCCACCGACTACCCGGAGCTGATGGCAGACCCAAGCCTCAGCCTGGACTACATCGCAGCCCCGCCCCGCATGGCTCTTTACATGAAGTACAGCACCCAGATCTACAAGACCTACCTCAAGTACGTGGCCCCCGAGGACATCCACGTCTACTCCATAGACGAGGTCTTTATAGACGCCACAAAATACCTTAAACTCTACAAAAAGACCCCCCACGACTTCACCATGATGCTTATAAGGGACGTGCTGGCAGGCACCGGCATCACCGCCACCGCCGGCATAGGCACAAATCTCTTCCTTTGCAAGATAGCCATGGACATCACCGCAAAGCACATGGAGCCGGACAGGGACGGAGTGCGGGTAGCCCAGCTGGATGAGCTCAGCTACCGCAGGCAGCTCTGGGACCATACGCCTATCACCGATTTCTGGCGGGTGGGCCCGGGCACCGCAAGAAGGCTGGCCCAGCACGGCATGTACACCATGGGGGATGTGGCCCGCTGCTCCCTTGGACGGCCCCAGGACCCCATGAACGAAGCCCTGCTCTACCGCATCTTCGGCATCAACGCGGAGCTTCTCATAGACCACGCCTGGGGGTACGAGCCCGCCACCATCGCGGACATCAAGGCCTACGTTCCGGAAAACAACAGCCTCAGCTCCGGTCAGGTGCTGATGAGCCCCTACGAATACGAGCCCGCCAGGCTGGTGGTAAAGGAGATGACGGACCTGCTGTCTCTGGAGCTGGTGAGCAAGCACATGGTCTGCGACCAGCTGACCCTGGACCTGATCTACGATACGGAAAGCCTTTCGGACCCGAAGCTGGCAGCGAAATATTCAAAGGACGCGGTGGCGGACCATTACGGAAGGCGCATGCCAAAGCCCTCCCACGGCAGCATAAATCTTAAGCAGCCCACATCCTCCACCTCCATGATGATAGAAGCGATCAACGAGCTTTTCAGCCGCATCGCGGACCCCGCCCTGTTAGTGCGCAGGATCTACATAGGCGCCATCCATGTGGTGCCGGAAAGCCTGGCGCAGCAGAAGGAGCCGGAGAGCGAGCAGCTGTCCATGTTCACGGACTATAAAGAGGAGGAGCAGAAGAAGGCTGCCGAAAAGAAGGAGCTGGAGGAGGAACGCCGCCGCCAGGAGGCCATACTGGCCATAAAGCAGAAATTCGGGAAGAACGCCATTTTCAAGGGCATGAATCTGGAGGAGGGGGCCACCGGAAGGGAGAGGAACCGCCAGATCGGAGGCCACAAGGCATAGGCGCCTGTCCGGCCATGCATCCGGCAGCAGCAATAACAGGCCACGCAGCACTTACAGGCTCAGACACGACCATGAGGACTAAAAACGATTACAGCGACATCATAAACTACCCCTACAGGGGCTCTAAGCGGCCAAACAAAATGGCCGCCATAGACCGGGCTGCCCAGTTTTCACCCTTTGCAGCCCTCACGGGCTACGAGGCAGCGGTGGAGGACATGGCCCAAAGGAACACCGCCGAGCAGCTGGAGCTGGAAAAGCCCGTGGACATGGAGGGCTGGGATCCGGGCTCAAGAGCCATCGACAGCGACTGGGACGGAGCAGCAGAGATGGACGAGGACCGGGCTCCGGACCGCACCGGAAGCCGCGACTGAACTTCGTTCAGATAACAGCTCTGCAGCCCCAAAGTTTTTCAGCTTCATATTCCAAACAGACCTCCTTTCTGCTAAAATAAACGGCAGAAAGGAGTATTGTTATGAAAGCACCATTTTCAGAATATCTTAACTCTCTGGTGCCCGGCCTCAGAAGGCTCATAGAGCTTCTGGAGCAGGATTTTGATTATGTGAGCGTGCTCAGCACGGACTCCAAGGGCCTTGCTGTACGCATCTCCCAGCATTCAAAATCCGTGGGCAACAAGACCATGACCACCGAACGCGGCACCGTGGTCCGCGTATATAAGGACGGCCTCTACTGCGAATACGCCATGGACCGCTTCGACCCTGCAGCCCCCGAAGCTGCTGCAGAAGAGATCAGCAAAGCCCTCACAGCCCAGCTGGAGGTCCTCAAGGCCACAGGCACCGCAGTCTACGAGACAGGAAGGCTGGAGGATGAGCCACTTGAACTCTTCGTGGAAAAGGAAGCGGAGCAGCTGCCCGAGGAGGCAAAGCTGCAGGAGCTGGTCGAAAGGCTCACCGCCATCTCCGACAAGGGCATGACCCTCTCCGGGCACATGCTGGACTGCATGGCCAACGCCCAGTCAACCCACATCTGCAAGCTCTTCCTCACCAGGAACCGCTATCTTCGCCAGAGCTACGTCTACAGCGAAGGCAGCGTGGCTGCCGTCGTGGGACGGGACGGGCAGAACAAATTCGGCTATAAGAGCGTTTCCGGCCTCTGCGGCCCCGAGCTCTTCGATACCCTCAGCAATAAGGTTGAAAAAGCGGTGGAGGATGCCCTCACCATGCTGGATGCAGACCGCATCGTTCCCGGCGAATACGAGATCATCTGCAGCCCCGAGGTTTCCGGCCTCATAGCTCACGAGGCCTTCGGCCACGGCGTCGAGATGGATATGTTCGTAAAGGGAAGAGCTCTCGGAGCTGATTACATAGAAAAGCGCGTGGGCTCCGACCTGGTGACCATGCACGAGGGCGCTCTCTGCGCCGAAAACGTCACCAGCTACGCCTTCGACGACGAAGGCACCCTGGCAGGAGACACCATCGAGATCCAGAACGGCATACTCAAGACCGGCATCTGCGATGCCCTCTCGGCTCTCCGCCTTGGCGTAAAGCCCACAGGCAACGGCAAGAGAGAAAACTTCGAGCACAAGGTCTACACCCGCATGACCAACACCATCTTCGATTCCGGCAGCGACAGCCTGGAGGACATGATCAAGTCCATCAAGTTCGGCTACCTGCTGGAGGGCATGGAAAGCGGCATGGAGGACCCCAAGCACTGGGGCATACAGTGCATACTGCAGATGGGCCGCGAGATAGTCGACGGAAAGCTCACAGGCAGGGTCGTCTCGCCCGTCATCATGACCGGCTACGTTCCCGACCTGCTTGGCAATATCAGCATGGCCAGCCCCGACCGCAAGGTCTTCGGCAGCGGCGGATGCGGCAAGGGCCACAAGGAATGGG
>JAEEGI010006110.1_pt1 | contig 27311 bp, 21 predicted proteins | sample 8958751 | NCBI WGS metagenome assembly JAEEGI01 (sample SAMN16246545, study PRJNA631951) | gut metagenome | biome: gut microbiome; feature: rumen; material: KS-attached | host: Bos | place: Iran: Karaj | collected 2018-10 | reverse complement strand
ATCGGTGATGCCAAAACCGTCCATCACGATGGTGACGACGGGTCCCTTGATACCGGGGAAGTTGGAAAGTTTCTTGAGCATGTTTTACTCCATTAAAATGTTTACCGCCCAAATATAGAAAAGTGTGCAAGGCGTGAGAAGTGGGTGTGCTTGCAGATTCATTTTTAGTTTAGCTAGATCTTAAAAAGCATTAAAAAAGCCCTCCCCAATCGGGAGGGCTTAAAAAAGATTCAATTTAGATTACTTGCCTTTATAGACGAGCAATGTGAATGTTAAGTCGCCATTTGTATTCGGGGTAGTGTTATCCGTTACAATGAGTGCGTAGTATCCAACAGCAGAACCCGAATTACGGACATGGTTCGGAGCGATTGCCACTAAGAATCTGTCACCGACGCCGAGTAAGTCTGGGATTGTGTCCTTTAAAGCGCCTTCAAGATAGGTGAATGAATCAGTTGTCGGTTCTTTCGGCAGCCATTGCTTACTGTAATTTGTTCTTCTATCACCATCGTTTTCGTTGTTATAGACTGCGAACTTGAGTCCCGTTGTGCTTGTCAACTGGATTTTGCCATTTGTACCGATAGTCTTGAAGCACATGTCACCAGTTGCGTCGGCAGATGCTGTAAGTGTCGTGAGATTCAAGCTCTTTTGGTAACTAGTGGTAATCGAGACAGAGTGGCTATCGAGCGGAGCTCCCGGAACCTTAGCTTCGGAAGAAGAACTTTCCGGCACATAGCACTTTTCTTCGGGACGAGTAAACTTGATTAAATCTTGTCCAACGTTTTCGATATATCCATCATCAACCTTTACTGTAATGTAGAGCGTGAATTCGCCACATTCGGTGTACATTGGAGCATCGATGTCCGTAAACAGACCCAGTTCCTGTAAATTTAGCGTGGATTTGGAAAAATCTATCGGAGTAGTTGTTTCAGCTTCGCCAATTTTGACTTGGTCTTTGTTCACAATTTCGAACTTGGCTTCGGTAAAATGAACAGCTTCGATATCTTCGACTGTAGCTTCGTTACCCAAATCAATGGAAATATCACCTTTAAAGTTGATTTTCTTAGCACCAATTCCACCAATGCCTAAACCCGAAAACACAATCGCTGTTTCAACACCCGCATCAATGGACATCGGAACAAATGTTGATGACGAACTGACTCCTGGCGTTGGCTTAACCGAGGTGCTATCTTCACCGCATGCAACAAAACTGAATGCTCCTAAAGTAAGAGCTGAACTTAAAATAAGTGGTGTTAAAATTTTTGAATTCATGATAATACCCTTTCTATGTAGTCTTCTAATGAAAATAAACAAAATATGGAAAAAAAGCACTACTAATTTTAAAAAAAGTGTTTAAAAAAGCTGTTGATTTTGCTTGAATTGTGTTAATGGTCAGATATTTAGGTGCAAACAATATTTTGTGTAAAATAAAATTTTCATTAGCTGTTCATGGTGCGTATTATATCGCGGATTCGGGCGGCTTCTTCAAAGTCGAGGCGTGCTGCCGCCTCCTTCATTTGGCGTTCCAGGTCCGCGAGCTTGGACTCGGATGCTTTGGATGGTTTGTCGGGATGTGCGCCGGGGGCCGCCTTTCGTCTCTGTACATTCGCCGTTGGCTCATGTACCAACTGCTCGGCTCGGTCATGCCCAACTACGTTGGTCGCGACTCTCGCCTTATGCAGTTGTCGTCTAAAATTCGACGGTTGCAGCGGTTCCATTGGGCGGATGCCGGGGGTAAAGTCTGTGGAATCGTCACTGGATCCCGTCGCTTCGCTCCAGGATGACTCATCATCAATTCCGAATTCCGAATTCCTATCTCCTAATTCATCCTCTAGCGGGTCGATGATTCGCAAATCTTCTTCAATCTTGCGGGTGACGGACTTCGGGGTGATGTGGTGCTCGGCGTTGAATTCCTCTTGCAAGGTGCGGCGGCGGTTTGTTTCGTCGATGGCTTTTTGCAAACTTTCGGTCATGTTGTCCGCAAACAGAAGGACGGTGCCGTTCACGTTGCGGCTGGCGCGGCCCATCGTCTGGATGAGACTGCGGTAGTTGCGGAGGAAACCTTCCTTGTCGGCGTCGAGAATCGCGACCATGCTCACTTCGGGGAGGTCGAGGCCTTCGCGCAAGAGGTTGATGCCCACGAGCACGTCAAATTCGCCACTGCGCAGCCCGCGGATGAGTTCGTGGCGTTCCAGCGTCTTGATGTCCGAGTGGAGGTATTTGGCTCGGATGTTTGCTTCGATGAAAAATTCTGTGAGGTCTTGCGCCATCTTCTTGGTGAGTGTCGTGACGAGCACGCGGTCGCCGTTTTTCACGACTTCTTCGATGCGGTACAAGAGCACGTCCATTTGCCCCTGGATCGGGAACAGTTCGATTTTCGGGTCCAGAAGCCCGGTCGGACGGTTAATCTGTTCGGTCACGACACCGCTGGTCTTTTTGAGTTCGTAGTCACCGGGGGTGGCGCTCACAAACAGTACTTGCTTCGGGTACATGTACTCGAATTCGGCGAAGTTCATCGGGCGGTTGTCGAGAGCACAGGGGAGGCGGAACCCGTATTGCACGAGCGTGGTCTTGCGGGATTTGTCGCCTTCGGCCATGCCGCCTACTTGCGGGATGCTCACGTGGGATTCGTCAATCATCAAAAGCCAGTCATCGCCAAAGTAGTCGATGAGCGTAAAGGGGCGGGTGCCCGGGGCGCGGTCTTCGATGATGCGGGAGTAGTTTTCGATGCCGTTGCACATGCCGGTTTCGCGGAGCATTTCCATGTCGTAGCGGGTGCGGCTCGAAAGGCGTGCCGATTCGAGAACCTTGCCTTCCTTGTCGAGTTCCGCGAGGCGGTCGGTGAGTTCCAGCTGGATGCGTTGTAGCATGCCCGCGCGGTTTTCTTCTTTGGTGACAAAGTGTTTGGCCGGGGCAATCGTCAGTTCTTCGACTTCCTTGATGACTTCGCCTGTGACGATGTTGAAGCGGTAAAGACGATCAACTTCGTCGCCGAAAAGTTCGATGCGCAGTCCGTCTTCGTCGTAGCTCGGGTGCACTTCGATGACGTCGCCGCGGACGCGGAACGTGCCACGGTCGAGGCTAAAATCGTTGCGAGAATATTGGATGTGGACAAGGTCACGCAGAATCTTGTCGCGGTCGTAAACGTCGCCCTTTTTAATGCGGACCATCAAGTCGAAGTATTCGCTCGGGCTACCCAAACCGTAAATGCAGCTCACGGAAGCAACGATAATCACATCGCGGCGGGTGAGGAGGTTGGCTGTGGCGCGCAGTCGGAGCTTGTCGATTTCATCGTTGATGCTTGCGTCTTTTTCGATGAACGTGTCCGTGTGGGGAATGTAGGCTTCGGGCTGGAAGTAGTCGTAATAGCTCACGAAGTATTCCACCGCGTTGTTCGGGAAGAACGACTTGAATTCCTGGTAAAGCTGGGCGGCGAGCGTCTTGTTGTGCGTAAGGATGAGCGTTGGCTTTCCGACATTCTTGATGACGTTTGCCATGGTGAACGTCTTGCCGGAACCCGTCACGCCGAGAAGCGTCTGGAACTGTTCGCCGTTCTTGAAACCCTCGGTCAATTCTTCGATGGCCTTGGGCTGGTCGCCTGCGGCACCGTAAGGACTCACGAGGTCGAAATCCGCACGCGTGGGTGCCTGGAACTGCTTGAGTTTTCCGGGCAAACTCTTGGAAGGCGGTAGCGGTTTCGCTATCGGTTTTGCATACGGATCAGGAGTAATAGTCTTACGTGCGCGAGCCATTGAGGTATGAGGTCGCACCTTCGGTGCTTTGAGGTTGTGGGGACGGCGCGATGCGCCTTTGAGCTCTTCAAAAAGATAGTAAAAGAAAAAATCTTGGAATGAACATGTTTGCCCATAGCCCAGAGCGAAGCGACCTCAAAGTGCGAAGCACGACCTCATAGCCGTCTACTATTTTTCTACATTTCATTCCATGTTTTGCAATCGTATTCTTGGCACGACTCATCATGGCACTTACAAGAAAGTCATTGACGTTCCTCTTTTGCGCGAGGAACTCTCGGCTCGTTCTATCTGCTGCATTGCACGCGATGGCGTGGAAATTGAAATCGACATTTATGAAGATTTGCAAGAAGGCGACATCGTCGCCGAGACGGACTTTAACGTGTATGCGATAAAGATTTACGTGCCCAAGAAAAAGCCTGCTGAAGAAGTAAAGCGTAATTTTAAAAGTTATCTGTAGTTGTGAATCCGGTATGAATGGAGCAAGTCCCAATCTCTTTGATTCGGACGAATCAAAGAGTGTATGGTTGCACCGCTTGCCTTTTGATGTTCTCTCCTCGTTTCGAGGATAACGAAAAAAGCGGCGTTTTTACGCCGCTTGCTTTATTCTTTTACGAGGAATCCGACTGTAGATTTTTCGCGGACAAATGTTTTCTTCGCAACATCCTGCACGTCGTCTGCTTTTATTTTGTCCAAATTGTCGGCCCAGTTGAGGAATATGCGGTAATCGCCGTAGATTTCGTACCAGCCGAGCATGGTCGCCACGTTTTCCATGTCGGTCAGGCTGCGGATGAGTCCTGCGTATGCGCGGTTCTTCACTTTCTGGAATTCGCGTTCGCTCACTTGTTCTTTCTTGAGTTTTTCGAGTTCTTCCCACACGACGCTTTCGACTTTGTCGCGGTTGGCGCCGGGGCGCAGGTTCACGCGGACGGAGAACTCGGAGATGTACTTGTTCGGGCTGTTGCTTGCGCTGACGCCGACGGCGAGTTTTTCTTCTTCGACGAGTCGTTTGTAGAGTCTGCCGGAGCGACCGTTCAAAACGCCTTCCGCAATGTCAAGCGCGTAGAGCGTGCTGTCGCCTACGGCTGGAGTCTTGAAGACGAGCGTGTAAAGGTTCGGGGCATCCTTGCGTTTGACAATCAGGCGTTTTTCGCCGGCCTGTTCCGGGTCGCGAACGGTCAGGGGTGGGAATGCGTCGCCCGTGGGGATAGGGCCGAAGTACTTCTTGACGACTTTCATTGTTTCGAGCGTGTCGAGGTCGCCTGCCAGCACGAGGATGGCGTTACGCGGCTTGTAGTACTTGCGGTAATGTTCTTCGGCTTGTTCGCGGGTGAGGTTCTCGATGTCGCTGGGCCAGCCGATGGTCGGCACGCGGTAGGGGAACGCTTCGTAAATCATGGAGTTGAGCGTTTCGTAGAAGCGGCCTGTCGGGCGGTCGTCGTAGCGCATGCGTCGTTCTTCGCGGACGACGGAACGTTCCGAATAGAATTCGCGCAGCACGGCGTTCTGCATGCGGTCGGATTCGAGCCACATGAAAAGTTCGATTTTGTTCTTCGGGAGCGTCACCGTGTAGGCGGTCAAAAGGTCGCTCGTAAAGGCGTTGAGACCGGTGCCGCCTGCGGCCTGGTAAGCACCCCAGAGTTCGTCCTTGACGAAAATTTTGCGGTGCTCGTTCAGCACGGAATCGTGTTCGGCGGTGAGCTTTTTCAACAAGGCGGTGTCGTTTGCGATTTTTGCCGGGCGGATCAACGCTTGCAGGGAATCCTGGGTCGCGATGAACTGGGCGTCGGCGATGCTGTCTGAGATTCCGACTTTCTTTGTGCCTTTGAAAAGTTCGTGTTCCAGAATGTGGGCGAGTCCCGATTTGCCCGGAACTTCGTGGACTGAGCCTGTTACATAGAACAAGCGAAAACTGACCGTAGGGGCTTGTTTGTTGGGGTACAAAAGCACTGTAAGTCCGTTATCCAGGACTTCTTTGTGGACGGGTAAATTTACCGCAGCCATGGACGTTCCCGCAAAGATTGCAGGAATCAACGCGCAGCTCAAAGCGATTCTAGAAAAAAGTTTCTTCATACTAGACAATTTACTAAAAAATGCAAAAGATTCTATCGGCTTTGTTTTCAGGAAGACTGTAAAAACGTATATGAAAACACCCCGTCTCTTTGGCTAAGCTTTGGGCCTCTGCAAACGGGGTATTGTGCTAGCTCATGGTGCGTTTGGGGCGATTGTTTCCTAAAGCTGAAACCTGCTTTCTAATGCCCCACCCGGATTTTTTGCGTCTTGACGAGATGTCCGTTCACGTTGAGCGTTGCGATGACAAAAGACTTGCCGCGAAGTTTGTTTAGCTGAATCTCGCATGCGCTGTCTTTGAATGAATTTGTCATTAACAGTGTCCCGTTGGCATCGAATAAATTCAATACCTTATAACCGTCAATGTTTGCCGCGACTCTCAAGATTCCGTCCGCAACAGTGAATCGGGGTGCAGTTGCGATGCTCGTATTCATTAAATTCTGGAATGGTTCGCTAGAAGAACTCATCCCCGGATTGATGAGCGATGAATTGCTCGAAGAAATCTTGTGATGCGACGAGCTGGAGAAAAAGAACGGCCATGCAAATGAGGATGACGACGTTGCAGAAGACTTTGCTGTCGAACTGCTAAGAACGTTCATCGAAGATGACGAGGCTATTTTGCTAGACGACGAAACCACGACGCTAGACGACGAAGCTACGCTAGACGATGATTTTACGCTGGAAGACGAGACTGCCTTGCTTGAAGAAGATGGATGATTCGGAACGGTGCGGCTACCGCGGGTCTTGAATGTCATGCTGTCGCCAACAATCTTCATGTCGTAAAGCTCGATTCCAAGGCTGTCGCCGTTCCACGTCACGAATCCGTTGAAGCTGTTGACTCGATTTGTCGGGAATGCGTCGTTTGCAATGGAGTAGCCGTCCGCTTTGCCGTCTGCTTCAATCAAATCAACTCGCATGGGGTCTGCAACATTGACTTCGTTGTACATCCACGCTCTTTTATCATAGTTTATATGCCAAATGAGCATTCCTTTATTCGGCAGGCCTCCGTCAAAGCCGTTTTTCAAACGAAAATCTACAAAGTAATATTCATTGTCGTTCTTGCTCGTCAATACAAGGCCGTCGTTTTCTTGAACGGATTTGAGGACAAACGTTGTATCTGAAATTTCTAGCCATCTCGGTTCTAGCCAGCCTAAGCTGAAACGCTCAAATGCGTTCAAATTCGCGGGCGAGCAAGATGTGGTTAAGTATCTGTTCTGCGGACAGTTATAAGAACCTGCGTCCATCAAATCCCATTGGCCCGGCGTAAAGCGGACTTTCGTGCGTGTGTCATTGACGTTCACGTCGTAATGGTCCTGTAGCCCTAGCACATGGCAGAATTCATGGCAGAACGTGCCGATGCCGTTCAATGCATCCGTTGATTTGCGGTACATGTAAGCCTGTCCGTCAATTTCCGGAGAGCAAGCGTAACGGTTCATGGACATGTTGCGGGTCAAACGTTTGGGTAAATTGTAGGAATGTGGCCAAATTGCAGTTTGTACGTCCGTATCTGCGGAACCGACGCCCGCATAAATCATATAGACAAAGTCAACAATTCTGTCGTTGTCGCTATCGTAGGGTGTAAAATCCATACCTTGGGCGACCAAGGTGTCCATCGCTTCGCTCACGGCGTTGACAGCTCCTGCCGCAATGTTGTTCGGGTTGATTGCGGAACCGTATTCATCGCGAGTCTTTTTTAGCGTTATCGGGCCTGCGACATCGAAGGTGGGGCGGTATTTTCCCATTGAATTGCTGATAAAGAAATCCCTGACGCTACCGACCATGAAGTAATTGGAATAGCCTTCCTTATTGAGGTAATCCAAATATTCTTCTTGTGCGTTATCGCGCTTGAACTTCACGTCGCTGAACTGCACCAAAATGACAAGCCCCCGGACATCTCCTTCTTTTTTCACGGAATTCAATGCAGGGCGAGTGGGCGTATTGGTATTTTGAGTTTGCGTCCCGCCCCAGGCGTTGGCTTTCATCGGGGCCGAGGATTGTGGCTCTGATTGTAAATTGTTTTCTTGTTCGCGGCGTTCTTGGAGTTTTTTCAAGCGGTGCTCACGGAATTTTTCAAGAATTTGGCGGGAATCGCGTTTTTTGAGGAAATTTTTCTCTTTTTGTCCACGCTTGGACTTGGCATGCGCTCTCATCCCTGTTTTTTTGCCGTGTTCGTCGGCGTAGTTCCAATAGCCGCTGGAGTCGCGCACTACAAGTACGCTATCTTCATCGGTGATAGTGTAGTTGAAGTGTTCGTTCCCGACCTTTCGGATTTGCAGCACGGAACCATCGGGCTGCACTGATTTGATTGGAAAGGGGGTCGCCGAAACAGCCCATGACGATACGGAACCGGCAAGGGAGCTAATTAAGAGATGTTTCCACAAATTCATACCATAAACATATATTTCTATATGTAATTTCCCTCAAAAAAAAGATTTTTTTTACAAGTTTTTGTTGACAGAATACCAATGGCCAACAATAAATGGTATGAAAGTTAACAAAAATTTACATTTTGGACAAGGCGAGGAGCGTCGCGCCTGCTAAAATGACCGAAGTCGCGATGGCTAGCTTTACCCGTTCGGGCTTGGTCGGATATTCGTGGAACGCGATAACGCCCCAGAGCAGGTTTACGAGCAAGTTGAGCTGCGTAAGCGGGTAGCCCACAGCGTATCCCAGGGCACCTTTCGTGTCTATCGCCCAGAAACAGCCGTGCTGCCCGATGGTCCACAACAAGCCCATGAGGATGGAAGCTACCGAAGGCGCTAACTGGAACTTGAAAAGAGCGCGTCGTTTGAAACATATAATCCCCACGAGGAGTTGTGCGGCGATGAAAATGCCAATCGTGAAGGAACTCATGAATTCGAGCAGGGGAATGTCTGTAAATTTATAAGGGATGAGGAAAAGCCCGAATATGGCGCCGGCTAGCAGCGAACGCCAGTTCTTCAGAATGTTCCCTTGCGAGGGGGCGAGCATTTTGAGGCCGAAAAGCAAAAGGATGATTGCGGGTATCGAGAAGTAAAATAGTGTCGATTCGGAAAAAATCAGCACGCCGCTCAAGAAGGATGCGAGGATGCTCATGCCCATCGAGCGGACTCCTGCGCCTGCCAGGTCTTCGAGCTGGACCGCCCAAAAGCAGAAAGCTCCGGCGAATACCCATAGCAAGCCGCAAAGGAGGCCTACCGGCGAAACGCATAACGTGCCTGTCGCAATCGAAACGGCAAATTCGCTGACGAGCATGCCCAGTGCAACGCAAGAAAGGTACGCCCAACATGAAAATTTCGGCCATGCCTTGAGCGGGACCATGTATGTGCCAAATGCGAAAATGGCGAGAACAACGCCGATGTAGCTATTTCCCAATGCAGAACCCCGCAAAAATCTTTTGTAAAACGTCTTCGGACGAGATTTCGCCCGTTATACTTTGGAGTGCGCGCCGCACCAACTGCATTTCGAATGCAATCAGTTCTACCGCCGGATTCGAGCGGATAAGCGAAAGCGTGCGGTCGATGCCTGCAAGAGCTTCTTCGAGGCAAGTCTTTTCGCGTTCGCTCGTAATCCAGATGTCTTCGGAATCGTCGCGGTTTGTAAACAAGCGTGCGTTCATCGCTTCCGTGAGCGCGTCCAGCCCTTCGCCCGTCTTGGAGGAGACTTGGAGGGCGTAGGTCGCAGACGTCATGGCGGCCCCGGAGCCGCCATCTTGCATGCCGCCCCCAGTCAAATCACTCTTTGAATAAACAACAAAGTCCGGCTTGTTGTCACCCTGGAACGCAGTGATAGGGTCCATGCCTTTTGATTCTATCGGTCGGCTTACGCCTCCCTCCAGAATGACACCGCTCTCGTCTCTCGTCTTTGGATTATCGCTTCGCTCTAATCCCAAATGCTGAGCTCGGTCATATCCATGCAAGCAAGGCTGCGACGCTCGCTCTTCGCATTTGTCGTCTACCCCCCCATCCACGACTAGGATTTTCATGTCGGCTTCGGCAAGTATTTCGCGACTTTTTTCCATGCTGAGCGCGTCTAGGGCGTCGGTTGCATGCTCTGCAATGCCTGCGGTATCGACGAGGCGGATTTCGCCCCCGGCGAGGAACAAGCGTACTTCGACAAAGTCGCGGGTCGTTCCTGGAATATTGCTCACCAAGATGCGGTCTTCGCCGAGGAGTGCGTTCACGAGGCTGGACTTGCCTGCGTTTGGAGCGCCGTACAGAACCACGAGCGGCAAGCGACGCACGGCGGCACTCCCTTTGAAACTTTTCAAGATGGATTCGACGCTTTCGCGGATGGCTTCAATCTTCGTGCCCCAAGTCGCGTAATCCGGGTCGGCTTCTTCTTCGGCGAAATCGACATCGAGTTCGAGACGCGCCGAAATGTCCATGACTTGTTCCGTGAGCGTCTTGACTTTTTTCGAGAGCGCTCCGCCTAGCAAGCGATGGGCGTTCTTGAGTTCCGCACGGTTCGCACTGTGGATCACGTCGGCGACCGATTCCGCTTGCACCAGGTCCATCCGACCGTTCAAAAACGCACGGCGCGTGTATTCGCCGGGTTCCGCCAGACGCACGCCCTCCACGCTTTTGATGACCTGCAAAAGTTCGCGGACGATAATCGGGTTTCCGTGAGGGTAAAGTTCCAGCACGTCTTCGCCGGTATAGGAATTCGGGCCTTCGAAGAAAATGTACAGGAGGCTGTCGATGACTTGGGCTGTCGTGCGGTCGTTGCCCGATATTGTGCGGTAGTCGCGAGCCGTCGCAAGTTTTGCTTCGCGAGGCTTCAAGTTTTTGAAAGCGGATTCCCCAAACAGCAGACGTATGACTTCGCGCACTTTAGAACCGCTTACGCGGAGGGCTGCAACGGCACTCACGCCGGCGGGCGTCATCGGGGCTACAATCGTTTGGGAATCCATGGAGGGAAAGATAGTAAATAGTGGTTGGTGGGTGTGAGGTATGGGCTATGGGGTCGCAGCCTTCGGCTGCTTTGAGGTATGGGGGGGGGGGCACGGGGCTTGCGTCCCTTTGAGGTCACTAAAAAGCTGAAAATGGAAAAATGCTCAATTTTACGTGAAAAACTGCAAAAATGCGGCGTTTTTCACGTAAAAAACATCAAAAAATGGAAATCAGGTAAAAAACATTGGTCTTAAATAAGTTGATTGCCTCGTGCGGGGCTTACTTGGCGGCTTTTTGTTCGCAGCTCCGTGCTCAGTTACTTATAATCGGTGTGCGGTTATCGCTATTAGCTATCCAGTGTGCGGTTAATTACAGACAGAAAATAATAACATTGTTCTAAGGAGATGTTTTTCTAAATTCCATAGAACTAACCCCTATACACGAGAAAAAATGAGCAGATTTAAAATTATTTCCCGACCCATTGGCACTGTCGAGTGTCATGTTTTGCAGCGTGATGACGGTGCAGAATTTGAAATTTTGAGCGGCTACGGTGCAGGCCTCAACGCTTGGCGAGTCCCTGACAAGAGCGGCAAACTCCAAGACCTCCTTTTTGGCTATCGCGAAGGTGACGATATCTTCAAAATCGGGCCGGATACGAACGCTGGCTGTAGGCTGGCCCCATTCCCGGGACGCGTGGCATACGCCAAGTTCAACTGGAACGGCAACGATTACCAACTCGTCAATAACGTGAGCTGGGCGCCGCACGCCCTCCACGGTTTTTTGCAGAACAAGGAATGGAAACTTTTGAGCTTCGAAAGCGGCTGTGACGAATGCACGGCGACATTCGGCATCGACTGGCCGGGCGCATTTACCGGGTTTCCGTTCCCCTTCCGCGCTGTGACGAAAATCACGTTCACGGGCGAAAGCTACAGCGTCGAATCGACGGTAACCAACATTGGCAATAGCGACCTTCCGTATTCCGAAGGTTGGCATCCTTACTATACGCTGGGCGAAAAAATCGACAATCTCACCATGACGCTCCCCGAAACGAACCTCGCTCTCCTCGACAAGGCGGACATCCCGACGGGCGAATTCAAGCCGGATACGCGTTTTGTGGAAGGCCGCCTCATCGGTGACGAATTCATCAACGATTGTTTTTGCTTGAACCAGGGCGATTCGTCTCTCATCTTTAAAAATGCGGATAATTTTGAGAACATTGTAGCTATCGCGAAACTCCAGAACAGCGCTAAAAAACTCCTTATTTGGCAGACGGCTGGCAAAGAACAATATAACGCCATCCAGATTTACACGCCGCCTAACCGCATGAGCATCGCCATCGAGCCGATGACCGCGGAACCCGATGCTTTAAACCATCATCGCGATTTGATTGTCATTAAGCCGGGAGATTCCAAAACGTTCTATTTTGGTGCGGTCATTCGCGAAAACGTGTAAATCCCGTTAAAAATCACCCTTAAACATATTTTTTTCTTTTAGAGCAAAAATGCGTTGCGTTTTTGCTTTTTCTAATATATTTTTGAGAACATAGAATAAGGAGTGATCATGGATTTCAAAAAAATTTTCTTAGCTTGTAGCTTGTCCGCTGCATGTTCCGCTTTTGCGGTCCAGTACGAAGCCGAAGATGCGTCTCTCTCGGGCGATGCGGCTTTGGGTACAAGCGATGCAGCGTCTGGCGGTAAGTACGTCAAGATGAACGGCGGAAACATCTTGTTTTCGAAGGTTTCTGTCGAAAAGGCCGGCAAATATACCGTCGTCATCCATTACATGAACAATTACGGCGGCTCCAAAATCAACAATGTCGAAGTCGGCGGCGCTTCTTCTGCTGTGACCTTTGACGTGACGGACAAGGGCAAGTTCGTCGATGTCGAAACGGTTCTCAATTTCGCCGCCGGTGAGAACACGGTTGCCATCACCAATAGCTGGGGCTGGATTGACGTCGATTATATCGAAATCAAGGGTTACGAAGCCAAGGCGTTTAATCTTTGCAACGCCCCGGTGACAAAGGCTGCCACTCCGTCTGCTGTCAAGCTTTACAATTTCCTCGTCAACAGCTTCGGCAAAAAGACTGTTTCCGGCGTGATGACCGGCAACATGGATGCATACGCTAAGGGCGATTTCACCAAGCACGAAGATGTGCAGGCGGTGTTCCAGAAATCGGGCAAGTATCCGGCACTCGTCGGCGTTGACCTGATGAACGCTACAGGCGGCAACAAGAACGACGGCTGGTTCCAGGAATATACGGAAAAGGTCATCGACATCGCCAAAACGACATGGAAAAAAGGCGGCATTCCCGCAATTACATGGCATTGGCGCCCCGGTGAAGAAGAAGAATTTTACGTGAAGGGCGAACGCGAAAAATACACGGAATTCGACTTTACCGAAGCTTTTATCACCGGCACGACGACTTGGGATACTTTATCTACAGCATATAAGTCAATTGTCGGCGATATCGACATCGTTTCAAAAATCTTCCTCGACTTGCAGAAAGAAGGCGTTGCCGCAATTTTCCGCCCGCTGCACGAATCCGGTGGAAAGTGGTTCTGGTGGAGCACGCACACAGGGAAGCAATTTGCAGCCCTCTACCAGTTGCTCTATGAACGCATGGTGTTCACGAACGGCGTGAACAATCTCATTTGGAACTTCAATCCGAAGGATGCTGCCACGATGTCCTGGACTCCGGGCGAAACGTATTATGATGTCGTGAGCGTTGATATTTACAATAACGCAAATGACAACCAGAGCAACAGTGCGGCGTTCATCGACCTCACGAACAAGGCGGGCACGAACAAGCTTATTTCCCTCAGCGAAAACGGCCCGATTCCCGATGTCGAAAAGATGTACGAGGATGGCGCGACGTGGAGCTGGTGGATGCCGTGGTATGAATCCTGGTCCGGGGGCTACGTGAGCCAGACTGCGGCTGGCGTATGGCAGAAGAACCTCGCCGACGAACGTATCGTCACGCTCGACAAGATGCCCGGCTGGGATAGCTACAACGAGGCTGCCGCAGCGACAAACGTGTGCCCGACATCGACGGCAAACGCAAAATTCGGTGCCGACACGGCCAAGGCGAATTCAGAAAACGTGGACCTGCTCATGGGCGTGACTTTCAAGGCGTTCAACGATAGCGGTGCAAACATCGAATACAGAAAGATTCCTGATTTGACGGGCGCCAAGAGCATTGCAGTCACCATTGAAAATAAAGGTTCCGGCGGAGTCAATGACGGCATTTGGGTGGGCCTTGCCTTTGTACGCGACGGCTCCAAGGACAAGGAATGGACTTGGGAACAATCCGCTTCGGATGGTTGCTGGCTCAATGACGGTACCAAGGCCACCTGCGAATTCGATATTTCGACTTACACGGATGCAGACGGCAACGAAAAGCCGATGGATTTGAACAACATGTTCTCCGTTACGTTGATTGTAGGCGGTGCCGCAGGCTTCAATGGTCTTGTGCTCTTCGACAACATGGTTACGGACAACGGCATTATCATCAATGGTTTCAACAAGAAGGCGGAACTCTTTACCGCGGCTGAACAAAGCGTAGGCCACGTTACAAGTATTGAACTTTTCAACAAGGATGGTACGCCGGTCTCGCCGAACGCCATCAAGCCGGTTGCTGCGGCTGTGAAGTCCGGATTCCGCGTAAATGGCACGAATGTTGTGCTCACGGCTGGCAAGGCTGGCTTCGCAAGCGTCGATATCTTTGACATGAACGGCAAGCGTGTCGCAACGCTCTACCGCGGAAACCTCAGCGTGGGCGAACATTCGTTCAGCCTCCAGAACCTCTCCAAGGGCCAATACGTTGTCCGCGTGAAGGGTAATGGAATCGCTGCGGCAAAGCGTATCTTGGTCAAGTAAACGATTTTAACACTTAAAGCAATATAAAATTTCCCGGTTCACATCAGATGAGCCGGGAATTTCCGTATAGTGGAAAAATTGCGTATTGTAATTATTCTTTAAATCGCCAGAACTTGTAGAACATTTTGGCGGAGGAGACGGGGGTTTTCAAGAATGAACTTTTTTTGCAGCCGTGCTTCGCGAAGTTCTGGAGAACGCGGTAGAGTTCCGTCTGTTCGGACTTGTCGATGTGGTGCAGGAACCTGCCGAACTTGCATTCAAAGTCATGCCAGCGCCCAAAGTAATCGTAGCAGCGCTTTTCGTATGTCTTGAGGAATTCCTTGCTCAAGTTGCCGCATTCGAGACCTTCGTGGACGGTCTGTGCGCAGAAACGGCCAGCGCGCATGGCAGAGGCTATTCCGCCACCCGTAAGCGGGTTCGTGTGGTGCGCCGCATCGCCGACGAGGGCAAAGTGGTCGAGCGTGTATTCTTTGAGAATGCTAGAAACGGGAATGACTCCGCCTACGACGTGGTTGATTCTTGCTTCGGGGAAGAGCTTGTACAGCCATTCCATGGTGATATCGAGAATGTTCCTGTCGTTCTTGTTCGTAATCCGGAATCCGGCACCGAAGTTCGTGACGTTGGATTTGATTTTCGGGAAACTCCAGATGTACCCGTCGTTGATAAAGTCATGGCCCTGCCAGAAAGTGAGATAGTCGGGGCGGGTGAGGATGCCCTGCACTTGGATATCGACCCCGGTGCAGGTGATGCCTGGCTTTTGGACGCAGTCGAGGCCGACTTGCCTTCCGATGCGGCTTTCGACGCCGTCTGCCGCGACGACCATTTTTGCACGGATTTCTTCGGTAGTGTCGCCGGCTCCATCGCCTAGCTTGACGCGGACGAGACGGCTACCTTTTTCGACTTCTCCGACATATTCGGCGCGTGCTTTTGTGACGACTTCTGCACCGTCGTTTTCGGCGAGGTGGGCGAGCCACGGGTCGAACTTTTCGCGGTTCAGCATGATGCCCGTGCCTTTTTGCGCGAGGTCGATGTTCACGCCGTTCGGGCCGTAAATGTAAAGCCCGTTGATAATCGTTTCGATGCAGTCTTCGTCGATGGGGCCGTAAGTCTGCAAGTCCGAAAGCTTTGTACTGGCTTCGCCGCAACGAACGGGGATGCCTATTTTTTCACGCTTTTCGAGGAGGAGAACTTTGTGCCCTGCACGTGCGAGATTCCTTGCGACGACGCATCCGCCGGGGCCTGCGCCAATGACTACAGCATCGTATTCTTGATTACAAAACATCGTTCATCTCCTGAAGCTTGAGTGCTCCTGCGGGGCAGGCTTTTGTGCAAAGTCCGCAACGGACACATTTTTCCTGATCAATTTGCAAGTCTAGACCGTACATGTCTAGTGCCATCTTGGGGCATACGCCGACGCATCCGGCACATTCCAAGCAAACGCCTCTATCGTGAACGAGAATTTTCATAGGAGAGAATATATAAAATTAGTTGTTAGTTGACAGTAGGAAGTAGGCAGTAGATAGTGGTATGGGCTATTAGTTATTAGATTATTTCGTATTTTGCTGAAAAGGAGATGCCCGCACGGAGGCGGGCATGACATCTTTCGTCTGTAGCCACGTAGTGGCGTTCTTTCGTCTTTCGTCTAATCTTACTTCTGCAACGTGTAGAACGCGGAGAGCCATGCATACAAGCGTTCCCATCCGCTATTGCTTATCTGCGTGATGGAATCGTTGAGCGAATAAATGATAAAGTCTTCTAGCTTGTGGTTCCCTATGGAGAATGGGGGAATGGATTGGAAGGAAAGGCTGAAGTCTTTGGAATCGACAACTTCTCCGTCGATGGCGATGACGATGTGGTTATTCTTGATGAATAAAGAATAGTGGTGACGCCTTCCGTCCAAGACTTTATGGCAGGATGTGTCTATCAAGGAGAAATAAGGTGTTTTGTAATCTGCACTTAGCGAGTCTCTCTTGAGAAATTCCGTACAAAGTTCATTCGGCTGCTGTCCGAGCTTTATACTGAAGGCGACATTGCTTTCAGTTCCGCGAGTATCAACGAATATGGTGTCATCGGGAGCAGGTGCATTGCTTTTAGTAATCCAGAAACTTATTCCGAGGTTGTCGCCGAACGCTTTCCAATATTCGTTTTGCGTGATGGTCATTCCCGGTTCTGTTTCGCCGTAAGCTTTGAGGATTTGCTTTGTTCGCAGAACGGTATCGCTTGACGCTATGGTGAAGTTGTATGTGCCCACGTCGATATTCGGGATGACGGTCAAGTAATGGTCTGAGTTTTTGTCGTTTTCTATTTTGTATAGAACAAGCGTGTCGCCTTCGTCGTTTAACAAAACCGGATTCTTGAGGCCTGTGCTGAGTGTTACCGGAACAATCATGGAATCAAGCTTTTTCTTGCCGTTCAGTGTTTTTGCAGAAGACATCGCTTCGCTTGAAACGGTGATGGCGACTTGAGCCGATGAAGCTTCAATCGTTTCGCCGGGGGCAAAATCCCACTTGACGTTTTGCGTCGCGACTTTGTGGTCTGCATTTCGTATAAATGCAATTTTTGTAAATTCCGACGGCGGAATTTCGTTAATCGTTACGGCTCCGGCCTTGATGTCTTTGTCGCTTAGGGCGGTGCAGTTGAGTGTGCCCGAAATGCAGAGCGTGTCGCCTTTGACAAACGAAGAGTCTATCTTGAACTTGAGGCTTGCGTTCTTTTCGAGCGTTGTTTCGCGCTTGAGCGTCTGCGATTCCGTCGTGTTGTCTTTGACGGTGATGGTCTGGTAGCCGGACTGCGTACGTTCGGTATTGCTAATCTGCAAAGCGTAGTCGCCTGCGGCAACGCTGTCGATGGAATACTTGCCGGATTTGTCCGTGGTGGCAGTTTTGATGGGAGCCATGCGGGCGGCGATGTGGTCTGTCGAAATCAAGCTGACCCTCGCACTTGCAACGGGGCTTCCTTTTGCGTTCTTGACAATGCCTTCGATGCTCGCAACCGTCGTCCCGGATTCAGTTTCTGTGAGGACTCCGGCGTGGTTGTCTTCGGAACAAGCGGCAAAGAACGTTGTGGCGAGGGTGAAAATCCCTGCGGCGTAAATTCCGGTATAATTGAAAGTCTTAAAGTTCATCATGCTTTCACCTCCGGATCGAGGTTGGAGAACAGGTGCAAATTCATCTGATATACACCGTTTGCTTTTTCTTTGTCCTCACTGATGATACGGCGTGCCTTGGCCTTGAATTCCTGGAGTTCGGTTTCAAGTTTCTTGTAGGCCGTGTTCGAAATGCTGAATGTAAGCGTGCTCATGACGGTCGGCATCTTGGGACGCGTGATGAGAGCTTGTTTGGAAAGTTCAAAACATTGCAGTTGGTACTGCTTGATGAGTTCCGCATTGTTGTACGGACCGCTGGAGATGGATTCCTTAGTGGGTTTCCAGAATCCCTCGTCGTTCTTGCGTGCAAGCCCCAACTTCTCTAGAAGGGCCAATGAGTCCTTAAGCTTCCCTAGTGGAATTTTCGGGAAGATTCTTTTTTGCACGGGTGTCAAGTCATCTGTCACGTCCATAGCATCAAGAATAGCAAACATTGCGCTATGGTACCAGTGGTTGTAGTATTCGTAGGTGTTCGAATCGAGGATATGCTGCGGATTCGGGTGCAAGTGGAGCAGTTCTTCCATGGCGGAACTGCGGGCGGTTTCCGTTTTTGCCTGGTCGAGCTTGACCATGGTCTCGAAATACTTGGCCGCCTTCTTGTTGAGGCCGAGGACCTCGATAAATTTCGCCGTCATGCGGGGGCTGACCTTTTTCCCTCTGAGAACATCGGCGAAGTAGCTGCGCGTTTTGGGGAGGCCGAGCATGTTGCAAATCCCGGTACGGGTGAACTCCGGGTCGGTCTGGACTCTGGCCGCCTGGTATTCTTCCAAGTACTTGCGGAAGTGCGTAAATTGATATATGTCTATATAGTTTTCCACAGACTTAATATAATATTTATGAGAACTATTGTGAGAACATTTTTTTATTAGGGATGGTAAAAATGTGAGATTGGACAACTTTGAAAATATTATATTTTTATTACGTCTGGGATTCGAATGCTTTTGCTTTATGGATGATTGGATTATTGTTGGCTGAAGAACGTTTTTAGCATGTCGCGGATGGGCTTTTTCAGCAGGGAATTTGGCTGTCTGCTTACCCATACGACATAAGCACTTCTGCCTGTGATGAGGTAAGAGTTGACCAGTTCCCTTTGGTTGTTGTAGATGTCGAAGCGAACCTGGATGCGGTCCGGGCGGAAGGACCATCCCGTGAGGCGGTCTTCCCAGTGCAGAATTTGCGGGATGAACACGTAGTCGCTATTTTGCAAATCTTCGTCCCTGATATTTTCGATTGTGACCGGAGACAAGATTGTCGTAATACTTTGGCTGTAATTTTTCAGTTCTTTGGTCAAAGCCGTGACGACTTCGACGCCGGATGTGGAATATTCAATATCTCCGTATCGTCCTATTTCAGGTGTGACGATTAAAAAACGGGTTTGGGTTTGCATGGTTGCTTGTGGGTGCAAAAATTCGCTTTGGTACGATGCCGTACAACCGCTCATTAGGATTGCTGCAGAAAATGCTAGTAGTATGGCAATGATTTTTTTCATAAAGGTTGTCCTTATTATGGATGTTATTAGAATTTCAATATACAAAAAAGAACCCCGTCGGGAGGACGGGGCTTTAAAGATTCTGTCTTGCGAACTAAGCAAAGCTTCGTTACATCGCGGTGTCCGCGACAACCTTGCCTAAAAGCTCGAATTACGAGAACTTGATGACGCCAGCCGGGCAGCTTTCAGCAGCATCCTTGATTTCGCTTTCGTAAGCAGAGAAATCAACGCCTTCCTTCACCTGCATCTTTTCCGGAACGGAGAAGACTGCATCGCAAGTTGCTTCGCAAGCGCCGCAGGAGACGCATTCGTCGCTAGATTCATCGAGCCAAACTTTTGTAATTGCCATAAAATACCTCTTATAATGGTTGGTTTTGTCAAAAGATATAAAAAAATTACGCTTGGAGGGCGAAAAGTTGAAAAATTTTAAGAATTAACGAATTAAAAGTTAAAAATTGAATTGTTTTTTACGTTCCGTTTTCACTATTCATCTTTCATTTTTAATTTTTCATTTTAAATCGTTCATTTTATATTTTCTATTCAATGCGTAAGCTTGTTTGCCTTATAGCCCTTATTTGCTCGTTCTCGTTCGCTGAAGTCGAGGGCGATTCTGTCGGGGTGTCCGAAGAACCTTCCCGTCCGGCTGGATTTTTTGAAAGCAATAGTATTCCTGTGTATAGTACTCAACATTACGCACTTGTCGGGATGGAACTCTCCATCTGGAGAAAAAATCATGGGGACTATCATGTTAAAGCGAACCATAATCGTTGGTTGGCGAACCGGCTGTACTTGGGGGCAGAGCTTTTCGATTACCACATACTTTCTGATGTAGATGACGATTCGTGTACGGAGGGCTCTGGTTCGTGTGCTCGAATCGGTGCTGGTATCGCTTTAAATGGCGTGTTGGCAATGGCTTCTTTTGTTGATGCGTTGCTTTTTGATTCGGAAAAAATCGCTCGCTTTTGGTTTGGCCTTGCGGCTTTGTTGAACCCTACGCTGGAATACTATGTGGTGAGTAAATACGTTCCTGTGTCCATTGGGCTTGGTTACAACACGGATTGGTTTGCCTTTAGTTCAGGGCGTAAGTTCTATTTTAGGGCACATGGTGACTTGAATGTGAATATTCGTTTTGTAAGGATTACTGCTTCTTATTCCTATTCGTTCTTGGACACTTACGATTTGAAAAAAGGTTCCCAAAAGTTTTATTTAAAGCTTTCCTGTGGCCCTCTATTCTCTAGCTTCTAATTAAAGCGTTTCGTCTGGGATGCAATAAACCATAAAAAACACAGAATAATCACTGCCTACTACCTACTGCCTACAGCCAACTATTTTTAAATTTGCGTTAAATTTTTCGGGCTAATCCGGGCAATGGTGCTCGCCTTTCGCCTGAGAATTAAGAGGACATCGTAAACGATGAAAAAAGTGGTTGTAAAAATTGGTGGCAGCTTGGCAATCGACGAAGCCAAGTTGGCCGATTTTGTGGCGGCAGTCAGCAAGCTTCCGGCTATGGGCTGCCAAGTGGCCGTGGTGCACGGCGGTGGCAAGGACATCAACGAAAACATCTCCTTGCTCCGAGAACAACCCACCTTTATCGACGGTCTCCGAGTCACGACGCCTTCTATCATGAAGATGGTCGAAATGACGCTCTCGGGTCACGTCAACAAGAAGCTCGTGCGAATGCTCCTCGAAAACAATTGCAACGCCGTCGGTCTGAGCGGCGTAGATGCCAAGTTGTTCGAAGTTGTCAAGAAACAGGGCAAGGTGGATCTTGGCCTCGTGGGCGAAGTCAAGAAGGTCAATCCGCAGATTGTGGAAGCCCTTTGGTCCGCTGGCTTTGTGCCCGTGGTAAGCCCGATTTCTATCGGTCCTGACGAAAACGGCAAGGCTGTGAGCTGGAACGTGAACGCCGATACCGCCGCAAGCGAACTGGCTGTGGCGCTCCATGCTGACCAGTTCGTGCTGGTGAGCGACGTCCCGGGCGTGATGGACGACTCCAAGACCGTCATTCCGGAATTGAGCGAGGCCGCTGCCGAAAAACTCATCGAGTCTGGCGTCATTAACGGCGGCATGATCCCGAAAGTCCGCGAAAGCTTCAAGAGCATTGAACGCGGCCTCAAGAGCATTCACATTGTCGGCTGGAAGGATGCCGACCACTTTGTAAAACAAATTAATGGAGAACTGAACTATGGCACAATCCTTGGCTAATTCGATTTTTGAAGAAGACAAGCAGTTTATCGCACCGCTTTATGGCAAGGCCAATATTGAATTTGTCCGTGGCGAAGGTTCTTACTTGTTCGACAAGAACGGCAAGAAGTATCTTGACTTTGTCGCTGGCATCGCCGTGAACGCGCTCGGCCACCAGAATGCCGAAATCAAGAAGGCTGTCGAAGAACAGATGGACAGCTTCTTCCACATTTCGAACCTTTATCCGAACTACCCGCAGGTGAACCTCGCCAAGGCTTTGCTTGCTGCAACGGGTTTCGACAAGGCTTTCTTCTGCAACTCCGGTACCGAAGCGAACGAAGGCTGCATCAAGTTTGCTCGTAAGTATTTCGATCGCAAGGGCGAAAAGAACCGCCAGAAGATCGTGACGTTCATCAACAGTTTCCACGGTCGTACGTTTGCAGCCCTTTCTGCAACGGGTCAGCCAGCCATCCGCGAAGGCTTTGGCTCTATGCCGGGTGACTTTGTTCACGTTCCTTGGAACGATGTGGCAGCCCTCAAGGCAGAAGTCAACAACGACACTTGCGCCATCATGCTCGAATCGCTCGCTGCTGAAGGTGGCGTGATGACCGTTTCCGAAGAAATGGTCGCTGCCATCAACAGCTTGAAGAAAGAATTCGGCTGCCTCGTGATTGTCGATGAAGTGCAGGCAGGCATGGGACGTCTCGGAACATTCCTCGGCCTCCAGAAGCACGGCATTGACGCTGACCTCGTGTCCCTTGCCAAGGCTCTTGGCGGCGGTCTCCCGCTGGGTGCTGTGCTCCTCCGCCAGAAGGTCGCAGACCAGCTCAAGGCGGGCGATCATGGCACGACGTTTGGCGGCAACCCGGTCGCTTGCGCGGTCGGTCTCGCTGTCGTGAACCAGATTGCAAAGCCGGAATTCCTCGCCAATGTGGAAGCTCGTTCCGCACAACTTAAGGCAGGCCTCGAAGCTATCGCAGCAAAGTTCCCGGTTGTGAAGGGCGTACGTGGTGAAGGTCTTATTCTCGGCCTCGCTCTCGACGAATCGCTCCCGGTCGGTAACGTGATTGCTGCCGCCCGCGACGAAGGCATGATGGTCCTCAGCGCGAAGGGCAACGTACTTCGTTTGCTCCCGCCGCTCAATGTGAGCGCCACCGAATGCGAAGAAGCATTGACGAAGCTTGGTGCAGCATTCGCAAAGGTTGCAAAGTAATCTCTTAATGCCGGCCCCGCAACAAGTGCGGGGTGACAGGCTTGCGTCTGCGTTGTCATGCCCACGAGGCGGGCTTCACCTTTAAAAAAGCCTATGGACAAACTCCATAGGCTTTTTTTTTGGGGGGGGTGTTTGTGTCAAAAAAATTGGCTTATAGAATAGTTGAATAACAAAGATATAAGTTTTTTTAATGACTATAATAGCTTGTTATTTTTGTGAAATTAATCACATAAACTTTTCTTTTTCTTTTATTTTAGGTGAAATTTCATTATTTTTTGATAAATTTTGTGATGCTTATCACTGCTTTTTTATGTTGTTTTTTGTAACAAAAAAGTCATGAAAATGAAAAAATAAGGTATGCTTGTAAATCCTTTAATTAAATGAATGCTTAACTTATATTTGCTCTTACATTCACAAATAACCCAAAGGTGCTATGTCAGAGCAAGAAAAAGCAGTAGTTTCGGGATCCGTCGCGAATCCGGCGACGAAAGTGGATAACGCCATTACTCTGCAAGAGGCGCTTGTAATTCTTTGGAAAAAGAAATGGACGCTTGCTCTTTTTGTTGTTGCTGCCGCTATAATCGGTGGGGCATACGCCATGTGGGTTCGCCCCCAGTATTCTAGCGATGTTCTGCTTCAAGTGAATGTGAAGGGCGCTAGCAGCAAATCGACCAAGGCCATGGGCGAAATGGGCGAAGTTCTTGAATTGGCAAGCCCTGCGGATGCAGAAATTGAACTTATCAAAAGTCGCATGGTGCTTAGCTGCGTGGCTGCCGAGGAACATCTCCATTTAAAGGCAATTCCGACGGGCTTTTGGGACCGTTTGACGCATCAAGAAGGCCGCATGGATTTGGATTCTTTGCGGATTCCGGAAAAGTTCCGTATCGAAAAATGGACTGCTGTTGTAGAAGGCGAAGACGGTGATGCTTATTCCGTGATTGAACCTGAAGGGAAAACGATTCTCAAGAATGCGAAGCCGGGAGAACTTTATAACGTCAAATATGCAGACGATTCTCTTGTTATCCGCGTCAACTTTATGCTTGCCAAGGAAGGACAGAAGTTTGTTCTTGTTCAAGGATCCACGCTAAAAGCCGGAAGGGCTTTGATGGGTGCTTTGAATGTTATGGAACGTGGCAAAAAAACGGGTATCATTGCGGTGCGTTACAGCCACCGTTATCCGGATCGAGCGGCGTCTATCTTGAATACTATTGCTAAGACTTATTTGCGCCAGAATATTGAAATGCGTACGTCTGAAGCTGAAAAGACGCTTGGATTTTTGGAAAGCCAGCTGCCCAGCGTCAAGGCGAAACTCGATAGTGCCGAGAGGGTTTTGGCGGATTACCGCTATAAAATCGGTTCTATTGATATGAACGGCGAAACGCGTGCGCATATCTCGAAAGAAAATGATTTGCAACGTCAAATTTTGGATTTGGAACAAAAGAAACAAGAGGCGATGCGTCTCTTTAAGGCGGAACATCCGAGCGTCGTGACTCTTGTCAAACGCCAGAATAAGTTACGTAGCGAGTTGGCTCAGCTCAAGAAGAGTGCCGAAAAGATGCCGCTTACACAGCAGGAAGTACAACGCTTGCAAGAAGAAGTCGCTGTGAACAGCGAAATTTATACGACCATGCTCAACAACATCCAGCAGTTGCGAGTGGTGCGCGTGGGTGAAGTCGGCAACGTGCGTATTGTTGATTTTGCCCAGGTTGAAGCGATGCCCTCTAAGCCGAAGCGTATGAATATCCTGATTTGTTCTGTTGCGGGCGGTTTTATGTTGGGCGTGTTCTTTGTGTTCATGATGTATATGATGAAAAACGGTGTCCGCAGTGCGTCTGAAATCGAACGTGAAACGGGCATGAACGTGCTGGTAAAGGTTCCTTATTCTAAAGACAAACTATTGCGAAGAAAAAAACTTTTATCTCATGGAAAGCCTTTTGTGTTGCAAAGGACTGACGACGAAGTTACGGAATCTTTTGAATCCATGATGACTGCCGTCAAGTTCTCTCTGACACAACCGATGGAACATCTTGTGATTCTTGTGATGGGGCTTGTTTCGGGCGTGGGCAAGAGCTTTATTTCGCAGAATTTGGCGGCTACCATGGCGGCTAACGGCAAGAAAGTGCTGTTGATTGATGCGGATATGCGCCGTGGTGTACATCACGAAAATTCAAAGTTTGGCCTTGCGGATATTCTTTTAGGCAAAGCTAAGCTAGATGATGTTGCCCAAAGTAAATATGATGATAATTTGTTTGTTGTAGGTTCTGGACGGACTAACATGAATACTTGCGGCTTGCTCCGCAGTGAAGCTATGGACAAATTGCTGAAAGAAGCCCGTCAAAAATTTGATATGGTCATTGTCGATACGCCACCGCTGAACTTGGTGACCGATGCCGAATTGATTTGCCCCTTGGTGGATTTCTCGCTGTTTGTGTTGCGTTACGGATGCCACCGTATGGATGATATCAAGGAAACATTGTCTAAGGTTTCGCGCTATTCTAAAAAGCCGGGTGCTATCGTGATGAACCAATGCGAGTATGAACCTGGCCATTACGGTTACTACGAAAAGGAATACTATTACAAACAACCGCAAGACTACAGGCGTTTTTCGTTTGCTTCGTTATTCTTTTTACTGGGATCCAAATTCGGAGGTAAACAATGAATAAATTAAAAATTCTCTCTGCTTTCGCATTTGCCCTTGCTTTTGCGGGAACGTCTTTTGCTGCCGATGAAGAAATTATCGGTAAGTACGGAGCGATTACGATTAAGAATGTTGATAGAATAGGGAATAATGGATCCAAGGTTAAATGGACTGTTGCTTATATTGACGATAGCTCGGATGAAACACCTGTGATTCCCGAAGATATCAAGGTGGATTCCGTTTATTACAGCCGTGTGTTTAAGCTCAAAGTTGCTTCTACACTAATGCTTCCCTTTGATGTGCCCACATGGAAACTCTCTGGCCTTAGCGCATTTGAATTCGTAAGTATCGAAAAGTATTCGGACCATTTTCAGATTGAAGTTCGTAGCACTTATGTTAACGAATTCAAGGCTAATACTCCGTACATCATCATGAATGAACAGAAAGATACGACTATATCGTTCAATATGACTGACGTTAATCCAAATAATTACGTGACGATCAATACAACGACAAATACGAGAAATCACTCGTTTTCGAGTGGTGGCTACAATTGGAATATCCTCGGAACATACGAACGCATAGAATTTAAGAATCCTAAAGGCATTTACGGTTTTGCCGCTAAAGAAAAAAATAAAACGAAAATAGGTGATTTTACGAAAGCTGCTTGTAGCGAAAAGAGCTGTGCTTATATCAGGCCTTTCAGGGCATATCTCAAGTGTACATTGCCCCAGGCTTCTGCAATAAAGGGCTTGGCAAAATCAACAGATGATGTTGCTAGTTTGGATGATTTACCTGGATCCATTGAAGTTCACGTCATTAAGGAAGATAGCAGCAGAACGTATCTCGGCACACTCAATACCTATACAGGCGAAATAACTGTAGAAGATCGTTGGTTCGATATGAAAGGTCGTAGGCTTCTCCAAAAACCGACAGCCAAGGGCACCTATTATAACAATAGGAAAAAAGTGGTTATCAAGTAAAGAGGCTGTATGAACATCAAAATTGAAAAGAAAAAATATACGCCTCCTTTTATGGAAATCGTAAAGATGGCTGACTATGACTGCCTTCTGAGAGGGTCGTTGTGTGATGATGATGATGAGTGTGAAGAACTTCAAGATATCGAAGATTTTGAAGACGGATACGATGACGAATTTGGCTAATTTCTATCTTCCCTGAAAATAAAAGGCCGCGATAACTCGCGACCTTTTTTATTGCTTTGTTTTAATGCTTTGGATTCTATCGCTACGCTCCAGAATGACGTTTTTTCCTGTAGAGTTCCGCTTCGATATAATCCCTAATCCCTAAAACCTATAACCTATAACCTAAACATTAAACAAGAAGTACATGATGTCGCCGTCTTGCACGAGGTATTCCTTGCCTTCCGTGCGGACAAGGCCTGCTTCCTTTGCGGCGTTCCAGCTGCCGTGCTTGAGGAAATCGCTGTAGCTGAGCGTTTCTGCACGGATGAAGCCGCGTTCGAAGTCCGTGTGGATGACGCCTGCGCACTGCGGTGCCTTGAAGCCTGCGTGGAATGTCCAAGCGCGGCATTCCTTTTCGCCTGCGGTAAAGAACGTGCGGAGGCCGAGAATTTCATAGCCTTTACGAACAACAGAATCAAGGCCGGATTCTTCCATGCCTAATTCCTTGAGAAAATCTGCCTTGTCGGCCGGTTCCATTGCGGAGAGTTCTTCTTCGATCTTGCCGCTGATGACGATAACGTCGTGGCCATGCTTCGCGGCGTATTCCTTGAGCTGATCGACGTAGGCATTACCCGTGAGAATATCGTCTTCTTTGACGTTTGCGCAGTAGAACAGCGGCTTTGCGGTGAGGAGTCCGAGGTCTTTTACGATGAGTTCCATTTCGTCGCTGTCGTGCATTACGGTGCGTGCGGCGCGGCCTTCTTCCATGGTCTTTTTCAAGAGTTCGCAGGCGGCAAGGCGGGCCTTCGCTTCGGCGTTGCCTGTGCGTGCGGATTTCGCTTCGGTCGCAAGGCGCTTTTCGACAGTGTCCAAATCCTTGAGGATAAGTTCTGTTTCAATGACTTATCCTTGAGGATAAGTTCTGTTTCAATGACTT
>JAEEGI010006109.1_pt1 | contig 27317 bp, 31 predicted proteins | sample 8958751 | NCBI WGS metagenome assembly JAEEGI01 (sample SAMN16246545, study PRJNA631951) | gut metagenome | biome: gut microbiome; feature: rumen; material: KS-attached | host: Bos | place: Iran: Karaj | collected 2018-10 | reverse complement strand
CTCTGCGCCGCGGGGGAGAGCGTCGGCTCGGACGTGGCCTTCTGCCTGCGCGGCGGAACCGCGCTGGCCTCCGGCCGCGGCGAGCAGCTCACGCCGCTGCCCGCCCTGCCGCCCTGCCGCTTCGTCATCGTCAAGCCGGACTTTTCGATCTCGACGCCGGAGCTGTTCCGCAAGCTCGACAGCGTCAAGCTCAGCTGCCACCCGGATACCGAGGGGCTGCTCGCCGCGATCGGGAACGGCGATCTCGACGGGATGTGCCGCAGGATGTACAACGTCTTCGAGGACGTGCCGGATCGCCGGATGCGCTCGATCCGCGCCGCAAAGGGCGCGCTGCTGGACTGCGGGGCGCTGGGCGCGCTGATGACCGGGACCGGCTCGGCCGTCTTCGGCGTGTTCCGCGACGCCAAGAGCGCCGAGGCCGCCCGCGAAACGCTGCGCGGAGAATACCGCTTCTGCCGCACGGCCGAGAGCGTGGGACCGCTGCTGTAGGAAAGCGCGATCCCCCAGCCGGCGCTGCGGCAGCTCCCCCCGGAGGGGGAAGCAAAGAGGAAACAGACAGGATTAAAACAACAAAAAACCGCCGATACTGTGTATATCACACAGCAAAGGCGGTTTTTTCATGTACGGCGATCCGACATATCATTTGAAGCGCTGGGAGACGGCGCTGCTTTTCGTGCTGTGTCTCGCGCTCTGCGCCTGCGTCTGGGCGCAGGGGGAGGAGGAGCGGATCGGCAATTCGCTGATCCGTCTGCACGTCCTCGCCGTCGACGACAGCGCGGAGGAGCAGGCGCTCAAGCTGCGCGTGCGCGACGCGGTGCTGGAGGATCTCACGGCGCGCCTCGAGGGCGTAGAGAGCAGAGAGGAGGCGTCGCGCGTCCTGCGCGCCTCGCTCGGAGAGATCGAGCGTTCCGCTGCCGGAGCCGCCGAGGGGCGGCCGGTCACGGTCACGCTGGGGCGCGAGCATTATCCCACGCGGCGCTACGACGGCTTCGCGCTGCCGGCGGGGGACTACGAATCGCTGCGCGTGATCCTCGGCGAAGGGGAAGGGCGCAACTGGTGGTGCGTCGTCTTCCCGCCGCTGTGTCTCGCGGCCGAGAGCACGGAGCGCCTCGAGCAGGCGCTCGGGACGGAGAGCGTCCAGATCCTCGCCGGGGACGGCACGGCCCTGCGCTTCCGCTTGCTGGAGCTCTGGGGCGGCCTTGCTTCCAGGAAATAAAACGAAAAGCCCCGCTGTGCAGGCACAGCGGAGCTTTTCGCGCCTCGCGCCCCCCCGGATCCTACACGGGGCGGCAGGTGAAGAGGATGACCTGGCGTTTCTTTGCGATGTCCCTGAGCAGCTCCATCGCCTGCTGCAGACGGGTCTCGTCGAGATTCACCAGCGCGTCGTCGATGATGAGCGGGCAGGGCTCGCCCTCCGGCAGCGCCAGCTCGCAGACCGCGAGGCGCACCGCAAGGTAGAGAAGGTCCATCGTCCCGGCGCTGAGATAGTTGCTGTCGTGCGCGACGGCGTCGCTCTCCGTGCGGGTCATGGCCGAGAAATCACGGTTGATGAGCACCTGCGAATAGCGCCCGCCGGTCACCCGCGACATATACTCCGCCGCGACGCGGCCCAGCTCGGGCGAGAAGCGGCTCTGCAGCTCCTCGTCGGCGGCGCGCAGGACCTCGGCCGCGAGGGAGATGTCCTCGTACTCGGTCTCGAGCTGCGCGCGCTCGTCCTCCATCGTGCCGAGCTCGCTGCGCAGCACCATCGTGTCGCCCATGGCCGAGAGACGGCCCTTGAGCGTCGCGATCTGGGCGGAGAGGCGCTCGGCCTCGGCGCGTTTGGCGTTCAGCTCGCGCCCGAGACGGGCGGCAGGAGAGCTGCCGGAGACAAAGTCAAGATCGGCCAGCGCGCTCTCCTCCAGCCCCGCCTGTCGGCGGCGCGCCTGCTCGTAGGCGTCGCGCGTGACGCGCTCCGTCTCTTCGGCGGAACGGACGGAGGCCCAGAGCCTGCGGTAGTCCTCAAGTGCGCGGTACAGCTCGGAGCCGTGGGAAACGCCGTATCTGCGCAGGATGGCCCGACGCTCGGACATCGCCTGCGCCGCGCCGCGCTTGGCCTTGAGATAAAGCATGAGGAAAACGATGGCCGCAATGAGGAACACTCCCGCCGCGGCGATATACGCAACGGAGCCGAGCGTGGTGTAGAGCGTCACGCCCAGGGCGGTCAGCACGAAGAAGAGGATCATCAGCAGCGGGGAGATCTTTTTCTGATAGACGGCCTTGAGCGCCGCGATCTCGCGCAGGTCTTCGGAGACGCGCTCCTCGGTCTCCTGCGGCGCGCCGACGCCGAAGGGACTGCGGCGCAGTTCGTCCCGGCATTCGGAGAGGCGTTCGATCGCCGCGTCGTGCTCGGCGCTGGCCTCGCTGAGGGCCGCGCGGCCGCGCCCGAGCGTTTCGATCGATTCGCGGCGCTGGCGTCTGCGGCTCTCGGTCACTTCGTTCTCCAGCCGCGCGCAGTCGGCGCGGGTCTGCTCAAGACGGCTCTCGAGAGCCTTGATGTTCTCGGCCGAGCCGTCCATGTCCTCGAGCAGACGGCGCGTGTCGTCGATCTTGCTTTCAAGCTCCGGCAGCATGCCGCGGCGGTTCCAGCGGCGCTTGCGCAGCCAGGTGCGCAGCCGCGCGTCGGCCTCGGTGAAGGAGGTCTCCTCCTCGCCGGTGGAGACGATGGCGTTGATGCGCCGCTCAAGATCGGGACTGCCCGACACGGCGACGGCGCCCTGCTCGATGAAGGCGCTGCGGCGGAACACGTCGCGCGAGACGCCCGTGAGCTGCTCGCCCGCGTTCTGTCCCGTCATGCCCTCGACCCGGACGTTCGAGCCGGTGTAGGTCGCGGTGAACTCGCGCATCGGGGCGCTCTTGGACTTGGTCGTGCGCGTGAGCGTGATGTTGCAGCGGTCGACCGTCAGGTCCATCTCGCCCTCCATCGCGGCGCCGGACCAGGGCGCGTAGCGCTGCTTGTCCGGGATGTAGCCGCCGCGTGCGCGCTCGCCGGAGTCGACGCCGTAGAGCATCGCGCGGATGAAGGCGCACCAGGTGGATTTGCCGCTCTCGTTGGGGGCGTGGATGACGTTGAGGCCATCATGGAAGCTCAGCGTCTCGTTTTCCAGCTTGCCGAAGGAGGCCGTCAGCTTACGGATCATCATGGCGGACCACCTCCTCCCGGTTGTCGAGCGCGGCGAGACCCCAGCGGGCCGCCTGCTCGATGTTCACGCGCTCCTCGTCGGTCTTCGCGGCGTCGTAGCGCGCGCGCAGCTTGTAGAGGAACAGACCGCGCAGCGAATCGTCCCCGGCCTTCTCCCAGACGCTGCGGCGCATGCGCGTGGCGTCGCGCAGCTGCAGCTCGAAGAAGAACTCGCCGAGGTTTTCGTGCAGCCGCCGCAGATCGGGCGGCGCGTCGGTCTCGCCCGTGAGGACGATGCGGTAGATATCGCGCACGGTCTCGTCGGGCAGCTGGGTGTGGATGGCGAGCAGCGGGTCGGCGGCGGAGACGTCGACCTCAAGGGTCTCATAGCGCCGTCCGGCCACCGAGACCGTGCGCAGCGAGCAGCTCTCGCCGTCGAGCTCGACGATGCTGACGGTCTTTTCGCCCGTCTCGTCAAAGCCGCGTCCCTCGGGACAGCCGGGCCAGGAATACCAGGTCGCGCCCGCGCGGCGCAGACCGCTCGGCTTGTGGATATGGCCGAGCGCGGCATAGTCCATGCCGCTGCCGGCAAGATCCTCCTCACTGATCGGGTCGTAGACCGAATCGCGCGCGCCGACCTCGCCGTGCAGACAGAGGATGTTCGCCACGCCCTCGCTCCGCACAGCGCGGAAGCCGCGCAGCAGCGCGCCGCAGCGCGGCTCGGTAAAGGCGGCGCCGTAGACGCGCGCTCCGAGGTCCGGCAGCTCGCAGTGTTCGATCGTCTGCGAGGTGAAGACGTGGATGTTCTCCGGCAGCTTGAGCCGCGAATAGGGCGAGCGCTCGGAGTAATAATCGTGGTTGCCGGGGGAGATGAACACGGGCACGGGGATGCGGCTGAACGTGCGGATCATTTCCTCGCCCGTCTCGTAAAAGCTGTTGTCGCTGTCGAGCAGGTCGCCGGCGAAGAGCACCAGGTCGACCTTCTCGTCGATCGCGAGCCGGGCGATGCGGCCGAGGAGATCGCGCTGTTCGCCGCGGCGCAGCGAGGCCTTGCTGGCCCCGAGCCCCTCGAAGGGGGAGTCGAGATGCAGGTCGGCCGTGTGCAGGATACGGATCGCGCTCACGTCAGACGCACCCCCTCCGCATGCAGACAGCGGCCCGTCTCCGGGTCGATCTCGAACAGGCAGCCCTCCAGCTTCGCCGGGCCCTTGCCGGCCTCATAGCGGCGCGGGGGATCGCCCATGAATTTGCCGATGCTCTGCTCCGGGTCGATGCCGAGCACGGAGTGCACCGCGCCGGTCATGCCGAGGTCGGTGATGTAGCCCGTGCCCTTGGGCAGCACCTGCGCGTCGGAGGTCTGCACGTGCGTGTGCGTGCCCCAGACGGCGCTGGCCCGCCCGTCGAGCAGGAAGCCCATCGCGCGCTTCTCGCTCGTGCCCTCGGCGTGAAAGTCGACGAGGATGATCTTCTCGCGGATCTCGTCCATGAAGCCGTCGGCGATCACAAAGGGGTTGTCGGTGTTGACGTCCAGCGTGAAGCGGCCCATGAGATTGAGCACGCACACGTCGCCGAAGTCCGTGGCGTAGACCGCGATGCCCTTGCCGGGGCACTGCGGGGCGAAGTTCGCCGGGCGCAGGATGCGGCGCCGCTCCTCCAGATAGGGGCGCAGCTCGGTCCGCGTCCAGGTGTGGTTGCCCAGCGTGACGACGTCCGCCCCCGCGCGCAGGATCAGGTCGGCCTGCTTGGGCGTGATGCCCACGACGTTGGCGTTCTCGCCGTTGACGACGACGAAGTCGACGCCCTGTTCGATTCGGTAGTCTTTGAGTCTGTTGTTGAGAAATGCCAGGCCGGGCTCGCCGCAGACGTCGCCCACGGCCAGGATCTTGACGCTCATTTCTCCGCCTCCTGCCGATGCTTTGTTTCCGGCTCTATTCTATCACAACTGCGCCGCCGCTATCAATGGATTTTCTGTAACAGATGGAAGGCGGCGGTTTGTTTTTTGCAAACTGCGCATACTAATGGCGACAGCAAACGGCCGCGCGGCGCGCGGCGAAAGGAGAAGGCAATGAACAACAAGGATCTGACCATCGGCATCGGGATCGGCCTCGCGGCGGGCGCGCTCGGCGCGATGCTGATGCGGCCGAAAAAGAAGGACGTGAAAAGCGCCGTCGCCCGCGTGATCGGGGACGTGGCGGACTCGGTCTCGAAAAACATGGGTTGGTAAAAGTTTTTCCCGCGAAGGCGAAAAAACTCTTGCAATCCATTCCAAGCTGTGCTAATATAGCAAGGCCGTCGAGAGACGGAACAAATGCGCCGTTAGCTCAGCTGGATAGAGCGTCTGGCTACGGACCAGAAGGTCAGGGGTTCGAATCCCTTACGGCGTGCCAGAAAAATCCCTGTAATCTCAATGGTTACAGGGATTCTCTGTTTTTACATACTTTTTCGAAAATGACGATTTGACGGACTTTTGACGGACAAATCGTCTTTTTTCTTTGTATTTCGCAGTTAGTTTATCTATCTCGGAATGTGTATTTCTTAGGACTTGGCCTCCGGTTGACAGGGAGGCAATTCTTTTTTTCGTCGAACGGGGGGATACCATAGAGAGAGAAGAGCGTTTTTCCCGTGCCCTTCCCTCGGTATCCCCGTCTGCTCCACAAATCGACCACAAGGGGAGATAGATGTGCAAAATGTGCAAAAGATTTGTATCGTGATTTAGTTTTGTTCTCGTGAGAGGGATACATTTCTTTTGCACAAAATGCACAGGGATTCAAAAAGGGATTGCGTCCGAGTGTGTTCCGCTATCCTTGAAGAGAAGAGACTCGTCGAGGAAGAATCCCTTCACTACATTGTGGACTGTTCGTCCGTCGATTGTCCCCGTTGCCGAGAGAAGATTCTTGCTCCGGAGCTCGTCGAGAAAGTTCGCTTTGTTTTCGATCCCGTATCCGTTGTCTTGGCACCATGCTTGATAGACCTCATAAACCTTCTTCGCTGGGACTGTATAGCTCGAATTCGGGAGAAGACAGTCAGTCATGAATTGCTTGAGCTTGTCGGAATTGTTCCGATATTCTCCTGTGTCCCTCCTTACGGCTTCGGGAACTATGAGACATTCGTTGCGGTCCAGATAACGGCGAAGGCCAGCAAGACACCAGTTAAAGATTCCCGATATATTTTCCCTGTTCTGGAGCTTGCTCTTCAAGTGAATGTCCTGTTCTTCCGGCTCAAAGTGTCGGGGAAACACGATAACCTTCACACGATCGGAGGCAAAGAGGGAGTCATCTGTGACGACTGGAAGATAGTTCGTGTTAATGAAGAGCTTAAAGACCGGAATGAACTGGAATTCTCCTTCATTGAGGAAGCGTGCGGTCACAACATCACGCCCTGTCAAGTTCTTGAGTAGAGCTTCATCAAGTCTCATTCGCTTGGGAGGCTCGCCACAATGAAGGAGACGAGTACCAGCCAGACGGGCAATATCTCCGGAAGCTTGGCGAGAGTTCCGCTCTTTCTGGGCAAGTGTTTCCGGCTGACAGTTCATCGCATAGTCCCCGAACAAGTGCTCCAGCGTGTCAAGGAATGTGCTCTTCCCGTTTCTGGTTAAAGGACCATAAACAAAGTATGCTTCCTCCTGTGTGTTCTCGCCAGTCAAGGCGTATCCGCTCAATTCTTGCAAGTATGCGATCTTGCTCTCGTCGTTGCACAGAACTTCGGAGATAAAGCTCTCAAATAGCGGACTCGAAGCCTTTTCGTCATAGAAGACATTTGAGACTTTCGAAAGAAGAAGGTCCGGATTGTGGTCCATGTGTTCCAGAGTCCGGAGATTGACGACGCAGTTCTGACAATTGAAAAGATATGCGTCTGTGTCAAAGTCCTCTTGCTTAACGAAGTTGAAGTCCCGAGCGTCCTTTATCATAATCTCACGCTTCCGCCTGTCTTGAAGCTTGGCAACAAAGTTCGTGTAACGCTCGTCTTCAAGCTTGGAGGCGTAAATGATAAGAGAACGGGTTAAGAGCTTGGCGAACTGTTCAACAAACATTGATCCCTTGTCTTCTTTCCAGCGAATCCCGTCGTAAACATACCATGCTCTGGCGGTCACATTGTACCGAGCGACTTCCTTGAATACATCGGCGAAGAGTCTCGCAACAGAAATGTCGTCTTGCCGTTTGTAAAGATCGTCCTCCGCCGGAGCGAGCTCTTGAACTTTCTCAATCACTTTCTTCGGGAGAATCTTACCACTTGGAGACAATAGCATTTTCGAGCTCCCTCCCTTCCTGTTCTCGTCGCCTTGATACAAATTCGGATAGAGTCTCGGAGATAATCGAACAGGCGTTCGTTATCGTTCGAAGACGATAGTCCTCCCGATCCCATTTCGCCCGATACAGGCCGGAGCTTCGGAATATCCTGTCAATGCTTGCTATATCTGCGTCAGTCCAGAAGGCAAGGATCGAGCAAAGAGCGGAGTCCGCTTCCGACTGTGATTCATATCCGAGTCCGGTCCAGTCTCCAGCATATAGAGCAGAGAACTTCGAGCTTTCGGAGGCCTTCTTGATAATATAGCTATCAGACAGTCTGAGGCTCGTATTGCTGGGAGCGTGCTCATGTTTCGGCTTGCTGATAGTCCGGTATCTCTCGAACACATAGGAGATAGCTTCTTGACATTCGCTCATTTCACAGGCGGAGACGGCGTTTCCTGTCATCGCACAGAAGTGTGCGTTCATATACATCTCAACGCTCAAACTGCGGTTATTGAAGCTTTTAGGGGCCTCTCCGAGTGCGAGAATGTGGATTCCGCTTCCGCTTTGACTATACTCGGCGAAAGTGATCCCGTTGAATACGCCGAGAATATCGTTTGCCCGAGAATCAAGCGTCCCGTCGTGCACACAATGGTCAATGTCAATAAACACGATCCTGTATTTCTCAGATACCACGATCCCGAGACCATTGTATTCCTCCCTGTGTGAGTCATACTTTGCAAAGGCCTTTTCGAATGTCGTCCATGTGCTGGAGTCGACGGAAGAGGCCTTCCCGTCATAGTTCGCCGAATAAGGGACCTTTGTCATTCTTCCCTTTTGGTCCGGCTCGAGCTTCCAGAGTATCCACACAGGGAGCTTCTTTAGATTATTCGGGAAAAAGACTTGATTCATAATTAAGCGAGTCGACCTCCTTCAAGACCTTCACAACAGGCTGGAGACAGGCGAAAGAAGTTGAGATTCTTGCTCGAGTTCTGAGATAAAACCTTCGAAGCTCCTCGTCGTTGCAAGGAATATAGTATCCAGCGTCCGACGAACAAATCACATTTCCGTCACGGCGAGCGGACTCGATTAATTGACGAATGTTTCGAGGATTCATTCCGAGCAAGCCGGAGAGAAATCTCATCGAGACGGCGTTCTCTTCTCCTCTCGGGATCACGGCGAGAATCCTCGCAAAGCGTCCCGTCGAGTTGTTCCGAATGGTTATTTCACTCATGCGTCTTTCCTCCCTCGTTCAAAAACTCGCAGAGCTTGCCAAAGTTGACGAGATATTTGCTTCCGGCTCGAATGAAGACAATTCTCCCTGTGAGACAGAGCTTGCGAAGAAAGTCATATGAGAGGCCCGTCCGGCTTGAAGCTTCACGGAGAGGGATCATCTCGGGAACACAGAAGGCTCCGGTAATTGTGCCGTCAGTCATCATTGTGGCCTCCTTCCTCGATAAGCTTCACGATCCTGTCCTGTTCTTCCTCTGGGAGTTCCTCCCGAAGTCTCCGCCCGAGCGTCGTCTCTGAGATTCCCATAATACAGGCAAGCTCATACTGGCGGAGTCCGCTCTTCATGAGTGCGATCTTGATTTTTTCGTTTTTCATAATTACCTCTTGATTTCTGAGCGTGCACACTCTATAATGTGAAGTGAGGACGGCGTCCCGTCTTCCGAGAATAAAATACATCTTTTCGATGTGAAAATCGACGGACTCGGGAGACTCTCCTTTGATGTGAAAAACAGGAGGAGAAGGACGGAAACGAACAAAAAGCTCACTTCAAGGAGGGGTTTCAGATATGCAAGGTCAAAATCCGGATATTTGGGAAGTTAAAAAGAGGGAGTTCTTTTCCCGTAGCTTCTGCAAGGCTTTGGAAAACTGGAAGAAGAAGGATAAAGAAAACTCACAAGAGAAATTCGCAGAATTAGCAGACACGAACAGGAATTCCGTCACGAAATGGAAGAAGGGAACGGACTATCCCTCTCCGGTGAACATGAGGAATATATGTTCTGTTCTTGGAGTTACGGAAGAATACTTCTCCCCGATCTTCGACTTCGAGAGAGGCGGAGACAAGACCTTCCACGACGAGCGAAACGAAGAGCTTCACGACTACGCCTCAAAGATTGACTTGAACGAGGCCCTTGTCCGCTTTGTGACTTCGATTGACAGTATCGGAGACAGTTTTCCGCTCCAGTCCATGCCTATAAAAGACATAGTCCCGACGGATTCCCCGTATCAAATCAAGACACAGTCCGGTCCGGCGTTTCTGTCAAAAAGGGACCTCGACTTCTTGAAGAGTATTCAGTCGAGCGTCGAAGAGTTTATCCGTTTCAAGATGTACGAGGAGACAAAACGACTTGAACGGGAGAAGGCGAAGAGGCCGTCTGCGTTGAAAATGAAGCAGTCAGAGATTGACGAGTTGTTCAAGACAGGAGTCGATCCCAAAGCACACAAGGCGAACTTAGCCTCCGGAGCGACGGAAGAAGAATTGAAGGCTTTTTATGAAGAGTGCGATCGTGCGGAGCTCGCCGAAAAAGAAGAGTATATAAAAGCGTTCTTGAATAGAGGAGGAATCATCGAAAATGGCTGAGATTAGAAAAAGAGGAGATACATATCAGATAAGCGTGTATCTTGGACGGGACGAGAATCAGAAGAAGCTCTATGAGCGGACCACATACAAGCCGGAAGCGACAAATCCGAAAGTGATCGAGAGAGAAGTTGACGACTTCGCTCGGGACTTTGAGAAGCGTGTTCGTGAAGGCGAAGTCTTTTCCGGAGACAAGACAACCTTCGCCCAGTTCGTCAAGATTTGGGAGGAGAACTGGCTTCCAGCGAAGACCAAAAAGGTCCAACAGAGCTATAGGGGAATCATTGAGAAAAAGTTCCTTCCCGTCATTGGTCACATGAAGCTCTCGAAAATCAAGGCGACACATATCGACGCAGTCCTCAATGAGATGAAGAAGAAGGGGAAGGCTCCGAAAACAGTCCGTCTTTCCTTCACAGCAATCAATAGCGTCATGCAGTACGCCTTCAAGAAGGACTACATCAAAGAGAATCCATGTGCTCGCTGTGACGATCTCCCGAGAGTCGAGCGTGATACGGAGCTCCATTACTTCACAGTTAAGCAAGCGAAGACCTTCCTCAAAGCAATGGACATGACATACACTTCCACGCACAAGGGACACAAACGAGTCCTCAAGGCGACAGGAGAAGCTTACGAAGTGCCGGAGTACACAGAGACTCACACGATCCCGACGCAGTACAAGGCCTTCTTCAGACTGGCTATCTTCGGCGGATTCAGAAGAGGCGAACTGTGTGCTCTCACTTGGGAGGATATAAACGAGAGCAAGAGAAGCGTGTCCATCACGAAGTCCCTCTCCAAACTGGAGGACGGGACACAGGAGCTCAAGGGACCGAAGACGAAAGCCAGCAACAGAGAGATAGTTCTTCCGGCGGAGTGCTTTGAAGCTCTCAAGGCATGGAAGACAGAGCAAGTCTGCTTGTGTCTGAAGCTGGGGACAGCGTGGAAGGGATACAGAGGCAAGGAGTACGACAAGAACAATATCTTCATCGACATGACTTCCGGCAGACCGATAAATGTCGATACTCCCTCCCACAAGTTCCACGAGATAATAGACCTCTACAATTCCCAGATAGCGGAGAGGGAAGAAGACGAGCTCCCACATATCCGCCTCCACGATCTGCGTCACACATCAGCGACGCTCCTCCTCGCAAACAATCAAGATATTGAGACAGTCTCGAAGAGGCTCGGACACGCAAGAGCAAGCGTCACGCTCGACATATACGGACACGCTCTAAAAGAAATGGACGAGAAGGCCTCCGATACGCTCGAAAGACTGTTCGCATAAAAAGAAAGAGCTCCTTGTGACGAATCACTTGGAGCTCGATTTTTTGACGGACTTTTGACGGACAAAGCTGTAAAAAGAGAGAAAATGTCCGTCAAAGCTGAAAAAAGGCCAAAAGGCCGGAAGTGCTTGCGACGCAATGGATACAGGACGATAGAAAAAGACAGGAAATGTGATTTTACTCGCTACGGACCAGAAGGTCAGGGGTTCGAATCCCTTACGGCGTGCCAAAAAGGACCATCCCATCGGGATGGTCCTTTTTGGCACATTTCAGCGGAAGTAAGGGATTCGACAGCGTGCCATCAAAGAAAGCTCTATTGTCTGCCGACGGACGGAAGATGCTTCTTTATTGTTTTTTTCGGCGCTGCATGTTACAATTTCCCCGACCGATCGATCGTTCGCCGCCATTCCGCGGATAACAGAGGAAGGAGTTTGCCATGATAACCGATTCATTCGACGACAAATCCCCGGCCAAGATCAATGTGAAGAAAAACGAGAACGCCGTTCAGGTTGACGCGGTCATCTTTACTTTCTCTCAGGAGATCGAGAAGCATGTGGTTTCCTGCTATGACTGTGAGAAGGCAGGAGAATACCTGATGGCCTGCGGGCGAACTTCCGTATATGTGCTCAAATACCACGGGAAGAGATTCGGCTTCTTCAGGACTTGGGTAGGAGCTCCTGCTTGTGTGGCGCCGATCGAAGAGTTATCAACTGTCCTGAACACAGATAAGATCATCCATTTCGGCGGAGCAGGATGTTTGAACAAGGAGATCGCCAGAGGCAAGGTCATGATCCCGACGGAAGCTTATCGGGACGAAGGGACCTCCTATCACTATGCGCCGGCGACAGACTATATCCGGATCAAAAACTGCGGCATTGTAAAAGATTTCATGGAAGAAAACAAAATACCCTGCGTGATGGGCAGGACCTGGACTACGGACGCCTTCTACAGAGAGACCGTCAACAATTTCGAAAAACGCAAGGCCGACGGCTGCATATCCGTGGAGATGGAGGGATCTGCCGTGCAAGCCGTCTGTGATTTCCGCGGCCTGGAAGTATATATGTTCTTCACGGGCGGAGATCTGCTGGATGCGCCGGAATGGACCGACAGAAAAGAAGCGGGGCAGATCGAACACACGCAGCATGATCCCGGGCATTTTGACATCGCGCTTGCGCTCGCCGAATATGTGGTGAATCGGCTGTAACAATTTCCGGGCCGCCGGAATAATCAGCATGTACCTTTTACGCGCGCTTGCACAGAAAAGAAACCTCTTTTGTCTACCTCGGGCAAAAGAGGTTTTCTCGTTGTATTGCGGGGGCGATTATAGTATAATCGTCTCAATAAATCGGACTTTACCGAGGTGGAAGATAGACTATAGAGCAGATGATAAACAACTGAATGCATCCGATTTTCTTTCGTTTGTGAATCAAATCTGGCCGGGCAGCTATGATGCGGAACGTACACAAAAGGCCTTATCCAAAACACTGAACATAACCGCTTATGACGGCGCAAAGCTGGTAGGATGCCTGCGCATTCTTTCAGACGGGTATTATTTCGGAACAATAACAGAATTGCTTGTTCTTCCGGAATATCAGAATAAAGGCGTGGGGAGCAAGCTGCTTCAATTGGCAAAAGCCAACACACCGACGATGCTGTATTTCGGTTCGCAGCCGGGCGCGGAAGTCTTTTATGAGAAGAACGGCTGCAGGAAGGGCATGCAATCGTATACGATAGAAAAGAAAAGAGAATAGATGAATTCCGATTTGTCGAACAGTTCAGCATGCCTCTTTAGGCGGACATGCTGTGGCTTCGCATCTTTTTTGCGCTCTTATACATCAAAGAAACCTCTTTTGTCTGCCGCAGGCAAAAGAGGTTTCCTGCTGCATGGCAGTCCCGCCGTGTGAGAGCGGAATACGGATCGGCGGAGCTGCGCGGGGACTGCTCCCGGACCGGTTATGCCGTCGCCTCCGGAGCTCCGGCGGCCTTTGAAAGATACCGCCGGATTGTCTCGATCATCGACTTGTTTGCGAAGCCGGCCTCGATCTCGTCCATATCCACGGTCCGGCCGGAAAGGATCCCCTGGATCAGCACTTCCGCATACATGACCTCCCGCGTCTCGGGATCCTTCAAGTAGGCAAGCAGATCGATATTCATCGTTTCGTTGATCCCCTTGATCATGCCCGTGAAGAACGTGCAGTCTTCACCGAAGAGTTCTCCGATACTTTCCAGATACTGAAACCCCGTCATAACGTCTTCCAGCCGCATCATCCTGCGCTCGACCGCCGCGAGGCGTCCTCCGTTGAGCAGCTTGTCCGCCGTCGTGTTCAGCGCGTCGCACAGCTCGAGGAGAATGCCCGTGTCCGGAAGCGTATCGCCGTTTTCCCATTTTGAGACGGCCTGAAAAGAAACGTTCAGTTTTTCGGCGAGCTCTTTCTGCGTCATGCCCGCAGTTTTCCGCAAGCACTTGATATACTGTCCGATCAGCAACGTATCCATGATTCGCTCCTCCTGATTTGCTTTTTTGGCCTGCGTCAGTATCATACCGCAGCAGCGGCGATTCGTAAATAACTTGAAAATTGAAGAGACTCAACCGCAGGTTGATCTTGCGGCCCGGGGAGCCGTGCTGCCCCCGCGGGCGGCGCGGGCGCGGAAGATGCGTTCATCGGATAAAAAAGGAGAGGCCCTTTGGGTCTCTCCTCCGTTTTATTCGCCTTTTACAGGAAGCTCGAGATGCCGTAGCTGTTGACCAGGGCGTCGATCCGGACGCCGGCCTTGCACAGCGGGCACTGGGACGCGGAGACGGAGCGGTAGTCGCCGAGGATCTTGGACTGGAACAGACTCGTGACCGGGAAACCGTCGCAGGTGTCGATGCAGGAGAAAATGCAGCAGACGCCCACGGGGACGCCGCCGTAGTACCGCACCGCCTGGATCGCCTCAAGCGCGGTCGTGCCGGTCGTGAGGGAGGCGGCGAGGATCAGAACGTGGCGGTTGCGGATCAGGTGCGCGATGTTCTCGCGGAAGATCTGCTGGTTGCCGGAGGTGGTCTCGGGCGTGACGACGTAGAGCGTGTTGTGCTCGTTCTCGTTGCCGACGCCCTCGGCGATCAGCTCCTCGGCCAGACAGATGCCGAGCACCTCGGTCCCGTCGAGGCACAGGATCATGTCCACGACGCGGGAGGTCTGGTACTTGACGGCCAGCTCGCGCGCGGCTCTCACTGCTGCGTGATTCTTTTTTGGACTTGATACCTGCCCTGGGCAAACGCTGACCCCATCAACTTCGGCGCCTCCCGGATGCTTTGCGCCCTGACTTCGTCGTCTTTTCTTGCAATACACAAAGTATTCCTGCGTAAAGCCGACATCGTCAGACCACAAATCCTCTCGGGATTCGCTCTTGTTGATAGAGTCATCGTTTGCCGTCTTCCACATTCACGGGTGGGAGGACGGCTCACTATGCAAAAGTATTCCTTGCGGTGTTTTCAAACCAGCATTTAGAGGCATATCCCGCTGAAAACAGCGACGTTTTCATTCTCTTCCGCTTTCAGTCGCCGCGGAACGCGATCAGTGCGCGGCGCTTTTCCATTATTCCGTTGAGCAAAGCCGGATAATCTGCGTCGCTATCTGCACGCAGCAGCTCCGTCAGCTCCGAGAGCTGCTCATAGAGCGGGGTGAGCGCAAGGTTGCCCATCACGCCCTTGAGCGCGTGAGCGGCCTCGAAGGCGGCTTTTCGGTCGTCGTTTCGCAGAGCCGCTTCAAGCCTGTCGAAGCTGGCGTCGTCCAGCCCCATGTTTACAAGGCGGAGATAAAAAGTCTCGTTGTTCATGCAGCGGCCGAGCCCCTCCCGGGTATTGGCGCCGAACTGCTGCAGCATGTCGATCGAAAGCATAGGCATTTCCTTTCTTCAGTAGAATTCAATTCCGCCGAGCCGTACGCTTTTCGTGCGGTACAGGGCCGTGTCGGCATCCTTGAAAATGTCGTCGCCGGGATTTTCCCTGTCCCCGAAAGCCACGCCCACGCTCAGCGAGATCGGCGGCAGGCCGTCCATGGGCGTTTGCAGGCGCTCGTTGATCCGGCGGAACTTGCTCTCCACCATTCCGCGCAGAGAGGAACCCGTGTGCACCATGATGACGACGAACTCGTCCCCGCCGATACGGCAGATGTAATCCTCCGCCCGGAAACTCTCCTGCAGGAGCGCCGCCACATAGCACAGCGCCCGGTCGCCGACATCGTGGCCGTACTGATCGTTGATCTGTTTGAAGCGGTCGATATCGACGATCAGCAGCGTCTTGTCCTGCCCGTCGAAGCGTGTGCGCAGCTTTTCAAAGACGCCGCGGTTGAATACGCCGGTGAGCGCGTCGTGCGTCGCGTCGTAATTGAGCTGCTCGCGGCGGCGGATGTTCTGCGCGCGTACCTCGTTGTAGGTACGTGCGAGGAAGCGCAGCTCGCTTGCTCCCTCCTCGGGCAGCGTCTCGTCAAGGCGGATGTGGCGGATATAGTTCTGCAGCGGCCGCGTGACAAGCCGCACGGTCGAGAGGACCAGAAGCAGCGCCAACAGCAGCATGGCGATGATCAGAACTCTCTCCCGGCGGATCATCAGCAGAAGCTGTGCCGCGCTTTCCAGTTGTTCTGCGCGCGTCTCGTCGATGAGCGCCTCGACGCTCAAAGACACATTTTGGTTGACCGAGTCCTTGTGTCCCTGATACGTCTCGTCAAAGACCATCTCCAAGGCCTTGCCGCGCTGCTCCTCCGCCGAAAGCCGGAGGTCCGCATCGTCCGGGGTAATCGTGCGGAGCCTCTCGGGCAATTTCGCAGGCGAAAGGCCGTAGCTCTCCGCAGCAAGGCGCATCGCATAGAACTCGATCTCCAGAAGCTCGTCGGAGCTGTCTTTGGCGGCGCTCAGATAGGCGTAGGCGGAGGGATTATCCAGAATCTTTTCGATCTCCTCCAGCGCGCGGTCACGCCTTCGTATACTGTTCACTTCTTCAAAAAACTGACTCACCCTCGCCGGATTGCCCGTGGCGATGAAGCCGCGCGCCTCCGCGGTCAGATAGTCGGACGCGGCCTGCATGTCCGCCGCCGCCTGCTGGGCCGTGATATAGCGCTCGGTCGCCTCCTCTTCGCGGAAAAAGCCTCGGCCCGTGAGATAAGTCGAGAGCAGCAGAAGAAGCGACAGCACGGCAAAGAGCGCCGCGGCAATGGCGTGAAAGCGACCCAGACGGATCCCGTTCTTTTTTTTCTGCTCCCGCAGGGTATTGGTTTCGTTCATGTCCTCACCTCTGCTCCCGGCTTTCGCCGGGTCCCCTCTTTGCGGTCCGCACATGGCCGGTCTTACCAGTGCGGGGCGTCCTCCGCGTTTTCCTCCGAGCTGACGGTTTCAACGGCGTTTTCGATCAGCTTGACCATCTCCCATACCGAACGGAAGGAGATCGTCTTATCCTGTTCCATCCAGGTGATCCGTCCCTGCCAGCTGCTGTTCTGCCGGTGCTGGACACGGACGATAAAGGTGCCGAGATCGCCGTGCTTGCTTAAAAGAGCCTCGTCTTTCATGATCCTGTCCCTTTCCGTGTAATGTGTTCCCGTTTTTTTCACGGGCGCAAAGCTTCTCTCGTTGGTCCCGGGATGCGGGAAATTCAGCGCGTTGTAAAGCGCTTCCATGTGAAAGATCATCTGATCGGCTCCGTCGAATTCGACGGCGTCCGTCCTGTAGCTGTGGAACAGCCGGCCCGCCGGTCCGCAGGCGCGCAGCGCGTTCACACACAATACTACGCCGTTCGGCGCGCCGATATACCACTGCGTTTTCGTCATGGCCGCCGCTCTCCCCTGCCCGACCGGTCAATGTCCGGCTCCCAGAACACGCTGTTGACGTAGTACCGGATCGCCGAGCGCTGACGGCCGATGATAAAGCGATCGTTGATTCGCTTTTGAATGACGACGCAGTTTTCGCGCGTCGTGTTCACCAGCAGCACGAGATACTGCCCCTTGCCGTACTGCGTCAGCGCGTCGCCGCGGCGGACCGTGCGCCGGATCGCGTCGCCCATGCGTTTGCTCAACTCCTCGAGCATCGGACCGTCGCGCATCGGATTGCCCTTGCCGTCCACGACCGTGCACAGCATCAGATAGACCGACTGCCCGCCGCGTTCGAGCATGCGCTCGATCATGCGGTAGATGCCCTGGAAGACCGGATAGCTGCAGTAGTAGCCGCCCGGACTGTCGTCGTTCCTGCCGGAGAGCGCTTCCTGGATCTGGTCGAGCACGGCGTAGCGGTGCATCATCTCGTCGCCCAGCCGTTCAAACTGCGCCATCAGCTTCTTCGACGGGCGCAGGCCCTGCTCGTTGAAGTAGTAGTCCACCGTGTCCTCGTAGAGCTTGCGCGCCTCCTCGTAGCGGCCCATAGAGGCCAGCGCCTCCATTGTCACGGGCTCCCAGTCGGCCAGGGGATCGACCTTGGCGGCGTAGGCGCCCAGTTCCTCCATCTGGAAGAAATCCTGATGCAGCCGCAGCAGCTGCGCGGCCTTCTCCACACAGTCGCAGAACATCTCGCGGTAGCGACGCGCCTCGTGCGCGGCCCAAATAACGGCCGCCTGCATGGGCAGAAACTCCCCCGTGTAGCAATGGCAGGCATCCAGATACAAGGCGACGCGCTCGTTTTCGTCCTCCGCGGTTTCTGCCTTGCGGTACAATCCCTCAAAGTCCGCCGCGTCCTCGACGAGCGGGATTTCCCCCGTCCAGAAGAACACGCCCTTTTTCTGCTCGATGTAATTGACCGGCGGCAGACCCGCCTGCTCGAGCTTTTTCTTTGCGTTGTAGATCACGCTCTGCAGGGCGTGGTGGATGTTGCTCATGTCGCGATCCTCGAAGAGCAGTTCTTCGAGCTTGTCGCGGCTCACGCCCCTGTCCCGGTTGTGGATCAGGATCTGCAGCAGATAGGCGAACTGCGAGCCGTTGGCCTTGGAGCCTCCGGCGATCAGCTTGCCGTTCCACTGCACGGAGAAGCCGCCGAGCATCCGCACGTACAGTACGTTTTCCTGCATGTCCGTCATTCTCATGCCGCGGCCCTCACATTCCCAGACGCTTGGCCATCGACTCGTAGTTGACGCAGCTCAGCAGCACGGTGTCCTTTGTGATACGCCCCTCCCTGAACAGCTTCAGCAGGCTGCCGTCCATCGTGCACATGCCCTCAGCCGCGCCGGCCTGCATGGCCGACTCGAGCTGGTGGAGCTTGTCTTCGCGGATCATATTGGCGATCGCCGTCGTAGTTTTCATGATCTCAAAAACAGGGATCTGTCTGCCGTCGACGCCCGTCACGAGCTGCTGGCATACGACGCCCTTGAGGATCTGTGCAAGCTGGATCTTCACCTGCTTCTGCTGGTTGGCGGGAAAAACGTCGAGGATGCGGCTAATCGTGTTGGCTGCGGAGCTCGTGTGCAGGGTGCTGAGCAGCAGCACGCCTGTCTCCGCCGCCGTGATAGCTGCGGAGATCGTGTCGTAATCGCGCATCTCGCCGAGCAGGATCACGTCCGGGCTCTCGCGCAGCGCCGAACGCAGCGACTCGAGATAGCCCGGCGTGTCGATGGAGATCTCGCGCTGCGTGACGATTGCCTTGTCGTGCCGGTGGATGTACTCAATGGGATCCTCCATCGTGATGATGTGGCAGTCCCGGCTTTTGTTGATTCGGTCAATCATGCAGGCCAGCGTCGTGGACTTGCCCGTTCCGGCCGATCCGGTGATGAGCACGAGTCCCTTCTTGTTCTCTGCGAGCGAGAGCACGCTCTCGGGAATGCCGAGCGCAGCGGGATCCGGCAGGCCGAAGCGGATGACGCGGATCACAGCGGCCAGCGAGCCGCGCTGCCGGAACACATTGACACGGAAGCGCCCAAGCCGGGGAACGGCAAAGGAAAAGTCGTCGTCCGCGCCGCGTTCCAGATTGGCCCTGCTGCGGCCGCCGACCGTGTAGATCTCGTCGACGAGGGTTCGGATCGCATCGGGCATCAGCGTTTCGCCCTCCATGCGCCGTTGGCGGCCGCCGCACTTGAAGGTCAGGGGGAGGCCGGCGACAAGAAACACGTCCGCAGCGTCGGCCGAGACTGCTATTTGCAGGATTTCCAGAATATCCATGGACTAAACTTCCTTTCCGAAGCTGCCGCTCCAGAGATTGTCAATCGTTTCATTTTGCTCCCAGCGCTTTTCCTGACGCCACGAGAGCACGGTCCAGCCGCCCTGTCCGTCGTCGAGCAGCGCGATACTGAGCAGACAACCGCCCCGCTCGAGTTCGATGCGGCGCACGCCGTCCTCGTCCGGCTCCGGCGCGGCCTCGCGCCCGGCGTTCAGCCGGCACAGGTACTCCTGGCCGTCCTTTTCAAGCGCATAGCGCGCCTGCACGGTCTCGGCATATTTTTCGGCCAGGCGCATGTCCGCCCGCGAGGTCGAGAAGGCCAGGATCGCGAGGATCGCAAGGCAGATGCTGATGACCGTCAGCAGCAGCGCCAGCGGTCCCAGGCGGATCGGAGGGTTCTTCATGACGCCGCCTCCTTCCGATAATGCGACGTCTCCAGCGTGTAAACGGGCGTCTCCTCCGCGGCGTAGACGGCGATCCGGCTCACAACAAGCGCGGCATCCTCCGCGGAGGGTTCCCAGCTCACGGTCAGGCACAGCGCGCCGTTCCCGTCCGGGCAGGGGCTGCCGTCGGCGAGATAGGCCGCTTCAAGCCCGTTTGCCGTGATGCGGACGTTGCCGCCCTCGTCAAGCAGCGCTGCCGTCTGTTCAGCGCTGTCCGCAGCCGACACGGCCTCTGCCGCGTTGGCTGCGAGCGTGACAGCCCGCGTGAGCCGCCGTGCCTCGACGCTCCGGGCCCTCGCCGTGCCGAACACCCCCGTCAGCACAAGAATCATCGCCGCAAAGGCGGCGACAAGCAGAAGCGCCTCAAAATAGAATGAAGTCAATTGTTGTCTTTTCACGGCGCCGCCTCCTCTGCACTGCGCAGACGCAAAAGCGTACGGCCTGCGTCGGTGCTCACGATCACCAGTCCGCCATCACCGAACTCGACGGAAAAACGCTCCGTAGGTCCGATCCTCTGCGCCTCTTCGGGCGCAAGGGGTGCCCCGTCCCGCGCAAAGTCCTCCACGAGCTGCCCGTCGAAGCGGTAGTAGCGGAGCGCGTAGCCGGAGTCCGCGTCTGTCACGACGAACACCTCTCCGTAAGCGGAGTCCTCCGTGCGAAGAGCGCCGCGGCTGTCGTTGGCCTTCACGCTCGCAGCGAGATACGCGCCGAGAGAGCGCGCGTCCATGTTGGCGTACTGGCTGTCCACAATGTCGCGATAGCTCCGCGCGCCGAAAGCGACCAGCAGGAGAAAGCCCAGAAGAAAAAGCGCCGCGAGGCCGACCGACAGAAGCAGGATCGGATTCTTTCCGTTTTGCTTCACGTTTCGTCCCTCCCTCACGATCCGCGTACGACCACGCGGATCGACGGCGGCAGATTGGAGGAAAAGCAGTCATAGACCACGAGATAATCCTCTGTATTGACCTGGAGACCGTAGTTTTCCCTCAGGTACTGCAGATCGGGAGGATAGACGCCCTCCACGACATAGCATTGCAGCGCGCTGCGCCGCACCGTCTCGCGGATGGCCGCCGCGCCCTCCTCGCTGATGTCGCGCCCCGAATGGCCGAAGGCGGTCGCTGTCAGCACGGCCAGAAGCAACAGAGCGAGTGCGAAAAGGAGCAGGCCGCTTCTCTGTTTTCTGTAATCCGAGTACATGGCGCCCTCCTCAGCCGATGGCGTTCATCATCCCGATGAGAGGAAGCATCACGCTGATGAGCGTCAAACCGATCGTCACCATCAGGATACCGGAGAGCGCCGGGGAGACGATCTCGACGAGGCCGTCGACCTGATGCCCGACGTCCTCTTCCAAAAGCTCCGTCAGCCGCTCGAGCACATGCTCCAGAGAGCCGCTGCGCTCTCCCGCGAGCAGCATACGGCCGTAAACCGGTTCAAAGAGCTGCTCGTCCCATGCCGCCTGCGCGATGCTGTGGCCCTCCTCCATGCCTTTGGCGAGCCCGCGGAGCTTTTCCTCCACACCCTCGTGGTCGGCCATCGGGATGCTCGCGAGTACCGCCTCGTCCTGCAGCTCGCCGCTTGCGAGGTAGGTCCCCAGCGCGGAGCAGAAGCGGAAGAGCGCGTTGGTCCTGATGATCGAGCGGCAGCGCGGGAACTTCTCCAGCACCGTGAGCACGGTGCGGCGCTGCCCATGCTTCCACAGCAGCAGCCCGATAAACAGCGCAAGCGCAAGCAGGGCCATCGCGGCGAGCGCGGCGGCGCAGAAGGCCCCCGCCCAGCGGATGTAGGCGTAGGATGATGCGGCAAGGCTGCCCGTCAGGCGGTCATACACAGCGCGGAAGGCCGGCAGAACGACGGCCAGCATGGCGGAAAGCACCGCGATGATGAGCAGCAGCATGGCGGCCGGATAGGTGACCGCGCCGCGCAGCTTTTCGGAGAGCGTCTTTTGATCGGCATAGTAACGCGCAAGCCGGAACAGCACGTTTTCGAGTCGTCCGGAGCTCTCGCCCGCTTCGACCATGCGCACGGCATAATCCGGAAAAATGCCGGCGGTCTCCATTGCTTCGGCCAGAGAGCCGCCCTGTTCCACAAGGGCTTTCATCTCACGCAGTCCCCGTTCCAGGACTCCGCCGTTCCGGTTCTCACTCTGCAGCAGCGCGATCGCCTCGTCGGTTTGGATGCCGGATTGGACCATCATCGCCATGCTCTCGCAAAAGGCGCTGACGCCGAGCATATCCAGGTGTTTCTTTTCCATCCCGCTCCTCCTGTCAATAAAAATACACATCTGTGTAATTGCTTCCGTTTCCTATGAATGCGTCATCCGCGCCGCCCGCCGCGAAAGTCAGGTCGATGCGATTCCAGTTCTTGCCGCTCACCTCGAAGCTGACGGTCACCCAGCCGCTTTCCTCGGTATAAAACATATTCCAGGCGTGATACAGATCGTCCGGCGCGACGTAGCCGAAGACGATCTTGGTCGGGATGCCCTGACTGCGCAGCATTGCCGCTGCCAGTGACGCATAATCAAAGCAGATGCCCTTGCCGCCGCGCAGCGTCTCGTCGACGTCCGGCAGATAGCCGATCTTGACGGAGGAGGCCTTCTCATAGTCGTAGCGGATATTTTCGCACACGAAGCCGTACACCGAGGAAACGACCTCAAGCTTGTCCGAGCAGGCCGAGGCGAGCCGCGCCGCCTCGCGCACGCATTCGGACTGCGCGTCATAGCGGGCATAGTCGCTCGGGCGCAGGAAGGGCTGAAACTCGTCCAGCATCTCGACCTCACAATCCGTACGATAGACCTGGACGTATTTGTTGTCTTCGATGTTCTCCACAATGCGGAAGACATAGCTTCCGTCGCCGCACTGGAGCGGGAAGATCGAAGGCTCCCCGTCGGAGGAGAGATCATAATTGTATGTAAGCTCATCCTTGATCACCTGAAATTTCAGGCGGCGCTCCGAGATGGCTGACACAGCCACATAGCCCTCGCTGACGGCGGAGAGATCGATCATGGCCTCGGCGCTGCCCTCCGCTCTGTCCGGGTGAAAGGACGACGTGGCGAGGGGAGGCGCCTCATAGGGCGTGAGTTCCTCACGCTGCGGCTCGGCGGCGGACGGAATCTGCAGCTCCGGCACTTCGCCTTCCCACGGCCCGGCTGTTCCGCAGCCGCTCAAAAGCAGGCACAGCGCCAGCAGAAGCGCCGGAAGAATTGCTTTTCGCCGCAAAGACCTCACCTCCCTCCGGCTTGATCAAAAATCGTTCAGTCGTTCTGAAACGAAGCCTCCTGCCGGATCCGTTCTTCGATAAAGCGTTCAAATTCTCCTGCCGGGAGCGGGCGAGAAAAATAGTAGCCCTGCACGAAGCGGCAGCCGGCCGCTCGCAGTGCGGCGACCTGCTCGGCCGTCTCTACGCCCTCCGCCACGACGGGCAGCGCGTAGGCGCCCGCCAGCCGGACCACGGTGTCGAGCAAACGCGTGTCCCTGTGCTCGGCGAAGGCGCTGCGGATGAAGCGTATATCCAGCTTTAGGATATCAATCGGCAGGGCCGAGAGCATGCTCAGCGAGGAATAGCCCGAGCCGAAATCATCCATCTCAATGCGGAAGCCCAGCGCGCGCAGCTGACGGACCGCCTCCACGAGCTGCCGGGAATCCTCGGCATAGGCGGACTCCGTGATCTCCAGCAGCAGCTCGCCGAAGCTGAGGCCGTTATCCTCCACGATGCCGCGAAGCTTCTCTTTGAGAAGCGGGTCGAACAGATCAACGCGCGAGACGTTGACCGAGACCGGCAGCGTGACGCCGAAGCTCTCCTTCCATCTGCGGATCTGCGCGGCCGCCTCGGCCCAGACATACTGGTCCAGCGTCTGGATCAGGCCGCTTTTTTCGAACAGCGGGATGAATACGCCGGGACTGACCATGCCCAGCGCGGGGTGCTTCCAGCGGACCAGCGCCTCGGCGCTGTGGAGCACCGGGCTGTCCGGCCGGACGTTGAATTTTGGCTGGTAATAGACCTGGAACTCCCTCCGGCGTATGGCGTCTGGGAAGCTCTCGATCAGCTGCTCGGAAAGCAGCTCCGCCTCATGCAGCGAGCGGTCGTAGCGGCCGACCGCGTTTGAGGCGCTTTCCTTGACCGTGTCGGCCGCAAGCTTGGCGCGGTCGAAGCGGCGCTCCGCGTCCAGGCTCTTGTCGGCGTCGGCGTAGACGCCCATCCGGAGCCGGACATGGCCCTTGCTGCCCATATCGGCGTCAAGATACTCCGAGAGCTCCTCGAGCAGAGCGTCGTAATCCTCGCGGTGCGGCCAGTAGACCAAAAAGGTGTCCGCCTTGCTGCGGCAGGCGATGCCGCCCTCACGCTCCAGGCGCGAGAGCATCCACCCGGCCAGACGCCGGAGCAGCTCGTCCCCGTAGCGTTTGCCGTAACGCTCGTTGATCGTATGAAAATGGTTGACGTCCAGCACGACCGCGTCGGTCGGGAGATCCTTGTGATGGGCGTCAAGCTGGATGACGTAGCGATAGAAAAAATCCCGGTTGTAAAGCCCCGTGAGGTGGTCGCGCTCCGTATGGCTCAGAGTATCCCGGTCCTCGGAGAGCTCAATCGTGCGCATGATGCGCGCCAGCACGACTTTCTGCTGCGGATAGGGCTTGGGGATGAAGTCGATCGCGCCGAGCGTGAGACTATCCACCTCTGCCTCGCTGTCCGCGGTCATCACAATCACGCTCAGACGGCTCGAGCGGGAATCCTCCTTGATCCGGCGCAGAAGCTCCAGCCCGTGGATGTCCGGCAGATTCAGATCCAGCAGGATCAGGCTGAGCGTTTCGTACTGCGCGTGCAGCAGCTCCAGCGCCTCCGCGCCGGAGGGCGCGACAAGGATCTCATAGCTGTCCTCGAGATATGCTCTGAGGATCTCCTGATTGATCGGCTCGTCCTCGACGAGCAGGATGCGCCGTTTCTCGGCAGAAGGGCGAAACAGTGTTTGGGCGTCCGTCAGCATTTTTCAGACCTCCTGTGCACAGCGGCAAGCGTGCAGCCTGTTATTAATTGTATTATAAGAAAAAACTCAAAAAGCGTCAATATGCACACATAAAGGCGGAAGAAAAAAATAATCCTTTGATTTTTCCCATTCGCTCTGTCAAAGAGACTGTTCCTAATGATATAAAAAAAACTATTTTCGGAGCAGCTTTCCAAAATCCCTCAGGAGGCGATATTCATGCAGAATGTCGGAAAAAGCCGAACGAAGGCGATCGCGATCGTCGGCGGCGCGATCCTTGCGATCATCCTCGTCGTCGGCACGATCGGGATGAGAGTGATCGCGCGCCGGGACACGGACAGGGCGGTCCGTACGGTCAGCCGGATGTATCTCGACGAGCTGGCGGGGAGCCGCGAGCAGGTCGTGGAGAACAATCTGCACAGCAAGATCGACGTGATCCGCATCGCCGTCGACCAGCTGCGCGAGGAGAACCTGAGCGACAAGTCGCATCTGGAGGACTATCAGCGCCGGATGAAGCAGCTTTATTCTCTCGATAAGTTCGCCTTTGTCGATACCGAGGGGCTGATCTATACCTCGACGGGGACGCAGGTCCGATCAGCAAGGTATCCATGGTTTTTGCTCCTTCCGCTTTGCTTTTCGCAGCCTGCGTCAGTATCATACCGCAGCAGCGGCGATTCGTAAATAACGAGAAAATTGATATGATTCAACTGTGGGTTGAATTCACGGCCCGGGGGCTGCGCTGCCCTCGCGGGCGGCGCGAGCGCGGAAGATGCGTTCATCGGATAAAAAAAGGAGAGGCCCTTTGGGTCTCTCCTCCGTTTTATTCGCCTTTTACAGGAAGCTCGAAATGCCGTAGCTGTTGACGAGCGCGTCGATCCGGACGCCGGCCTTGCACAGCGGGCACTGGGACGCGGAGACGGAGCGGTAGTCGTCGAGGATCTTGGACTGGAACAGGCTCGTGACGGGGAAACCGTCGCAGGTGTCGATGCAGGAGAAAATGCAGCAGACGCCCACGGGGATACCGCCGTAGTAGCGGACAGCCTGGATGGCCTCGAGCGCGGTCGTACCGGTCGTCAGCGAGGCGGCGAGGATCAGGACGTGGCGGTTGCGGATCAGATGCGCGATGTTCTCACGGAAGATCTGCTGGTTGCCGGAGGTGGTCTCGGGCGTGACGACGTAGAGCGTGTTGTGCTCGTTCTCGTTGCCGATGCCCTCGGCGATCAGCTCCTCCGCCAGGCAGGTGCCGAGCACCTCCGTGCCGTCGAGACACAGGATCGTATCCACGACGCGGGAGCTCTGGAATTTGACCGCCAGCTCGAGCGCGGCCTGCCGCGCCTCGGCCAGACGGTGCTTGGTGTAGGTCATGTCGATGAAATAATTGATGTGGCTGTGACCGGTGGCAAAATGCCCCTTTGCGATGCGCAGCGGGATCTGGCTGTATTCGCTGCGAAAATGGATGGTCGGGATCACCATGTGGATACGCGCTCCTTTCTTATTCATACGTCTCTCGGACCGATTCTTCATTCAAATACGATCATATCACAAGCCGGCGCGGGAGACAAGCGCTTTTCCCCTCCCGGAACGGGAAAAAATCAGCCGCGCCCGGTGCGGTGCAGTTCGCCGTCCTTGTTCCACAGATAGCTCATGCGCACTTCGGTGCCCGCGCGGATGCGGCGGAAGTTTTCGAGGTGCTTACAGAAGATCGGGACGGCGGGGATCAGCAGCACAAGCGCCGCGGGCAAAAACTGCGTCCGGAGATAATACAGCGCGGGGAAAAGCAGGGAGATCGTCGGCGCGACGAAGCAAATGTAGTTCGTCAGGAAGGCGATGAGGATCGCCAGGGCGAGCAGCGCGAGGAAGAAGCGCCAGTCCCAGGACAGGATCACGCCGCCGATGCTGGCAAGCCCCTTGCCCCCGCGGAAGCGCAGCGCGGCGGGGTACATGTGGCCGAGCACGCAGGCGACGCCGCCGATCGGCGCGGCGAGCGCCAGCGCGGGGAAGAGCGCCCGACAGATCCGGCAGGCGAGGAAGGCTTTGAGGATGTCGAGGCTCGCGGTCACGAAGAAGGCGAGCTTCCCGGCGAGGATGTAGGCGTTGGACGCGCCCGCGTTGCCCGAGCCGTCGACGCGCGGATCGTAGCCCTTGTGCCGGGCAAACAAAAAGGCGGGGTTGATGTTTCCGAGCAGGTATCCGATGATGCAGCATCCGAGCACGGCTTCCGGCATGGCGAGACCTCCTCTCCGACTGTTCGTTCAAATATTTTAACAGTTTTTCGCGGCGTTGTAAACCTCTTTCTTCGCGCGCCGCCTCTTGAGTATTCTCGCGTTTTCCTTTATACTGTCCGCAAGGACACAAAAAGGGGGAGACAGCCATGAAAAGCGCGCTTCTGGTCATCGACATGCAAAACGGGTTCCTCTCGCCGCGCTCGCCGCTGTATATCGCCGGCGCTCCGACGACCGTGCCGGCCTGCGCGCGCGTGATCGCACGCTGCCGCGCCGCGGGCGTGCCGGTCGTGTTCGTCACGCGCGCCTACGCCGCCG
>JAEEGI010006107.1_pt1 | contig 27326 bp, 32 predicted proteins | sample 8958751 | NCBI WGS metagenome assembly JAEEGI01 (sample SAMN16246545, study PRJNA631951) | gut metagenome | biome: gut microbiome; feature: rumen; material: KS-attached | host: Bos | place: Iran: Karaj | collected 2018-10 | reverse complement strand
GACGGTTTGAGTGGAAAGAGTGGGGGAAGACCCCATGAAAACATGAGTATTGAAGATGAGAAAGAGATACTCAAACCGTTTGAGGAAAAAGCAGAAAAAGGTCAATTACCAACAGCAAAAGACATAAAAACGGCTTATGAAGCAAAAATCGGAAAAAAGGTTTGTATCAGTTATATCTATAAATTTTTACACAGACACGATTTTAGAAAAATTATGCCGAGGAGAAGGCATCCTAAGAAAGCAAGTGACGAGGAGATAAACTCCTCAAAAAAATTAACACAAAAATCGCAGAGTGTGTAGACAGTATAAAAGATACGGATAAAAAGGGAGTAAAGGTGTTTTATCAAGACGAGGCTGCATTCGGAAGAATAAGTTCTCCTTCAAAATGTTGGTGCAAAAAAGGAACCAGACCAAGTGTGCCTTGTCATCATGTGCGAGAATACAGGTATACATATGGTGCGGTTGAACCCAATACAGGAGAAAGCCATTTTATTATAGCACCTTACTGCAATACCGATTGGATGAACGAATTTTTGAGGTCTTTATCCGAATTATACAGTGAATATAAAATAGTATTGATTTGTGATGGTGCGGCATGGCATAAATCAAAAAATTTAAAGATTCCTGAAAATATGGAAATAATTCACATTCCGCCGTATACTCCTGAAATGAATCCAATTGAACAGATCTGGAGGGAAATAAGAACGGTGGGATTTAAAAACCAGTGTTTTAAATCCTTGAATGCTGTAGTTGATCGCTTGTGTGAAACTATTAGAAATCTGTCTTGTGATACTGTACGCAGTATCACTCACAGAGATTGGATGTTGTCAACAATTTGATGGGGAAATAGTATGACATATTTTGAGGTGGGATATTATGAACAGAATTTTATGCTCAACAGGTGCTTTGATCGGCAGACCAAACGGCAGAGACTACACGCTGCTCAACGAGTGTGCAAAGCGTCTTGACTGTGACGGCTTTGAGTTTATGATGTATGATGACTGGTATGATAAGGCAGACGAAATAGCAACGTTTCTAAGGGATTTTCCAAAACCGTTCCCCGTCTTTCATGTTGAGAAAAATGTAGGCGATCTGATAAGCCGAAACGAGTCGGGCGATACCGAAAAGGCGCTTGAACTGTTTGAAATAAACTGCGTACTGGCACAAAAAATAGGTGCAGAAAAGCTGGTTCTGCACCTGTGGAGCGGCTTGGATTCCGACAAGGATTTTCCGCATAATATAGAGGTTTACAAGTATGTGCGTGAGATAGCCGAGCGTTATCGGCTGATGCTGACGATCGAGAATGTAGTGTGCAACAACTCCGACCCGATGACGCACCTTGCCGATCTTGCAGAGGTTTATCCCGATATCAGCTTTACCTTTGACACCAAAATGGCTGAGTTTCACGGACAGCTATCAGAGCTTTATGACGAGAAAAACCGTTACATCTGGGTGCGTGTGGCTCATATGCACATCAATGATTACAAGGGAGGGTACAAGGATTGGTCGAGCCTAAAAACCTTACATATCGGTGACGGACAGATCGACTTTGAACGTTTTTTCGGGTTTGTTAAGTGTATGGGATATACCGGGGATCTAACAATCGAATCGACCTCGTTTGATAATACGGGGGTCATTGACTTTGAGAGAATGAATCAAAGTATACGCATAATCAGGGAATATTGATGATAATGGCTTGGAGATACTTCGGGCGTATATCACTGACAAGGCTAATGTGCTTGGCAAGAGCGATTATGTGCCGAAGTCAACTACAGCGGAAAGGTATGAGATCTATGGGTTTGATATGAAAGCTGAATGACTGTAAAAAAAGCAATGTTAATCTATGGGAGAGAATAGAATGGGTTATATATTAGATCTTAGAAAAATAGAAGGTGTTGGTCACAGACCGCTTCAAATGGTGGGATGTGGAGTGTTTATCTTTGATGAGCAAGACCGGGTTTTGTTGGAGCAGCGAACAGATGACGGTACATGGTGTGTACCAGCAGGCAGACCATGACAGACCTTATGTCTACCTCACAACAATAGAGCAGGTAGCGGCTTTGTATCTCTGCAACGCTGTCGAGAGACCTTATTACTGGTTTCAATACGGATTTGAGAGCAACCATGAACACATACACCCATCTGGGATTGGATGATGCAAAGGATGAGATGATCCGGTTAGAAGAGTTAGAACAGGCGGGGAAAGAGATTGAGAAAACCAGTGAAAAGCAAAAGCCCGCAACACAGAGTATGTTCAGGTCGATTTAAAAATATCGAAGAGTGATGACATCCGGTCAGAAGGCCGGATGTTTTTTAATAAATAATTAACACATTAACGATTGAAATGTGGTATAATATAAGATTTTATATATATAACGCTTGGAAAATGGCGTATTGAATTAAATTCGGAGAAACAACATAAAGAGAATTTAAGAGAGATTAAGGAGATAGATATATTATGAGACTTTGTATTGCAACAGCTCCATGCAGGGTTTGAGGAACTGTATGGAGGATTAGATAATTCCTCAGACTTTGCTTCAAAATGACAAATATAATTATTTAGGAGCAAAGAAAATGAAAAACAAAATGAACAAGAATAAAAAAGGCTTAAGAGATTTTTTGATACTGTGGAGTACACAGAGTCTGTCGCAGCTGGGAAGTACCATGACTGCACTTGCTTTATCACTGTGGCTCTACGATACAACGGGTTCATCACTGAAGTCGGCAGCACTCAGTATATGCTCATATGCACCGTATGTTCTTATGAGCATCTTTGCGGGAGCTCTTTCGGATAAATTTGATAAGAAGAGAACCATGCTTGCCTGTGATCTGCTGGCGGCACTGAGTACGGTGACGGTACTGATATTGTATCTTACCCATAATCTTGAAATGTGGCATCTTTATGCGATAAATGCATTTTCGGGTCTGATGAATACCGTACAGCAGCCTGCTTCGGAAGTTGCTACAACACTTCTTATTCCAAAGGAACATTATCAGAGAGCCAGCGGTCTTAACTCGTTTTCAAGGTCTCTGACAAATATTCTCGGACCGTTACTGGCTACGGCCATATACGGACTTCTGGGACTTACATCAGTAATCCTTATTGATCTGGGAAGCTTTGTGGTTGCATTTCTGGCGCTTCTTTTTCTGGTAAAGATTCCGGATGCGCCTGAAACGAAAAAAGAAAGCCTTAAGGTAATGGTAAAAGAAGGCGTAAGATATCTGAAAGATACACCGATGATACTGACCATGATCCTTTTCATGTCGGGAATCAATCTGGTTGCTTCGGCATTTGATGCGGCCTTACGAGGATATGTTCTTCCGAATCCCAAGGGAGGAGAATTCATGCTGGGTGTGGTAACAGCCTGTGCGGGAATTGCCATGACACTGGGAAGTCTGCTGGTAGCGAAAATGCCGACACCGAAGAACAGAATGAGAGTTGTATATGTCAGCATGCTCATATCTATGGGAACAGAGAACTTCATGCTGGCTTTCTGCAGGGAGCCTTGGCTCTGGTGTTTGGGACAGGTTATCGGATGGATCCTTGTGCCGGTGATGAGCGCAAATTACGATGTGATATTCAGAAGCACGGTACCGACGGAACTTCAGGGACGTGTTTACGCATGCAGAAATACGCTTCAGTTTTTTACCATTCCGATCGGTCTTTTCTTAGGCGGATTCATGGTGGATGAAATCTTCGAACCGTTTATGATGAGATACGGAAATTCGGAAAGCCTTACAGCACTTTTTGGATCGGGTAAAGGCTCCGGAGCCGCCGTCGTTATGTTTGTACTCGGATTGGCGGGAACGATACATTGTCTGATCTGGGGAGGCAGAATGAAGAAATACAGTTAGTGAATAATGTGAATTTTATTTCAGTTTTTCGCTCTAGTGGAAAAGTATTTAAGGATAACTAATAAAATGATGTGAGTTTTCAAGGAAGGTTAACTAGTGAAAAAGTCAGTTCTAAAGAGACGTATAAATGATGAATATGGAGTTGATCCACTTAATCTATGTGACAAAGAAGAATCTATAAATATGCTTCGACTGGTAAAAATCTATCATGATTTAAAAGAGGAAACGAATACTCAGATGGTAGATGATATAACCTGGGAAGATATTGAAATGGATGAGGTATTCTTCCGCGTAAATCATACGAGAAGTTTTGCGGGAGAACAGATTCTCTATCACATGCTTCATATGATTCCAAATGAAACGACTAAGAAACAGATTAATAAGCCCAAAATTGATGAAGAAATATTACTTATTTTATCAATTGTATTAGCAATATTTAAGCCAGTATTTATTGCGCTTGCTATTTTTATAGCCGTAATTAATCTGGTAGTATATATGTTTGTAAAAATGTTGTATGACAATACAATTACATCGCTTAGTTCGATACGTGAGCTGGTGGAATTCTGTGAATATATTCAGAAATCGGATAAGCTGAGTGCATTATATATGAATGAAGAACTTAAGAAATCAGTCACTATTCTTAAAAGAACAACGAAAATTCTGGTGTATTTAAAATATAATAAAGCAATGGTTGATTCTGGAAATATACAAGCCATAATTCTGGATTATATTTATGGAATAACCATGATAGATGCCATATGCTGTTCCTTGGCTATCAAGAAGTTAAAAAATCATAAAAATGAGATATTACTTCTATATGAGCTGGTTGGAAGAGTTGATTCAGCGATTTCTGTGGCTTCATTTAGAAGAAGTCTGGACAGTTGTAAACCGGAGATTACAGAGAATGGGCATATATCATGCAGAGGACTTTATCATCCGCTCGTAAATAGTCCTGTAAAGAATGATTTCAATATGAAGAAAAATTCATTCTTTACAGGAGCAAATGCATCTGGCAAGTCGACATTTATGAAAGCTATAGCGATAAATGTTATTCTTGGTGAAACTATATATACTTGTACAGCTGATGGTATGAGTTTTCCACAAATGTATGTTATGTCTTCAATGGCTCTAAGAGATGATGTTCTGAATGGTGAAAGCTACTATGTTCGGGAAATCAAATACCTTAAGAGAATGATTGAAAAGGTAGAATCTGGTGAAAAAACTCTTATAGTAATTGATGAAATACTTAAAGGAACAAACACTAAGGAACGTGTCGCAGCGTCAAAAGCAGTGTTGGAGTATTTATCAGATACATTTGCGATAGTTATTACTGCTACTCATGATATCGAGCTAGTTACACAGATGGCTGATCTGTATGATGCATACTACTTTGAGTGTATTGTACGAGATGGAACCGTAAAATTCATGTATGAGATTAGAGAAGGAATCAACAAGATAACAAATGCTATAGAACTTATGAAAGGAATGGGATTCCCTGATAAGATTATAACAAGTGCAGAAAGCGGACGAGGTTAGAGCAAAACCTCAGGTACTTGAACTAGGTTATAAAAACTCATTGCTTGTTTTAGCGGTATACGAAAACGATGAGATGCTGATAAATTTCAGTTTATCGTTTCTATAATAGGAGTCACGGATAATGGAAAAAATAATAGCAGCTTGTGGAAATGATTGCGCTGCCTGCCCAAGGTATGTTGTACATCCATATGAAAAGACGGACGAAGAACTCCGTCACACTGCAGAGTTATGGATGAAGATAGGGTATCGGGATCATCTTGTTACGAATGAAGAGATTTTATGTATGGGTTGTAAGCCGGAAAACTGGTGCAGATACCACGTAGTTAAATGCTGCGTGGACAGGGGGATAGAAACATGTGCTGATTGCAGAGAATATCCTTGCGACGATATGAAAGAGTGTTTCGAGGTTACAAGGTCTTTTATACCTAATTGTCGTGAAGTCTGTACAGATGAAGAATATCAGCAAATGAACACAGCCTTCTTTGAGAAAGAAAAGAATATTTCAGTTTTATGCAGAAAAGTGGAAGAAAGAGCAAATAAGGATGAGTGAGAATATTAAACGAGATAGGGCAATCGAATACTTTGCCGCAAAAATGCACTGTTCACAATCAGTGCTGGCAGCTTTTTCAGAAGAGTGTGGGATAAAAGACCTTATGTATTCTTGATTTACAATGAGTAGAATTATAATTTTATCGAGTAATGGAGGTGGAGTAGAATATGTACAGAATCGAATCAGATACATTTATATTGGAGTTTATTCCGGAAATACATGAACAAGACATTGCATATCCTGTAAGTGTATATCTTGGTGTGAAGGTTTCTAGTTACGGTTATTCGGCGGACACATTTATGGATGTCGGTGTTCAGGGGATAGCTGAATTTGCTTTACAGTTAAAGGATCTCTATGAAACACTGTCAGGAGAAGCAAGACTGGAAGAGCCGTACAGCGTTCATAATTATGTAGAGTTCGTTGCTGAAACCGGTGGTCATATAAGAGTCTATGGACGACTGAACAATAAGAGTGCCTATGGCTATACACAGGAAATAAACTTTGAAAATGAGATAGATCAGACTTATCTGAGGGATTTTGTTAACCGATTACTTGCTGATTTTGGCAAATATGCTGAATGACAAATTACAATTTGTCTTTCTATGGGAGAATAGAAAAATGGAAATCTGAAGAATAGAAACAGGCGATGAGTAAATAGAAATAATAAGGAGATTTTAACTATGACACAAAAAGAAAGACTTGCATATTTTATTAATAGGATAAACAGTGATGAAGAATTGAAAGAGGAAATTTACAATAAGTGTGATCCAGATACTATTTATCCGCAAAAAGAACTTATGGAGGATTTGGAATGGCTTATGGAAGGTGGGAGCGAAGAAAACTATGATCTTGTCCCGTTTGCTAATGATGGTTCTGGTGGACTGTACTTGCTTGTAAATGATCAACATATTGCGTATTTTGATTCAGAGGGCTGTGCTGGATATGTGGCTGAATCTGTTGATGATTTTTTCAATATCCTTTTCGTATTTCGCTTTTTCTGTCTTTCTAAGGGTGTGATGAAGAGTTACGAACAATTTCTTAAGGAGTGTGAGAAGAATTTGTTCGAGATTAAGCCATCGGAAGCATTTGAGAGATTTCTTATCAAGGAAAAGATGGAGACGGACAAAGAAAAGGTTTATGAGAAATTCATTAAAGGGTTAACAATCACGCCTATATTTGAAATCAATCCTATAGATGAGGAATATGTGAAGACAAATAACTTGCTTGGTATGGAAGAAGACGAATTCCTTGAACTCTGCAAGAAGATTTGTTCGCAAGGATAGGAATCTAAAGCCTATCGTTTATTTATTTGAAGAAGATATGATTAAATTCTAGTAATAACAAAAATGACAAATCGGTATTAGGAGTGATGATTGTGAATGATTATGTAAAGATTTTTAAGAAAAATGAAGAGATAAATAATTATGACGAAATGATTAAAGGGGCGTTGGAATGTTTAGATAAATTTGGAAAGTATTTTGAAAAGGAAGACTTACAGGGAATGGACTCTTGCTTTCATTTTCCACATTATATTTTAAGCGGAAATGAGGTTATATGCTGGAATGAAGGAGGTAAATTACCTCTGACATTTTTTACAGATTTAAAGAAGTTGGGATTTAAACGTACGGTTGTAACTTGTCGGGAAGTAATTACAGTTGCTGAAAATAAAGTTCACTTCAAATATTGTTATTATCGTGAGAGTAAGGATGGTAAAGTTATGAGTCAACATGATAATATTTGGATTGTTACACTTAAGGATGGCAAGTGGGGAATTCAAATTAGGTCATACTAAATGTTAGTTCATTAAAAATTCCGGTTTATCGGGATGATGTTAGAACGAAAGTTGATAATAATCTCTTCGCAAAGAAAAACTATTTTTGAATGTGAGGATGGAAGTATAAGCGACATAGATGCTGAATTCGATGAGAAGGAACTTGTTGCAATAACAGATATGCTGCCTGATGAGTATATTCCGATAGCCAGTGCATATGGAGGGCAGATGTCACATAAAACGTTACAAGGTGAAAGGGTTGAAATATCTTACCATGATAAACACGTCGAGACGATTATTTTACTACAACGAACTATTGATGTTGAAGTACTTGTAGACCTCGGTTGGAGGTACATAACAAAATCCGGTCAATAGAATATATAAAATGAAAGAGACAGGGATAAGATTATATTTCAGGAGAATGTAATGAAAAGAATTCTGATTACGGAAGACGAACCCGAGATAAGGGAAGTTCTATATAACTATCTAGTAAATGAAGGCTTTGAAGTGGATATGGCAGAGGACGGAGTACAGGCACTCTCGATGTTTTCCGCAAATGCATATGATATCGTGTTGCTTGATATCATGATACCTAAAATTGACGGGTATAATGTCTGTGAAGTGATTAAAAAGCAGTCTGATGTTCCTGTGGTGTTTCTGTCGGCGTTAAGTGATGATAAGTCACAGATCAAGGGTTATGATCTGATGGCTGACGATTATGTCACAAAGCCCTTTTCAATGCCGGTTCTGGTACGAAAAATAAAGGTTCTTCTTCGCCGTAATGAAAGAGAAACATCGAAAGAAAAAATAATAGTATGCGGTGATCTGATAATCGATCCTGACATGATGGAGGTAAGAGTTAAAGATAAGATAATTGAGCTGACATCCAAGGAATTTGATATTCTTACGACTCTTGCAAAAAATCCCGGGAGAATATATACAAGAGAAATCCTTCTTGATCTTTTGTGGGACTATAACTCGCTTGTGGATGAACGTATTGTGGATAGCCACATTAAGAATCTGCGCCACAAGCTGGGTGGAGACTATATTGAAACCGTAAGGGGCAGGGGGTATAGAATTGCTAAAAAAGATATTTAACAGGCTGGCAGTAAAGGTATTTGTGATATCTTTTGCAGTCCAGATATTGTCCGGGCTGCTGATATGCTTCTTTCTTTACTCCCGTACTCCGGAGATGCTTTATTCTGCAAAAGATGAACTTGATGATCTGATCATAGAGTTTAAGGATGTGACAAAGGCTGAAGGAGGGCAGCTGGCGGATGATTTTATCAGAAGAACCGGTATGCAGCTGGCTTTTTTTGATCAGGATACATTTGAAACATACCGCGTTAACAAGCCGCTTGATGATGTTGGCACATTGACGATAAAGACTATCGAAGACTATCGAGGAGCATTCGAAAACCTTGATGAAAATCAGGGCGATATGGGAACATTCGCCGTGGAATTCAAGGATGATCCGACAGATTATCTGGTTCAGTATTTTTATGACGGGAAAACCACAAATCTGATTCCGAGGGCCGTTGCAAACGGTTATCCAATGATGATACTGGTTGTTGTTTCTCTGGCACTGGTCAGTTCATTGATATATGCACTCTTGTTTGCAAGACCGGTCAGAAAACTGAGCGATGTCTCTAGGAGCATGGCGAAGATGGATCTCAGTGTCAGATGTAAGGAAGGTCGGGGCGATGAAATCGGAAGTCTTGCAAGGGACCTTAATACCATGGCAGCCGCACTTGATCAGAAAATGAAGAAACTTGAAGAAGAGATTGTCAGGGTCAAAGAGCTTGAAAGTCAGAAGGAAATGTTTTTTGCAGCAGCGTCACATGAACTGAAAACGCCGGTTACCATTGTTGAGGGACAGCTCCGTGGCATGATTGAAAATGTTGGCCCCTACCAGAATCATGAGGAATACCTTGCAAAGTCCCTCAGGACGGTAAAGCGCATGGAGAGTCTGATAAATGAAATACTGACAGCTTCAAGGATGCAGTCAGCTGAAGAAATATCGGTTTCTGATGTTGACATATCTGAGGTGATTGAGCAGAGAATCAATGGGGCAGAGGATCTGTTTGCAATCAGAAATATTACAGTGAACAAAGAAACAGACAGTGGTCTGTTTTTTAAGGGAAATAAGGATCTGACGGCACTTGCTGTTGGTGCATTCATTAGTAATGCTGTGTTTTATTCAAAAGAAGGAGCTGCCATAAGCATTTCGTCACATAAAGAGGAAAATGAGATTGTAACCCTGATTGAAAATTCGGAGGCACATATAGACGAAAAAGATATTGAGCACCTGTTCGAGCCTTTTTACAGGCCGGACGCGGCAAGAAATTCAAGGGATGGTGGAAGCGGACTCGGACTGTACCTGGCCAGGCTTATTATCACTAAGCAGGGTGGAGACTGCGAGCTTTATAATACAGCAGGAGGCGTGACGGCAAAAATTGTTTTGTCCTCCACATAAAATCCACATTAACTTCCTTTGTGTTCCATATTGCATTGGTACAATAAGAACATAAACAATATAGGAGGTTAATCCAGATGAAAAAAATTATGTATTTTTCAACATTTGTTGTGACGGTGGCACTTTCCCTGCTTACCGCATGCAGCAAAGCAGAAGAAAGGACAAATAATAGTAATACAGTATTGTCCGGGAGTATGAGTGAGGAAGCGGCGGACAGCATTTCCGACAAGATGGTTAAGGATGATGCCAAAAATGGAACAATACTAGAGAATCACATGACCCGGTCGGAGCTTGACAAAACAGAGGAAACAAGGTTCATGCTTCTTGAGCATCCATGGGAGAGCGAAGCCGATACAGGAAAAACGAACAAGTTTGAAGGATTTGGGGATAAAATATATTACATACCGGGGCGTGGGGCGATTGTTTATGGAGCGCCTGTTTTTAACGCTATACCGCCTGAGGACTATGCGGGCGGAGCGGGTTCGTTATGGTTTCAGCATTACTTTCCCAATACTGAAGAGTTTAGTGATGAAGAAGTCGTATTTGACGATTACAAGGATCTGAAGACAAAGCTTCGGGCTGAATTTGATGAAGACATTGCGGGTGGTTATCCAAAGGTTCCTGCTGATCAGAATTATAACAGCCTTATTGCCCTATATGACGCAGTGCTTGCCGGGAAGATGGAGACGATTACGGAAGAAGCTTTCAATGAGTATATGGATTACTATTACGACCAGGGTTCACAATCCTCTTCCGACAGCTATTACTGGCAGATGGACGATGCAAAGGTGGAGAAGGTCAAAGATAATATCAGGGAGTATCATTTTTACGATGAGGAGCTCGATATTGTTTTTGTTGTACATGTGATAACTCCTCCAAAATATGATACTTCCAAATCGTATCCGGCGCTGGTTATGACAGATGCCGTTTGGAGATTCAGTGATGTACCTTCTCTCTATAACGCAATGGCTGACGGACAGGCGGATCCGCAGATACTGGTGACAATCGGTTTTGATTACGATATTGACGGTTGGGATAATGAAATCCGCGGAAATATACTGTGTGACCATAAGAAGGAGTTTCTGGATTTCATCACTGACAATATGATGCCTTATCTGAATGAACTTTATAATTTTGATTTTGAAGAATCAACATTGTTTGGCCATTCCCAGGGCGGAGTATTTACACACTATGCGGCATTTAACTTTGACCGCTATAAAAACAGACCTTTTGCGAAGTACATAATCGGAAGCCCTACTTTCTGGACGCCTTATTTTACCAATGTCAGCGACTATGAAGAGTACAAAAATGAGTATGGCTATTTTGACAGAAACTCTTCATATGACAGGCAGCTTTTTATCACGGCAGGTGATATGGAAGACGATGATTACAGGGAATACTATGGTGACAATGATTCGACCCTGGAAGGAGTGGAACACTTAAAGGAGCGCCTGGAACAGCATGGTGTAACGGGATTCAAGGTGAAGTTGTACAAAAGTAACCATTACCGGTATGTATCAGAAATGCTTTTAGAGTATATAAAAAGATGATTTCCGTAATACAAAAAAACAACACAGAAAGAGAAGTGCAACTCCATGATTTTAAACGAAACTCTTAATAACCCCTAATTATTAATGGCGTTATAAAGGAGGTACATAATATGAAATATATGGATGCAGGAGAACAAAGAGAACATCAAAAAAGAATTAAAGAACTGCTTTATCGAATTAAAGGAGTTTTATGAAAAAGCCCTTGATGAAGGAAATGGCATAATTATAAGTATTTACTAAACGAATGGGGAAAAGATGATGCTGTAATATCAAACCGGTTTTCTTGACTGTTACATTGTGGTGAGGATAAAAGGATACAGAATAGCAAATGAAGCAGTTGCTAAAGGAACATTCGGAAGTCATTTCAGCATGAATAGGATGAGTTGGATCAAACCCTCATTCCTTTTGATGATGTATCGTTGCGGCTGGTGTGGAAAAGAGAATTAGGAACATGTTCTGTCAATTGACATTAAAAGAGAATGCTTTGATAAGGCCGTTAGGTCTGCCGTTATTTCAACTAATCCCTAAAAATGCGTCCATACGCATTAATATGGAATAAATACTTGAAGATCAATAAATCTTTAGAGGTGTGCGGGCAGGAATGTCAGTTTTGTAATGGATGTGATAATATAGGCGGTGGAAGAACAGAAACATTCTATCAGCCATATATTGACGGAGAAAAGGAACTCAGAGAAATAAATGCAGAGTATATTGCAGGAAGGGTAAAGGGATAAGGTAAATGATATCAAGAGAAGAAGCTTTTTCACTTTTAAAGAAATATAATAAGGAATCTTTTCATATTCAGCATGCGTTAACCGTTGAGGCTGTGATGAAATGGTATGCAGAGGAACTAGGATATGGTGAAGAAGCAGAATATTGGGGAATTGTTGGACTTCTTCATGATATAGATTTTGAATTATACCCGGATGAACATTGTTTAAAGGCGCCAGAGCTTCTAAGAGAAGGTGGTGTTAGTGATGATATAATTCATGCTGTATGTTCACATGGATATGGAATAACAGTTGGTAATGGTGTGACTATTGATGTAGAGCCAACTAGAGAAATGGAAAAGGTTTTATTTGCTGCAGATGAACTAACTGGTCTTATCGGTGCAGCTGCTATTATGAGACCTTCCAAGAGTACTAAGGATATGGAACTGAAATCACTTAAGAAGAAATATAAGAGTAAAGGCTTTGCGGCCGGTTGTTCCAGAGAAGTAATAGAGAGAGGTGCTGAACAGCTTGGCTGGGAGCTTGATAAATTACTGGAATTGACGCTTCGAGCTATGGCAGCAACCGAAGATATTCTTAATGAGGAAATGGCTTTGAAATCTTTGAACTGTCCGGCAATACATATACGGTGAGAAAAAAACTGATTCTATAAATGGGAATATGAATGGCTAAGCAAGTTAACCCGATAAAGGCGATGATGGAGAACGGAGATTTTCAATAATGGATTTATCAGACTATAAAGCAGTAGTATTTGATCTCGGCGGGACCTTGATGGTGTATGAGGGCATGCCGCTTAACTGGAGCGATTACTATTATCAGGGATTTAAGAAGGTAGATGAAAAGTTTGGTTTAGGATTGGCAGAAGCGGATATTGAAAAATCTGCGGAGATATTAAAGTCTTACAATCCACGTAATAAGTACAGAGAATACGAGATAATGCCGGTAGTCCTTTTTGATGAGGCTATGGCCGGCTGGAGCAATGTACCGGATATCAGGGATGCTATCGAAGTGTTCTTCAGAGGGATAGGGCTGAAGGCTAAAGTGTTTGACTATTCCAAGAAACTGATAGCTATATGTAAGAAGCATGGTGTAAAGGTTGCCTGCCTGACTGATCTGCCGAACGGAATGCCGGACAGTCTGTTCCGCGATTCGATACCGGATATTATAAAGCAGTTTGATCTGTATGTATCGTCGCAAGTATGTGGATTCAGGAAGCCTAACAAAGCGGGGCTGGAATATATAGCTGAGCAGTTCGGCATAGATGTAAAGGATATCCTGTTTGTCGGTGATGAAGATAAGGACCGGAAGACAGCGGATAATGCCGGATGCGTGTTTATGCACATTGATGAGTTCAGGAAATGCGAAGAGTCTGAGATATCCGAGAAGGAGTTTGAGAAGAAAAAAGCACTTTTCCTGGAACAGAAAAAGACGCTTGATTCATTTCTGAAGACCGGAGCCATCAGCAGGATGCAGTATGATAAGTCATACGGGGAGCTGGTGAATAAGATGGGAATGGAAAGCGTAGCAGAGGGTACAGTAGCATTATGGAGCAATTGAGTTTGTTTCCGGAAGCGCCTGATAAGCGCCCGCCGGTATCTGTTACATGGAACCTCTGGCATGGATGTACCCGTGTCAGTACCGGGTGTAAACATTGCTATATGTACCGTCGTGATGAAGCGGTGGGCAGAGACCCGTCTAAAGTAGAGAAGACTAAGAGCTTCAACCTGCCGGTAAGCAGGTTCCGTGCGGGAGAATATAAAGGAAGATTCAAGGTTCCTGCAGGCTCTTTTGTTTATACCTGCTTCTCGTCGGATTTCTTCCATGTTGAAGCGGACAAATGGAGAGATGATGCCTGGGACATGATCAAGGAACGCAGCGACTGCAGTTTTCTCATTATAACAAAACGTCCCGAGAGGATAGAAAAGTGTCTTCCGTTTGACTGGGATAACGGATGGAAGCATGTGATGATAGCTGTAACAGTTGAAAATCAGGAGATGGCAGACAGGAGACTGCCGGTATATCTGGCTGTTCCCATGAAGCATTATTCTGTGATGATAGAACCTATGCTGTCCGCTGTAGATTTAAGGAAATATCTTTCGCTTGGGAAGATAGAGGATGTAAATGTAGGCGGAGAATCCGGTCCTGAGGCAAGAATATGTGATTATGACTGGGTACTTGATGTACATGAGCAGTGTGTGGAGTCCGGTATCGGCTTTTACTATCATCAGACCGGTGCAAGACTGCTAAAGGATGGCAGGGAGTACAGGATCAGCAGGGAACATCAGCATGAGCAGGCTAAAAAAGCCGGACTTGACATAAACAGAAAATAGCAGAAAAACAAAGGATGGGAGAACCGTCCCCTGTTACCTAAATAAATGACATTTGTCATCATAAGAATATTACATTATACACTATTAAGAAGAATGTATAAGAGCTATAATTCTATTATAGACTTCTAATGAGGAGATTCATATGATGAAGAAAACAATGTCGAAAAAGAAAATAATACTCATCATTCTTGTGTGTCTGATCATTTTTATTATAATCGGATGGTGGGCATTTTGTGTACAAATGTATAATGACAATTTTAATGTGCGTGGAGACAGCTATACCCCTCTGATGCTCCGGGTGGAGGATTTTGATGGATTAAAATGTACTGAGTATACCTTCACTTCGGACAAGGGCCAGAAGCTTGCCGGTTACCTGTATAGCGTCGGTGAAGATCAGTATGGGATAGTGGTGCTGGCGCATGGATTTGGCGATGGCGGTCATAATTCCTATATGGATGTTGCAGACTATTTTGCAAAAAACGGCTATTATGTATTTTGCTATGATGCCACCGGATGCGATAAGAGTGAAGGCGAAGGTGTCGGCGGCACACCGCAGGGTGTGATAGACCTTGACCATGCTATTTCATTTGTTGAGGAGAATAAAGATATTCCGGACCTTCCTATCGTGCTTTTCGGTCACAGCTGGGGCGGATATTGCGTATGCAACGTCTTGAATTTTCATCCGGAAGTAAAGGCTGTCATTGAATGTTCGGGCTTTAACAGAGCATCCGATATGTTCGAATCGGGTGGCAAATCTCAGGCGGGCGGTGTAATTTATACTATGACGCCTTTTATCAGGATTCATGAGCGTTTTAAATACGGCAAGTATGCTTCACATACGGCGATGGACGGCTTTGAAGCATCCGATGCAGCTGTGATGGTCGTACACAGTGCGGATGACGATGTGATAGGTATAGAGTACGGGTACGATAAGTATTATGAGAAATATAAAGATGACCCTCGATTCACTTTTATCAGGTTCGAAGACAAGGGGCATAACGAGATACTTAATGACCAGTCCAACACATACAAGGAAGAGCTTAATGCCGAATTTGACAAGTGGCTTAATACACTTGATTATGATTATAATGCAGAAGCAAATAAAGAACGCTTTAAGAAAGATAAAGCGGAATATTTAAATGAAAATCTTGACCATGCAAGATGGAGCAGCAGGCTGGACGAAGAATTGTTTGCGCAGTTTTTGGAATTCTATAATAAAGCGATAAAGTAAGAAAAAGGGAACAGGGGACGGTTCTCTGTGCCGGATTTTGGCACGGAAAACCGTCCCCTGTTCCCTCATCTTAACACAACGAATCATTTACATAACAACAATGAATTGATAATTGATTTTTCTAAATTCTGTCGTTATACTATGCTTGTAAGCTTACAGCAGATAATACAAGAAACAGTTTATGAGTTGCAAATGATATAGGAGAGTGATGTGGAATGAATATTACAATAGGTGAAAACATAAAAAAATTAAGGAATCAAAAAGGCGTTACACAGGAAAGACTGGCTGAGAGCATCGGGGTTACTCCGCAGGCTATCAGCCGTTGGGAATCTGAATCCGGATATCCCGCAATAGAGTACCTGCCTGATATTGCAAGCTTCTTCGGTATAAGTGTTGATGAGCTGCTTGGCATTAAACTCTCGGAGCGTGAAGCAAGACGTGAAGGTGTTTATACTACCATAAACCATATAGAGGATTGCGGGTATAATCCAACTGCGATAGATTTATTGAGAGAGGCTCATGCGGATTTCCCGAGTGATATGAATATAAGTCTTTCTCTAGCAAAGGCGTTATGCTCTGAGATGTTTGAGGATACTCCCAATACAGCACACTTAAGGGAAGGGGAAAAAATTCTCCGCGACCTTATAAGGCAGTCGGATGACTATGACTTCCGGTTTGAATGTATCAAGAATCTGGCTGTGCTTTATAAAGAAGCCTGGAAGGATGAGCAGGGTTATGCTGATGTTGTAAAAATGCTTCCGAGCATCTGGTCGTGCAGGGAGATGTTTATCACGGATTACTTTAACGGGGCAAATCAGAAGAATGATGAAATTCAAGATTGTTTAGTGACGCTGTCACGCTGTCTGACTAATAATCTGCGTGATTATGTGGCATACGTTCTCCCGAATGAGGAAGATAAGTGGGATGCGAAGCTCGGTTATTTTGAACGGATTATAGACTTTTTAAAGTTTATATCGGGAATAATCGAAGAGGAGAAGTCGACTGGTCTGGATAGTGGTATTGCGGTACTGTACAGGTATATGGCAACTTATTATGTAGCTCAGGGGAAAAAAGACGAAACATTGACATGTCTTGAAAATATGTTTGCCCATATGGAGAAAAACTGTGATGTATATTCTGATAAAAAGCTGCCTCATAATAAAGCATGGTATTTCCTGCGCTATATGGAACATGAAAGATATGATCCGGTACGTGAAGAAAAGAGGTTTGTTGCCATTAAAGAGAAAATGGAGAAATTGGCCAAATAACTAACAGGGGACGGTTCGAAGGCTCAGAAGGAGTATTACTCCGAGAGACGTGTAACATGGGGCGAGCTTAATCCTATTACCAGGAGCGTCCCGAGTGGTAAGAGTTACAACAGAAAGAAAGACAACCAGGAAATGCGAAGAACTGATAGAGATTCCCGAGGCGGATTCGATGTCAGTTCTTTTTTTATTTACGAAAAAGTTTATTTGGGGTTTTAAAACAATTGCTGATTTGGTATAATAAAAGTTGTTAAAATTAGGAGGTTTACCATGGGATATCTTATAAGTGAGACTACAAAAGAGGAACGGGAACAGATAGTCAGAGAGGCTTTGGGAAATATTGACGGTCAGTGTGATGGGTGTATGTCCGGACTGGCAGATATGTATCAGGATTATATAGACGGAAAGCGTGAAATCCGTGATATAAATATGGCATTTCATGCAAGGTACGTATCAGGCGCAGATGGCCCGACAAAGCGAGAAGGTTGTCCCTGGAACTGACAGGGAACAGGGGGAACGGAGAAGAGAATGAAAAAGAAAGATCTGAAATGTATTAAAAGCGAACAGATGTCTAACAGAAAAGTTGAAATCTTATATATTGCGCACCCGGATGATTATGATCGGTATTTTGAAGCTGTATCGAACGGATTTTTGAGTATTATCGGGTGTAACTTTTATTATGGTGAGCCGGGGGTTGTGCCGACGGAAGGTGAATTGAAAAAATCCAAGTTTGATTTTGTGGTCATGCCTGTCGGAAAAGGGCTGCTTAAAGGTGACTCCGAAGAAAGCAGGCTTTATGAGGAGCTTGCCACTAAGCAGTATATGGTAGATAATAAGAATGCGGTCAGCATTCTCCCGGTATATACAGTGGAAAACAGCGATATAGATAAGCTTCCGGAGCTTTCTGACCTGTTATACCAGCAATTGCGATTCACGGAAATACAGAGAGCTTATAAAAAAGCCGGTGAACAGGAAAAGAAGGACATGATCAGCTTTCTTACCGCATTCGGATACGTTAAGGCTCTTGGTATAGAGGACGGTTTTTTGAAATACGTAAGCGGTGAAAGCTTAATGGAGTTTGCCGTAAAATTGGATGAAAAATATCAGAAGTTCTGGACGCTACAGCCGTTGGGACTTGTAACAGGTACATTTGGAAGATATCGCAGCCTTTGGTCGATATCGGGCGCATTTGATGACATACTTGAAAAAAATTGCCTTAAGGATATTGAGCTTCCAAAGAAATATGCCGAGGCTTCCGGAAGTGATGAGGGGTATAAAGAGGTGCTCCCGGCGTATGATTATATGGTCGAATACTATATCGATCACAATAAGTTTAGAAAAGCCAAGGAGCTGGCGGAAGCGTCTTTGGAATACAGATTAAAGCTCATAGAAGAAAAAGATTTTGCTCCTGCGAAAGAGAGTCTTACGTTAGCCTACCTTAATCTCGGTGAGATAGAGTATAATCTGAAGCACTTCACTAAGGCTAAAAAGTATCTGACCACAGCACTTAAAAACGCGGATACAAATCCTTATGAAAATGAAGTCTATCTCAATGAACTGAAAACTGATATTTCCGAGATTCTTGAAAATATAGCTAATAATGTACAACCTGAGAAGATAAACAAGGTAGGGATCATGATGAAACTACCGTAAGGGTACAGGGGATAAGGGTACAGGGGACGGTTCTCTGTTCCCTCCAGATAAGAAGAAAGATGAGGAAACTCTATGAACAGTGAAGTTAGGATGAGTGTTTCTTCCATGACGAGGACGGGAGATAAAAAGGCAGTATATGTCATGTTTCAAGACGGGGACAAATCTGCTGAGTATTCATTGCCGGGATGCAGGCTTGTGAGAAATATGGGTTTTAATGATTCGGAGTTAAATTCACTGAAAGAATATATCGAAAATGAGCAGGATTCCATCTATGCCATGGCAAAAGGAGTGAATCCGATTAAGGCATTGATGGGGGATACAGGAAAAACATGAGATTATTTATTGCTTTGAATTTTGACGAAGATACTGTAGATTCTCTTTGCAGGTTACAGTCTCTGTTAAGGGATAATAATGTGGAAGGCAATTTCACGAAACCCCAGAACCTGCATATGACACTTGCATTTATAGGAGAGTACGGGAATCCGGACGATGTGCTTGACGTTTTGGAGGAAGTGCCCTTCTGCAGTATGCCGATCCGTTTCTCAGATGTATATATTTACAGGGAGATGTGCCTGCTTTCCATCGAAAGCAATCCCGGTCTTGAAAGCTATGTGCGGAGGTTAAGAAGAGCATTGGCAGAAAAAGGTATCCCGTTTGACAGGAAGAATTTCAAGCCGCATATTACGTTAGTCCGCAGGGCAGTTTTAAAGAACGGACTGCCGGAAAATCTGTTAAAAGATTCGAGGTTAAGCACTACTTGTGCAGACAAAGTTTCACTTATACAGTCAACTTTCGGAAAGAACGGGATGATATATACGGAAATGGGATTGATCTCGGGTTAGATAGAGGTTTTATATGGGACAGATAAGTAAAAAACGAATATGCAAGTTCATCCTGCTTGGGTTAATAGCAGTGTGTTTGGCTATAGGAATATATCTTGTTATAAGGTTGGATGTTTTCAATCGTATAAGGTATTCAGAATATAAATCTCTAAGTTCTTCCAAGGAATATCAGGAGATAGTCAGTGGACCGATAGATTCTATTGAACTTCGGATAAAATATGAAGAGACGGTAACCATAAAGGACCCGGAAAAAATCAAAGAAATAATAAAACTATTGGATTCGATGAGTTTTACTTTTTTGAGCTCAGCCGATCTTAAAAGTACATCCTGGGATTCATCAGATATAGTATTGAAAAGTGGCGATAAAAGCTTTTGTATAGGTTTCAGCTTTTTTAAGTATGATTATATGTACCTGTTTACTGATAAACGGCTATATTTTTATAAGTTTGATAGGGAGATGACAGAAGTAACAGACATTTTCCCTTGGCTTTCTAAAACGGAAAATACTTCGTAATGATGGTGAGGTGATATGTGATGTTGTTCAGTAAAAGAAAACAGGAACCGAATATAAAGTTTGATCCGGAAAAACAGTATGCCATGATCCGCAGTTCTATATGTACGGGGGAGAAGGTTGCCGGGTTTAAAAACAAGGAAGACGGGCATTTTACGGAAGTAATGCTGATCCGTTCATATGAGGATGAGTTGAGATTTAAAGAAATGTATAACTTGGATACTGTAAAAACGGAGTATTAATTGGCTGGGGGAATTGCCATGACTAAGAAGGATCAGATAATAAAAATGTCTGTTATTGGCATAATAGCAGCTTTGGTGCTAGTTTTTTTTGCTATCCCGACAATATCGGAGATATTCGGATATTACTTTTGCGATAATGTAGAAGATATCCATTCTCCTGCACTCAAGGAAGATAAAACCGTAAAAGTAAGATTTGACAGTGTAATAAGCGTATTTGATATTAAAAGCATGTATTATATGAAATACTTTAGCGAGAACTATTATCTTTTACGGATCGGCGAGGATAAATATTTACATGTTCGTATCCCTACAGCCGATATAGCTTATTGGGAGGGCGTGACCTTATATAAGAAACCTTCGGAGGCATTGGATTTTAATGGTGATAAAAAGTATGCACTGATAGGTAAGATCAAAAGGCTTAGCGATGAAGAACAAGATCAATTGCTTCAAAGTGTAAATAAGGCAGCACTGCAGGATTATAAGATGATAATCAGTGAAGATATGACGAATCCTGATCTGTATATTGATGTGATCAATATAAAAAAAGAGTTGATCTTTGTGGCAATAGAGTGTGCAGTTCTTCTGATTTTGGCTTGGATATTCATAAAATCCTTACAGAAATATAAGGAATTTTAGACAGAGCCGTTACCTGAAAACAGCAGGCTATGGAATACTAAGGATCGTAAAAGAGGCTATTAAATGATAACTTTTTCAGATGTGCATTTCAGTTCCTCAGATGAACTGGAAGACAGACTGTTTAATACAGCTATAAAAAAATGCGAAAAAAACATTGTATCCTTTGAAGGCAGGGATGTCCTGGTCGAGGGCGGCGGATACGAAAAAATCTGGCTTGAAACCCAACCCATGGGCGGAAGGATGTATGCCAAAAAGAATATGAACGTAGCCCTCAATAACCAATTGATGTTTATGGAGCACCAGAGAGACGACGGCAGGCTTCCGGGAAGCATAGCTCTTATAGACGGCAAGGTGACGCCGCAGTATAACAAATTGCAAGGCTTTTGTTTTCCGGACCCGGCACTCGATATGTATTATCTGGCCCGACCGGGAGAGGAATATCTTGACAGACTGTACGAGTGCCTGGAACGATTTGATGAATACCTGTGGAAATATCGTGACTCCGACGGCGACGGATGCTTAGAGTCATGGTGTAAATACGACACAGGCGAAGATAATGCCCTAAGGTACGGCGATGCTCCAAATGACTGGTCCGGAGAGATACCGCCTGCCGGCTGCGATATAGTCCCCATGGCGTCAGTAGATGTGATGAGCTATTCTTATTCATGCAGGGATACACTGAAAAAAATAGCATATGTAAAGGGCTTGGAAGATACCGGTAAAAGCTGGGCACAAAAAGCCGCGGCAGTAAAAGACAAGATCAGGAAATACCTCTGGGATGAAGAAGCAGGCATCTGCTTTGACAGAGACAACAGGCATAAAAAGCAGAAAGTCATCTGCCATAACACCTTAATGGCCATGTACTGGGGGAGTATCGACCGGGACATGGCTTCGGCATTCGTGGAAAAACATCTGCTGAATAAAGAAGAATTCATGACATATATGCCTCTGCCTTCCGTATCGGTGAGCGATCCGCTTTTCAGAAACATTCCGACCAACAACTGGAGCGGGCAGTGTGAGGCACTGACTTATCAGCGTGCGATAAAGGCCCTGGAGGATTACGGCTATGACAGTCTCATCCCGTTTCTCGGGCGAAAACTGTTGGAAGCCATCGGCATAGACTGCATATTTGTGCAGCAATACGATCCCTTTACCGGCAGACCGTCGATAAATGCCGACAGCGGCGGACAGGACGGCTACGGTCCGGCCATGCTCTCTGCCATAGAGTATATAGCGGCGATGCATGGGGTAAGGAGAAAAGGAAATACCATCCTGTGGGGCTGCATGCAGGGAAGTACCTGCAAATACGAGCAGTTGCTCGGCGATGATACTTACTGCATCCGCACGGGCAAGAGCGGCAGCGAAGCATACATAAACGGCAAAAAGATATTTGACACCGGAACAATTGAAAAGGTTGTGACCGACCTGCAGGGAAATGTGGTGTCATCCTGAGCGTACGCGAAGGATCTTAAACAAATGAAAATCAGGAGAAACAAAAAATGCGATACACAAATGATTATGTCGAGGATATAAAAATCGCTTATATTGGCGGTGGATCAAGAGGCTGGGCTTGGACATTTATGACGGATCTGGCATTGGAAAAGCAGCTGTCCGGAACCATCAGGCTCTATGATATAGATAAAAATGCTGCCCGCGCCAATGAGATCATAGGAAACAGCATAAAGCAGAGAAAAGAAGCAGTAGGTAAATGGGACTACGTAGTGGCTGACACAGTGGAGGATGCATTAAGCGGTGCTGACTTCGTAGTGATCTCCATCTTGCCGGGCACCTTTGATGAGATGGAGACTGATGTCCATATGCCTGAGAGGCTTAAGATATATCAGTCTGTAGGTGATACTGCGGGTCCCGGCGGCATGATAAGGGCACTCAGGACCCTTCCTGTATTTGAGGACTATGCAAGACAGATAGAGAGATACTGTCCCGACGCCTGGGTCATCAATTATACTAATCCGATGTCGCTCTGTGTAAAGGCGATGTATGATGCATTTCCGAAGATCAAGGCATTCGGATGCTGTCATGAGGTGTTCGGTACGGAAAAGATCCTGGCACAGATCGTAGCGGAAAAGCTTGGCACAGACAAGATCGACAGGCATGAGATAGAAGTAAATGTAATGGGTATAAACCATTTCACATGGTTTGACCGGGCTTCCTATAAGGGCATCGATATATTCCCTGTGTACAGGGAGTATGTGACGGAGCATTTTGAGGAAGGACTTGATGAGAGAGATGCCAACTGGGCAAATGCCTGTTTTGCCTGCAAACACCGGGTAAAGATGGACCTGTTTAACAAATACGGCCTTATAGCTGCAGCAGGGGACAGGCATCTGGCTGAGTTTATGCCGGGAGACATGTATCTTAAGGATCCCGAGACGGTAAGAAGCTGGGGATTTGACCTTACGAGTGTCAAGTGGAGAAAGGATGACCTGAAAAACAGACTGGAGAGATCGGGACGTCTTGTAAGAGGTGAAGAACAGATAGAACTGATCCCGACAGGAGAGGAAGGTATACTTCTGATAAAGGCTCTGTGCGGTCTCATGCGGATAGTCAGCAACGTGAATATCCCCAACTATGCACTGCAGATACCTAATCTGCCAAAGGATGCCGTAGTAGAGACCAATGCGTTGTTTGGCCTGGACTCCATAAGACCGGTCTACGCCGGAGAGATGCCGGAAAACGTCAAGGCACTTGTAATGCCCCATATAAGAAACCACGAGCGTATACTTGAAGCCTCCAAAACCGGGGACATCGAGCAGGTGGTAAAAAGTTTTATGGAAGACCCCGTAACACTGGGCGCACATGCCACCGAGAAAGAGATCAGAAGTCTCGTAAAAGACATGATAGCAGCCACAAGACCGGTCATGTTTTCCTGATGCTTTTAAAAGAAGGCCGCAAGGCCTTCTTTTATTGATTTTTTCTACCAAAAGTAGTAAAATCACGATATATCAATGTAACCCGGAGGCGTTTTATGAAACAGATGAGAAAAGTCATAACTTTGATACTTGCAGTAGCACTTTTGACAGGTATGTTTACGTGTCTTGCAGACGGCAGTGATGCATATGCTGCAAGTACCGCACTTAAAAATGCCAGGCAGAAAGCCGAAACCAGTCTGATCAAAACGTTTGATACGCTGGATAATACTAAGCCGTATAATGAAGTAAATTACAATAAGCTGATATCCGTAAAAGAGACAGGCATAAAAAAGATCAACGCGGCTAAATCAAAGAAATCGGTATCAAAGGCTTTAAAGAAATACGTCTCGGACCTTAAAGCGGTAAAATATATGCAGTTGACAGGTAACAACGATACATGCCTGGGTGAGAATGGTGTAGTTGTATGGAAAACTGTAAAAGGTGCCATAAAGTACAGGGTTGTATTTGTGGAATGGCGAGACGCTCCGGTTTATGACCATGAGGAAGTGATGACGAAAACATATGCAAAGCTTCCGATTGGGCTCGGTGTTCAAGTTATACCGGTTATGTCTGATGGAAAAGAAGGGAAAAAGTTAATTTCAGATTTTTACAGGATTGAAGATATTGATCTGGCTCATGGATTTACATATCTTGAAGCAGAGGTAGATGAATCTAAATTACTGACATGGAATGCTTTTAAGAAAATTGATACTAAAAGTGTTAAAAAAAATAAGGATGGCTCCATATACTTTGAAACCAAAGGTCCAAACGGTGAAAAAATAAGCTTTTGGGGCGAAGATATAGATGTTAAGAAAGATGGCATTATCCTTCATCAACATGGAAGGATAATGATGACGGATGCCTTTGGTAAGATATATGAAGTGCATCCGATAGTAAAATCATATAACTATGAATATGACAAAATAGATATATTTGCCGGTTATAATATTGATTATGATATGCATCCGGGTACAATAGACAGAATGATATTTAACTGTCCAAGAGGGTTGTATTTTGATGAATACAAGAAACATGGATTAAATACAGGCGAGTTTGAACCTAATTTTGTAGGTATCGGGTTCGCATCACCTGAATATAAAGTCGATAAGCAATCAGGTTTTAAAGGTGATATTGAAGTCAGCAATATTATCATAAAATATATTCCAACCAAAGAATGTACGCGTTTTAGAAAACTTGTGTTTTTCCCGTATGATTATCCGGCATATTTGTCGGGCGAAATATATGATGAGAGCAAAGAGATATATGATCCTTATAACGGTGTTTTTTTCTTTCATTTATTAGCATTACCCGATCTTGATAATGATAAAAATGAAGTCCCGGATGATAGAGGAGATGAATTCGACTACTGGGGATTTGGAGTATCTGTTTATGATGTTGGTTATTGTAGAATAGGAAATCTGAAAAATGCAAAGGGGAAGGAATACAACAGGATAGGCGGAAAGGTTGAAGAAGGTACTACATTGACCGTATATCTGGGAGATGAAGAATTTGATGTTGATTTAAAGGTGATAGATGTTTATGAAGGCGGCAAAACCATGCATGATATTGTGCCGTATGCTAATCCTGTGGCTACCGGCAATAAGAAGGTCCTGGTAATACCTATTGTATGGCAGGATGATAAGAAGCCTGCGAACAAAAAGAATCTGGAGCTGTTAAAGAAAAGGCTCGGGAAAGCAGCAATGCTCGGTGAAAAGATTAAGGATTATTCCGATGATAATGAGAAAAACGGATTTTCAGTAAGCAGTTATTTTGAGACAGCCTCATATGGCAAGCTTAAGCTGGAATCATATATTACCGACTGGTATACAGCACCGTATAATTTTGATGAAATGGAAAGCCGCCAGATATCAAGGCAATTTATCGATGAAGTGTTAGATTGGCTGTATAAGAAATATCCCAAAGTTGATTTTTCTGTTTTTGATCCGGACGGAAACGGTTATTTTGATCATATTATGTTTATAAATTACGGGGATATGTCTTCGAGGGGCTATTATTCTAGGATCGGTTTCGGTGGAGCGACCGATTATAGAAGCACATCCGGAAGAGAATTTGCCGGAACATCACAAAAACCGGGAATAAACCGTGTGCTTAATACTAATGCGTCGCATTTTAGTAAGGATAATGCCAATGTATTGATCCATGAATTCAGTCATGGCTTGGGCTTGATAGACTATTATGATGTAACAGGCAGCGGAATCAATGCTGTGGGCGGATATGATATGCAGTCGGATAACGTCGGTGACTGGAATGCATATTCAAAGTATGCAGTGGGCTGGATAGAACCAAAAGTAGTCACCGGCCTTAAGAAAGGTGAGTCTAAAGAGATAGAGATAGGAGCTTTTTCCGATACAGGAGACGCAATAGTAATACCTATAGCCGGTGATAAACTGAAGCCTCCATTCTCAGAGTATATGATGGTGGATCTGTATACATCCACAGGTTTAAATAAATATGATTCAGTCAACTACGGAATTAATAATTTTGAGGGTGTAAGGATATACCATGTAGACGCAAAGATGGAAAGAATAGACTTCAGGAATCCTGCCTATCCCTATATGGAGACTACCCCTATAGGTTCCATCCACAATGCAAATGATTATAAACCTGATGGTAGATTTAATATAGAGCTTATCCAGGCGGGAGCAGATAATACCTTTACCGATCTTAATAACTTGAGAACCGGGATAGCGAAGGAAGACTTCTTCCAGGCAGGAGATACGTTTACTCTTGAGAAATACTCGGAATTCTTTAAAGACGGCCTGATGGATTTCGGAGATGACTTCGGATATGAGATCGAGATAGTATCGATCACAGGCACAGGCTCGGATGCTAAGGCTAAGATACGAATTACAAGACAGTAAAAAAATATGAAACATACAACAGAGCTTCAGCCCTTTTTGGACTGAAGCTCTGATAATTTATAGTGTATGGTAATAAGGACAGATGTTTTCATAATGTCCGTCTTTTGTTCTGAAACCATCCGGTATTGTTCCTAACTGCAAAAATCCTAATCGCTCATATAAATGTCTCGCATGGATATTACTTTCTACAACAGCATTGAATTGCAATATTTTGAATCCTAATTTTGAAGCTTTATCTAAGCTGTGAAGGACAAGTTTTTCACCGATATGCTGTCCTCTGACGAGAGAGCTTACCGCATAGCTGGCGTTACATATATGTCCGCATCTTCCGACAT
>JAEEGI010006104.1_pt1 | contig 27331 bp, 14 predicted proteins | sample 8958751 | NCBI WGS metagenome assembly JAEEGI01 (sample SAMN16246545, study PRJNA631951) | gut metagenome | biome: gut microbiome; feature: rumen; material: KS-attached | host: Bos | place: Iran: Karaj | collected 2018-10 | reverse complement strand
CCTGGTGTTGTAGAGCCCCTTGCCGTCGTGGTCGATGGCCATGGCGCCGTAGGTGATTTCGTCCCATCCGTCACCGTCGACGTCGGCCACGCGCAGGTTGTGGTTGCCCTGTCCGGCGTAGCTGCTCCACTCGGGACTGTTGCTGTCGAAAGTCCAGCGCTCTTTCAGTTCCTTTCCGTCCCAGTCCCAGGCTGTGAGGACGCTGCGTGTGTAGTAGCCTCGGCAGAAGACGGCGCTGGCGTTCTTGCCTCCGAAGTAGCCCAGTGCGGCGAGGAACCGGTCGGAGCGGTTGGCATTGTCGTCGCCCCAGTCTGTCGACTGCCCGCGCTGTGGTATGTAGGGCTTGGTGCAGAGTGCGCGGCCCGTGAGTCCGTCGAACACGGTGATGTACTCAGGTCCGGTGAGGATGCGGCCTATCGTCCTGCGGTTTGTCTGCTCCCGATGGTCGGCGGTGGCGTCGCCGATGACGGTGCCTGTGCCGTCGCGTGTGCCGTCGCTGGTCCGCACCATCATCTCTGCTTTGCCGTCGCCGTCAAGGTCGTAGACGATGAAGGGCACGTAGTGTGCGCCGGAGCGGATGTTGTGTCCCATGTCTATGCGCCACAGCCGCGTGCCGTCCAGCCGGTAGCAGTCGAAGAGGGTGGGGCCTGTGTAGCCGGCGTGTGCATTGTCGTGAGCATTGGTAGGGTCCCATTTCAGGATAATCTCATACTGCCCGTCTCCGTCGACGTCGGCCACCGAGGCGTCATTGGCCGAATAGGAGAATCGCCGCCCGTCGGGTGTCTGTCCGCCGTCGGGTTTCTGCAAGGGCACGGGTATGTAGCCTGCTGGTGCGCCGGCCTTGACGCTGAATGAGCCGCCCTTAGGTGCTGGCGGTTCCACCACGGGCCCATTATTACGATGAAACGGGAGGGCGGCGGGCAGCGCCTCCACTTCGTATGTCACGTCACTGCCGCCGTTGAGGGGCTGCTCGTCGATGAAGCACGTGCCGCCCTGCCTCAGCGGATTCTCGTTGATGGCCACGCCGTTGCGGCGGATGTTGAACTCCTGGTTCTCCGCATCGTCGCTCAGGATGCGCCAGCTCACCATCACACGGCCATCGCTCATGGGCACAGCCACGACGCCGCGGTCTAATGGCTCTGTCGACAGCTTCTTGTAGTCATAACGGGCCTGTGCGAAGAGAGCAGTCATGGGCAGCATCGCGGCTGTGAAGGAAATCAGAATTTTTTTCATTTGTTTTGTTAGCATAGTTTTGATAGGTTTGTCATTCAAGTTTCGCATTCGCTCAACTTTCAGGAGTTAAAGGAGTTAAAGGAGTTAAAGGAGTTAAAGGAGTTTTTTAGGAGTTAAAGGAGTTTTTTAGGAGTTAAAGGAGTTAAAGGAGTTAAAGGAGTTAAAGACAAATGACTCTCCATGAAAAGCCTTTGTCTCTGGGTTGAAATCCATAGCATAGCTATTGTCTTTAACTCCTTTAACTCCCTTAACTCCTTTAACTCCAAAACTTGCGAAAAGCTATTGTCTTTAACTCCTTTAACTCCAAAACTTGTGAAACTTGAATTTGTCATAGGTCGTTTACTGCGTCATCATCAGTGTGAAGGCCTGCACTAGGTTCTTACCCTGCTGCAGTGCGACGCTTTCATGGGCCACGTCTGTTCCTTTCACCTGCTTGTGCACCAGCCGTCCGCCTTTCCAGTAGAAGCGGCCCTCCTCGCGCCCGATGGCGGTGTCGAAGCTGTCGCCGGAGAGATAGGCAAAGACGACGTTGCCCTTATCGTCCACGAGATACTCGTCGTAGCACTTGCGGGCAGCCACGTTGTAAGTAGCGGTGATGAAGTAGGGCTTGCTGACGTACTCGTTGACATTCTCATCGAAGTAGGTGGTGAAATAGAACGTCACCACTTTCTCCTGATGTCCCGTCCCCGGCACCATGTGGCTGAGGTTGACGGTCATCTGGTTGCGCGTTTCTTCCGACTTGTTGTTATACTCTATTCTCTGCTTGGCGCTGGCATACTGCTCGCGAATCTCGTCCACCGCTTTCTTGGCAGTGCCCGTCTGTGCCTGTGTTCCTATGGCCAGCAGCAGGCACACAAAGGTCAGAATCTGTCTCATTGTTCCGTAATCGCTGTGATACTTGTGAAACTGACAGTCACTCCTCTTCTTCGTCGTAAACGAATGTCTCGCTGCTCACCATTTCCAGCTTGTCGCCCTTCCATTTATACACGGCGTCGTCCTCATGGTCGTCCATGCGGAAAGCGGATGATATGGTTTTGTCCTCTTCGTTGAAGACCGGGTCGAACAGCTCGTCGAAGCCTTCTACAGCTTTGAAGTCGTGCTGCTCCTCATCCCATAGCCAGGCGCCGTAGGTGAAGTTTCCATACGCGTTGAAGGGGCCGCAGCACACCAGCAAATCGGGATAGCCGTCGAAGTTGATGTCGTCCTCTCTGATTTCTCCGAAGCCGTTCCACTGGTCAGGATTCAGATTGACGGCGGCGACTTCCGCCTCTTTCGTCGTGCCGGAGGCGGTGTTGATGATCTTTACAATAATCTTTTCGGCCACGCCCTCATCGTCGGTCACAACCTTGGCCTTAAACTTGAAGTCGGAGCGCTCCGCCTGACTGTCGGCCGACTGAGAGTCGTCCTCATCCGCCTCGTTGTCATCGACGGCAGTCACCTCGTCTTCGTTGTCATCGCTGCTTTGATGGCTCTTGCCGTTCTTACAGCTACCCATTGCCAGCACGATGCCGGCAGCAAGGGTCAATAGAAATAGTTTCTTTTTCATGTTCTATAGTTTGATGAATATTTTGCGTTTCCACAGCCCGTAGCCTATGGCATAGTTGATGGCTACGAAGGTGAGTGCGTAGGCCAGCGATGCCCACTTGTCCCATGGTATGACGCTGTGCAGCACGTTGTAGATGGCGTCGCTGATGCCGAAGTGTCCGAAGAGGATGGCCAGCAGCTCGCTTGCCACATAGAGTGCCAGGGCGTTGACGCCAAAAACGACAAAAGCCCGGCCTAAAGCCCCAGCGCAAGCCCCCCCTACGGCCCCCGAGGGGGCTTCATTTGACTTGTTGCAGGGCTTGCCAGCATTAGTGTCCCCCCCGGGGGACGACAGGGGGGCTTCGCCTCTCTCGGGGGACGACAGGGGGGCTTCGCCTCTCTCGGGGGACGACAGGGGGGCTTTGGCTTCTCTCTTTATCAGCAGCGCCTGCAGCAGGGCGGCCAGCCCGCAGGTGACCAGCACGTAGCTGGGGCTCCAGATGCGCTTGTTCAGCGGCAGGCCGTAGGTCAGCAGATAGCCGGCAATGACGCACACCGTGCCCACGGCGAAGACGGCCAGCGCCTTCTGCTCTATCGTCTCCTTCTGCTTGATGAGCTGACCGCAGTAGAAGCCTATCAGCACGTGGGCCACGCCGCTGATGGTGCCCAGCAAGCCTTCGGGGTCGACGGGACTCTTGTGGTAGAGGTGGTCGTAGCCGAACAGCTGCAGGTCTGCCTGTGCCAGGATATTGGTGGAAGCATCCTCGGCATAGCCGTCGCCTATTATTAATAATAATGTATAGGCGGCCAGCAGGAAAATGATGGTCGGGATGGTGTAGCGGTGGTTGGCATAGAGTGCGAAGAGCGACGCGAAGAAGTAGCACAGGGCGATGCGCTGCATGACGGCCCAGATACGCAGATGGCCGAAGCACAGCAGGTCGCCCTCGATGGCATGGTCAAACCAGTTGATGGCCAGACCGATGGCAAAGAGCAGGATGGTGCGCTTCACCACGCGGCGCAGCACCTGTGGCGTAGGCGTGAAGTTGTTCTTCGACAGCGACAGGTAGCACGCGATGCCCACGATGAAGAGGAAGAACGGGAACACCAAGTCGCAGGGTGTCATGCCGTTCCACCGTGAGTGGCGGAGCATCTCGAAGCTTTCTCCGTAGCCGTTGTTCACCAGTATCATGCCAGCCACGGTCAGTCCGCGCAGCACGTCGAGTGAGAGAAGTCGCTGGCTCTTGCTCATTGTTGATAGTCTATTGTTTAATGACTTTTCTGTCACTCTATCATTTGTCACTCAACACTAAACTCTTATCACTCAACACCTCAGCGGCCTTCAGGCCCATCGCCTTGTAGCCGGCGGCGTTGGGGTGCAGCCAGTCGTACTGGAAGTCGGCACGCATCCACGTGGGGCGCTGCGGGTCGCTGAGCACCTTGTCGAAGTCTATCACGGCATCAAACTTCCCGCTGGTACGTATCCATTCGTTGATGGTCTGGCGCAGGGCTTCGTGATAGTGCGACCAGTACATGGTGTTCCCTATGGGGGTGATGGTGGCTCCCACGACCTTCAGTCCGGCGGCGCGGGCCTTGCCGATGAACAGCTCGTAGGCCTCTATGAGTTCCTTCTCGGTCTTCTCCACGCTGCGGCTGCCGCCGATGTCGTTGATGCCCTCATAGATGACGATGCCCGTCGTGCCGCGCTGTCCCATGATGTCGCGGTCGAATCGCTTCAAGGCAGGCTCGCTCAGACCGCCGCGCAGCACGCAGTTGCCGCCGATGCCCAGGTTGAGGATGCTCACCTTGCCGTCCATCGCCTCGGCGCACACGTCCGTCCAGCGGTTCTGCAGGTTGGTGGTGGTGCCGCGCCCGTCGGTGATGCTGTTGCCTATGACGGCCCAGCAGGTAGGATGGTCGGCCTTCACATCGATGGCAGCAATGTTGTACCAGTGGTCCAGCGCCTCTTCTACGACGAAAGCCTTCTTCGGCTTCGACTCGCCCTTCATGATATACGATGTGGTGCGCGAGCCGCGGTGCGACGTGGCGTTCTGCGGCGTCTGGCCGTAGTTGATGGTGATGGTGAGGCGCTGCAGGGGCTTCAGGGCATAGCGCAGCTCGTCACTGAACAGGGCCTTGCCGCCCTCAATGGTGACGTTGCGCTTGCCGTTGAAGGTGAGGTATCGCACACTCTTCACATCGATGGCGGTGCTGTCTTGTGTGTTGGCGATGTAGATGGAGCGTATCTCCACCGGCTCGCGGCTGAACTCATTGCTCAGCTGCAGGCGCAGCATGTCGCCGCCGATGCTCACGTGAACTATCTGGCGGATGGCATTGTCTGTCAGCACAGCGTGCTGGGGCATGTCGCCAGGACCTGTAAACTCGGGCGCTGTGGCCCATGTGCCCACCCAGTCGTCGGCGTGGGCGCTGACGCCTGCCATGAGGAAAAGCAGGGTCGTCAGCACGGAATAAAATAGCTTTTTCATCTGTTGAAAGTTGTTTTTATTGGCATTTGCTTGCAAAATTACAGAAAAAGTTCCATTCTACATCTTTTTCTGGCCTTTTTTTGTTGAAAATCAGCTCAGTTTTTATGGCGGCCAGGCGAGTTGCGGGAAAAAGGAGGCTGCCCTAAAAAAGTCCGAAGGCTTCGGACGCTTTGTCCGAAGGCTTCGGACTGGTCGTCCGAAGGCTTCGGACTGACAGTCCGAAATGTAAAGAAAAATTACGGACAATTTTAAAATGGTATGATTGGCCGCTATAGCCAGGCAATAAGCTACCAAAAATAGAAGCAAGCCAACTCCGTTGGCAGAGGCATGAGGTAATGAGCTACGTAACGATGTCTTATTCCCTCCGCCCAGCATAAAATGTAAAAAAAAGTTCCGTTTTCTTTTTTTGTTTACATGTTTTTTCTTACCTTTGCACCACTTAAACAGACGAATTACTACTATACATGAGATATTTCTCTACCATTGTACTGCTACTGGCAGGCGTTTTGTGCGGCTATGCGCAACCCAGCCTTTTCTATTCAAGCGACAAGCTGTCGAACTCAGTCATCAACGGCATCTGCCAAGACCAGAAAGGGTATATATGGATAGCCACCGAATACGGCTTGAACCGCTTCGACGGCTATCGCTTCACACCGTTTCTCAATCAGCCCGACGACTCCACATCACTTTGCTACAATGTGGTGTGCTGCATCACCTGCGACAGCAAGAACCGCCTCTGGGTGGGCACCAGCAAGGGCCTGCAGCGATACGATGACGCCACGGGCACCTTCATCACCTATCCCTTCCCCGAAGGGGTGAAGCCTCGTGTCAGCGACCTCTTCGAGACCAACGACGGCCGGCTGCTCATCGGAACGTCGGGCTATGGGCTGTACACCCTCAACGAAAGGTCGCAGCAGCTGACAGAGATGGCCGAGGCCAAGGCCAGCGAAAACGATTCTTTCTTCCTCTATGTCTATGAGGACAGCAGAGGCGGCCTGTGGCGAGGCAGTGCCAGCAATTACAGCTATCAGCCAAAGGGAGGGGCTGTGCAGCTGTTTGAAAATTGTCCCTACGGCGTGCCCACCGACTTCATGGAATATCAGGGCATGACCCTCATCATCTGCCGCGACGGCCTGCTGGCCTACAACGACGGCGAGCTGAGCAACGTGCCCTTCGACACGAGCGAGGCTGGCCCTAACCCCGGCTTCCGCACGGCCATCAAGGACAAGGATGGCAACATCTTCTTCGGCACACGCGGCAACGGACTCTTCTGGCTGCCTGCCGGAGCGACACGCCTGCAGCGCTATCCCGTCAGCGTGCAAGGCTACGACCTGAACGCCTCGAAGATATGGGCCCTGACGGAAGACCGGCAAGGAAACGTCTGGGTGGGCTGTCAGCAGAAAGGCCTGCTGATGATACCTGAGCGCAATGCTCAGTTTGAGTCGTGGAACTTCGCTGCCCAGCGCGTGGAGATAGGCACGCTGGTGTCGTCAGTGTCTGAGGGCTTCAACGGCATCACGTGGTGCACGGTGCAGAACAAGGGCGTCTACGGCTTCAACCGTGAGGGCCACCTCGTCAGCCATCCCGACACCCCCCATGACGTAGAGTTCATCTACCGCGACAAGAAGCACCAATACTGGCTGGGCACAAGCCACGCTGTGTTTACCTTCAACCCAACGACGGGCAGCCGCGAACTGCTCACCGACTTCGACTGCGACAAGTTCAACGACATGACCGACAACGGCAGGGGCACCCTGGTGTTCTCGGCCTTTGCCAAGGGCATCCTTGTCTACGACAGAAACACGTCGGCCCTCCACCATTACTCGATGAATGACGACGACGACCCTGAGCGTGGCCGCCTGCCCAACGACTGGGTGATGACGCTGATGCCCGACCACGAGGGGCGCATCTGGATAGGCACCTCGCATGGCGTCAGCTGCTTCGACCCGCAGACCAGCTCGTTCCGCCCCTTCGGATGGAACATCCTGGCCGAGGGCAAGATGTGCTACTCACTCTGCGAGACCAAAGAGGGCGACATACTCATCGGCTTGGAGCAGGGCCTGTGCATCTGGCGACGCGAGGCCAACACGCTGGAAGAGTTTCCGGCGAAGGACACACCCCTGCAGAGCATGTCCATCAGCTACATCGTGCAGGACAACGAGGGCGACATCTGGTGCAGCACCATCAACGGCATCTGGCAATACCAGCACAAAGCGAACCAGTGGCGCGCCTTCATCAGCGGGTCGGGCCTTACCGGGCGTGAGTACATCCCCAGCGTAGGCATGCACAACGACGACGACCGCATCTTCTTCGCTACTGCCGACGGCCTTACCACCTTCACACCGCAACAGGTGAGCAGCGTGCAAACCACACCCGGGAAGCTGTTGCTCACAGGATTCTACATCGAAGGCCATCCCGTGAACTCGCTCACAGAGTCGGGAGGAAAGCGGGTGACAGAGAAAACCGTGGACGAAAGCACCTATTTCACGGTCAGCTATCTGGACAACTCCATACAGCTGGAGTTCTCGCTGCTGAACTATGACAATGCCGCCAACACCATTCTGGAACACCGCATGAGCGGCAGCAACCTGTGGACGGCCAACGAGGCAGGAAAGAACGCCATCAGCCTGTCGCACCTCTACAGCGGATTCTATAACATCGAGGTGCGTGCCATCGACAACGGCGTCGTCTCGGAACCCATGACCATCACCATCGTGGTGCGTCCGCCCTGGTACCGCTCAGCCCTGGCCTACTGCATCTACGCCCTGGCCCTGCTGGCCCTGGTGTTCTTCACCGTGGTGACGTGGCGGCGTCGCATGAAGCTGCGCCATGATGAGGACAAGATGAAATTCCTCATCAACGCCACTCACGACATCCGCTCGCCACTGACACTCATCATGGGAGCACTGAAGAAACTGAAACAGAAAGAGGCCGACAACGCTTCAGTGAACGCCATCGACCGCAATGCACAGCGCATCCTCACGCTGGTGAACCAGATACTCGACATCAGAAAAATAGACAAGCAGCAGATGCACCTGCACTGTCAGAACACCGACATGAACCAGTTTGTGCTGTCCATCTACAAGGTCTATGAGTATTATGCCCGCGAGCGCAACATCAACTTCACCGTCACGCCGCCGTCAGAGCCACATATCATGGCATGGATCGACCGCACACAGTTTGACAAGGTGCTGTCCAACCTGCTCTCCAATGCTTTCAAGTACAGCTTCGACCACGGCAGCATCAGCATCGACCTCTCGCAAGGCCACGATGACGACAGCCACGCCGCCATCAAGGACTATGTGGAAATCAGCATCACCGACGACGGCGTGGGCATGCGCAATGAAACCGTCGAGCACCTCTTCGAGCGATTCTTCCAGGGGCGTGGCGAGAAGAGCGGTAATGTGGTGGGGACGGGCATCGGCCTCAACCTCTGCAAGATGATTGTCGACATGCACCACGGCACCATCAGCGGGCGCAACCGCGACGACGGGCAGAAAGGCTCCGTCTTCACCGTCCGGCTGCCGTTGGGCAACGATCACCTCAGCCCCGACGAGATAGACAACAGCACCGACGAACCCACGGCGCAGCGCATCGCAGGGAAACGCCAACCCACCAGCCACCTGCACATCCTCATTGCCGACGACGACGAGGAGATACCACGCTACATAGCCGACGAGCTGAGCCCCTACTATCACTTCACCACCTGCCACAACGGTAAGGATGCACTGAAAGAGCTGCTCTCGCCTACAGCCATCGCGGCCGACCAGACCTACGACCTCGTCATCTCCGATGTGATGATGCCCGAGATGGACGGCTTCACCATGCTCCACATGCTCAGGGGCAATGTCAACATCGCCCACCTGCCTGTCATCATGCTCACATCGAAGGGCGACATAGGCAACCGTCTCGAAGGACTGGAGAAGGGCGCCGACGCCTACCTCACCAAGCCCTTCATCATCGACGAGCTGCATGCCACCATCGACAACCTCATCAATATCAGGCAGAAGCTGCGCGGCAAGTACACTGGCAAGCAGCAGCCTATGGAGAAGATAGAGAAGATAGAGCTGAAGAGCAACGATGATGCGCTGATGGAACGTGTCATCAAGAGCATCAACGAACACATGAGCGACAGCGACTTCAACATCGACGTGCTCTGCAACGAGGCCGGCATCAGCCGTGCGCACCTGCACCGGAAGATGAAGGACATGACGGGCATCTCCGTCTCAGAGTTCATACGCAACATCCGCATGGAGCAGGCTGCCCGTCTGCTGCGCGAACAGAAGGTGAACATCTCGCAGGTAGCCTATTCTGTGGGCTATTCCTCGCTGCCTTATTTCTCGGCCGTCTTCCGCAAGCACTACGGTGTTTCGCCACGCGAGTTTATCGAGCAGTCGGGCGAGACGCCGCCGGCGGCCAAATCAGATGCAGATTTCTCCTGAGCCGTAACAGCGGTGGTGCTGCGCATCATAGATGACGCAGAACTGGCCGGGCGCCACGCCATGGATAGGCACGGCAGAATGAACCGTGTAACCGAGGGAGGAGTGAGCGGCTGCTGGCTCATGGGGCTTATAGGTCTCATACGACTCATAGGCCCCATAGGACTTAGGCTCCAGCCTGGCAGGGTAGAACTCAGGCGTGTGGCGTATCTTGAATGTCACGTCGGCCGGAGGAAGCTCACCGTTCAGACTGTGGAAATCACAGATGGAGAAGTCTTGCTTGTAAGCCGTCTCAGGGTTGTAGCCATGCGAGACGTAGAGAATGTTCTGGGCTACGTCTTTCTTCACCACAAACCACGGGCCGCCGCCTAAACCCAGCCCCTTGCGCTGGCCGATGGTGTGGAACCAGTGCCCCTGGTGCGTGCCAATCTTCTTGCCCGTCTCTAACTCGACGACATCGCCGGGAAGCTCGCCCAAGAAGCGACGCACATACTCGTTATAGTCTATCTTGCCCAAGAAGCAGATGCCCTGCGAGTCTTTCCGCTTCGCACTGACTAAGTGCTCACGCTCGGCTATCTGCCTCACTTCGTCCTTCACGTAATGGCCGATGGGGAAGATGGCCTTCTGCAGCTGCCAGTCAGTGATCTGAGCCAGGAAGTCGGTCTGATCCTTCACAGGGTCGGGCGCGGTGCAGAGCCACTTCAGCCCCCCTTCTGCCCCCTTTGGGGAGGATGATTCATCGCGGCAGGCCTTCCCCCCTTGGGGGAACGTGAGGGGAGTCACCTCCGTCTGGGCGTAGTGGCCAGTGGCGATGAGGTCGTAGTCGTGGCCGCGCTTCTCGTGGAAGGCACCGAACTTGATGAGGCGGTTGCACATCACGTCGGGGTTGGGCGTCAGCCCCGCGCGTACCTTATCCATTGTATAGGCCGTCACCTGATTCCAGTATTCACGGTGACAGTCCACCACCTCCAGCGGGCAGCCATACTTGTGCGCCACGGCGGTGGCCATCTCCATGTCCTCCTCCATCGAGCAGTCCCACTCCTCTTTCTCGTCCGCTCCTATCTTGATGTAGAAGCAGTCAGGCTGCAGCCCCTGACGCACCAGTTCGTAAACCACCACCGAGCTGTCGACGCCGCCGGAGAGCAGCACCGCGATGCGCTTGTCGCGTAATTCTTCAACGTTCATCATGCGTGTTGTGAAAAGATTGGCTGCAAAGGTACAAAATTGAATCAGTTTATTTCACCAAAAACCTACTTTTTTCCAAAAGAAAGTATGTTTTTTCTTTTTTTTTCTTACCTTTGCAGCCGAAATCCTAACAAACGGAAAAATGACTTATGTTTTCTGCTAAGATTGAAGAAGTCATCAAGGCATCGCTCACTGATGGCATGATAACTGAGAAGGAGCGACAAGTCATCAAGCGCCTGGCTGCAGCCGAGGGCATTGACGAAGACACCGTCGACGTGTTGCTAGATGCAAGAATCCAGGAGTTAAATAGGGAAAAGAAAGCTGAACAGCGCATCTGCCCCCATTGTGGCGCAGTGCTCGAGTCTTTCAGTACGCGGTGCCCTGCCTGTGGCGAGGAAGTACGTCAGACACGTACCGTGTCGAGCATCAAAGAATTGGACGCCAGATTGAAGAACGTCACCGACCTGAACCAGCGCCGCAGCATCATCACCAGTTTTCCTGTGCCCAACACCCGTGAGGACCTCCTTGAGTTTCTTGCCCTTAGCGCTGCCAATGCGAAGAGAATGGGCAACTTCACCGATACGGCCCTGTGGCGGTTCCTCCTCATCATCATACCGCTGTGGATAGTGTTCATCCTCTTCAGCATGCATACCATCAATGATCCCGAAAGCAAATTTTACGGACAAGCCCTGTCCGACCAGATAGGTCTTGACGCCTTCGTGGCACTGCTCCTTGGTGGCTTTTTCGCCTTACGATATGCCAAGAAAGGCGGCAACAAGGAAATAAAGGTTCACAACGAGATGCGTAGCGTGTGGAAAGCGAAGTTCGAACAGGTGATGAGCAAGGCACGCATCACGCTGCACTCGAGCCAGGACATTGCACAGCTTGACGAACTGGAGCGGCAGGTAAAAGGCAGATAAAGGATAGCATGGAGAAATAAAGACCCCAAGAAATAACTACACATCATAATAGAAAAGCACTACTACTATGGGACTATTCGGCAGAGGCAAAGGCGGCGGACTGATGAACGTCATACGCTGCGACCAGGAGGAATACATCATCTGGAAATGGCGCCCCAGCGGGCAGGATGTCAACACCACCAGCCGTGAGAACGCCATCAGGTGGAACAGCTCGCTTCGCGTGAAGGACGGCGAAGTGGCTGTCTTTGTATATAACCGTAAAGACGGCCCCATGCAGGACTGCATCGAAGGCCCGTGCGACGTCATGCTGAAGACGGCCAACCTGCCCGTGCTGGCCAACATCGTGGGCGCATTGTGGGGAGGCGACAGCCCCTTCCAGGCAGAGGTGTACTTCATCAACCTGCAGCGCAACAACCAGCTGCGCTTCGGAGTGCCCTACTTCGATGTCTTCGACCCACGCCTGCCCGACCAGGGCATACCCGTGGCCGTCAGGGGAACCATCACCTTCAACATCACCGACTACATGGGGTTCATCAAGCTGAACCGGCTGCAGCAGTTCGACCATGATGACTTCAAGCGCCAGATCAACGCCGCCATAGCCCGCTATGTGCGGCAGGTGGTGACCAACCTGCCTTCAGATGCCGGCATCCCCGCCATCCAGCTTGAGCGTAACATCGACACCGTCAACAAAAGCGTGGCTGCGAAGCTCGGAGAGCGGCTTTGTGAGGACTTCGGCGTGAACCTGAAAGCCCTTGACATCAGCGACCTGGAGATAGACAAGACCAGCCCCTACTATCAGCAGGTGTACCGCCTCACTGCCGGCTTGCAGGCCAAGACCATGGAGGCACAGGCCGATGTGAACATCAAGAACCTGAAGGACACGCAGGAGCTGAACCGCCAGAATATGGAGGAGACCATGCGCATACAGCGCGAAGAGGCACAGCGTGCCCAGCGCCTGCAGACCGAGACGCAGTTCATGGGTGCCCACGCACTGGACCAGCAGGCCGGTGTGCTGCGTGCCGGTGCCGAGAGTCTGGGCCAGATGGGCCAGATGGGCGGCGGCGAAGGCGGCGGTGGCGGCATGAACGCTGCCGGGCTGATGACAGGCATGATGATGGGCGGCGCCATGGGGCAGCAGATGGCAGGCATGATGAACAATATGGGCCAGTATATGCAGCAGGGAATGCAGCAGACGCAGCAGAACATGCAGGCCACGCCTCCGCCCACACCGGGTATGGCCACGTCGCCCATGCCCAACGCGCAATACTTCGTCGTCATCAATGGGCAGCAGGCCGGTCCCTTCGCAGCACAGCAGTTGCCGCAGCTGGTGCAGAACGGCAGCCTCACGCCGCAGACCTACGTCTGGCGGCAGGGCATGGCGCAGTGGCAGTTGGCCGTCGACATGCCGGAGATAGCCTTCGCCTTCGTCCCACAGCCGCCGGCACCTCCCACAGGGACTCCTGTGCCGCCGCCAATACCGTGACTTTTAGGAAATGGGAGTTAAAGTGAAAGTTAAATAGGGAGTTAAATAGGAAGTAAAAATGGGAGTTATGTGCTTAGCCTACATTATTCATGGTTATTTTCAATAATTTATCACGCGCTCGGCTCTGCCGCTTGCCGCTCGGCTTTGCCGCTTTCACCAAGCGTAGCGACTGAAAGAACCGAAAGGGACGCAAGAATTAACCAAAAATTTATATTTATGAATAATTCGTGTTTAATTCATGGTCATTCGTGTGAAAAAGAAAGAGTTAACGGCATATAGTTTAATTGCCATGAATAATTCAGGTTGGCTTCCCCTTTTAAATGCAAAATACAATAGATAATATGCTTGACGACAATAATTTCTTCTCGCTCGACCGGCTCGTAGAGTTCGGCATGAGCGCCGCCATCGCCCAGCAGATGGTGAGCAGCATGAATCAGCAGATGCAGCAGATGCAATATCCTGGCAGCATGATGACCATGCCGCAGCCCCAGCCCGGCGTTTATTATGTAGCTATCGACGGCCAGCCCAACGGTCCATTGGACGAGAAGGAGCTGGCCCGTCTCATCTATGACAAGCAGGTCACGAAGGACACGCTCTGCTGGCTGCCCGGCATGGCGCAGTGGCAGCCTGTCAGTCAGGTGCCTGCAGTGCTGCGCATCGTGGCACTGACACCGCCGCCCCTCAACAAGTAATCACGTTACATAAACACATATCAAACAAACAATGACACAAAAGAAGCTAAAGAAGGTGCTCGTCTTAGGCTCGGGCGCATTGAAGATCGGCCAGGCCGGCGAGTTTGACTATTCTGGTTCGCAAGCACTGAAGGCGCTGCGCGAAGAAGGCATCAAGAGTGTGCTGGTCAACCCAAACATCGCCACCATCCAGACCAGCGAGGGCATTGCCGACACGGTGTATTTCCAGCCCGTCACCACACACTTCGTTACAGAGATTATCAAGAAGGAACGCCCCGACGGCATCCTTCTCGCCTTTGGCGGACAGACAGCCCTGAACTGCGGTACAGAGCTCTATCAGAAAGGCATCCTCAAGGAGTATGGCGTCGAGGTCTTGGGCACCAGCGTCGAGGCCATCATGAACACCGAGGACCGCGACCTCTTCGTCAAGAAACTGGCTGAGATTGAGCTGAAGGTGCCCGTCTCGCACGCCGTGGAGAACATGGACGACGCGCTGAAAGCCGCCCGCGAGATTGGCTTCCCCATCATGATTCGCTCGGCCTACGCACTGGGCGGACTGGGCTCAGGCATCTGTCCCGACGAGAAGGCTTTTGTGGAACTGGCCGAGAGCGCCTTTACCTTTGCTCCGCAGATCCTGGTGGAGGAGAGCCTGAAAGGATGGAAGGAGATAGAGTTCGAGTGCATCCGCGACGCCAACGACCACTGCTTCACCGTCGCCTCGATGGAGAACTTCGACCCCCTCGGCATCCACACCGGCGAGAGCATCGTCGTGGCGCCCACCTGCTCGCTCCGTGAGGAACAGGTGAAGATGCTGCAGGACATCACCATCCGCTGCGTCCGCCACTTGGGCATCGTAGGCGAGTGCAACATCCAGTTCGCCTTCAACGCCGTGACCAACGACTACCGCATCATCGAGATCAACGCACGCCTGAGCCGCTCGTCGGCCCTCGCATCGAAGGCTACAGGCTATCCCTTGGCTTTCGTTGCTGCCAAGATAGCCCTCGGCTATACCCTCGACCAGATAGGCGAGATGGGAACAACGAGCAGTGCCTACGTGGCACCGAGCCTCGACTACATGATTTGCAAGATTCCGCGCTGGGACCTGACGAAGTTTGTGGGCGTCAGCCGTCAGATAGGCTCCAGCATGAAGTCCGTGGGCGAGATCATGAGCATAGGCCGCAGTTTCGAGGAGATGATTCAGAAGGGCCTGCGCATGATAGGGCAGGGCATGCATGGCTTCGTGGGCAACGACCACACGAAGTTCACCGACCTCGACGATGCCCTGCAGAACCCCACCGACCTGCGTATCTTCGCCATCGCTCAGGCACTGGAAGAGGGCTACACCGTGGAGCGCATCGAGGAGCTCACAAAGATTGACGTGTGGTTCCTGGAGCGTCTGAAGCACATCGTGGATCTGAAGCATGAGCTGCAGCAGTATAACAAGCTGGAGGACCTTCCCGACCAGTTCCTCTTGGAGCTGAAGCGCTGCGGGTTCAGCGACTTCCAGATTGCCCGCTTCGTGCTGAAACCACAGGGCGGCAACATGGAGAAGGAGAACCTGGCCGTGCGCCAGTATCGCAAGGAGCGCGGCATCCTGCCTTCGGTGAAGCGCATACCCACCGTGGCATCAGAGCATCCCGAGCTGACCAACTACCTCTACTTCACCTATACCCACGTGCCTGCCTTCGGCAACGCGCAGGGCGAGCAGTACAAGGCCAAGCACGACATTAATTATTATAGTAATGAGAAGTCGGTCGTGGTGCTTGGCTCCGGTGCCTACCGCATCGGCTCCAGCGTGGAGTTCGACTGGTGCTCGGTCAACGCCATCAATACGGCCAGGAAGCTGGGCTACAAGTCGATCATGATCAACTACAACCCTGAGACCGTGTCGACCGACTACGACATGTGCGACCGCCTGTACTTCGATGAGCTCAGCCTCGAAAGGGTGCTCGACGTCATCGACCTCGAGGCTCCGCGTGGCGTCATCGTCAGCGTGGGCGGACAGATACCCAACAACCTGGCCATGAAGCTGCACCGTCAGGGCGTGCCCGTACTTGGCACCAGCCCCGTGAACATCGACCGCGCTGAGAACCGCGACAAGTTCTCGGCCATGCTCGACAAACTTGGCATCGACCAGCCCGCATGGCGTGCCTTGACCAGCTTCGACGATGTGAAGCAGTTTGTGGAAGAGGTGGGCTATCCCGTCCTCGTCCGTCCCTCATACGTGCTCTCTGGCGCTGCCATGAACGTGTGCTACGATGAGGAGGAGCTGCACCGATTCCTCAACATGGCAACAGAGGTGAGCAAGGAGTTCCCCGTGGTCATCTCGAAGTTTATGACCGAGACCAAGGAGATAGAGTTCGACGCCGTGGCCGACAAGGGCGAGGTCGTGGAGTATGCCATCTCTGAGCATGTGGAGTATGCCGGCGTGCACTCAGGCGACGCCACGATGGTGTTCCCCGCACAGCACATCTACTACAGCACCATCCGCCAGATCAAGCACATCAGCCGCGCCATTGCGAAGGAGCTGAACATCAGCGGACCGTTCAACATACAGTTCCTGGCCAAGAACCGCGAGGTGAAGGTCATCGAGTGCAACCTGCGCGCCAGCCGCTCCTTCCCCTTCGTGTCGAAGATACTGAAGCGCAACTTAATCGAGACAGCTACGAAGATCATGCTCGACGCTCCCTACTCGAAGCCCGACCGCTCAGAGTTCGACATCGACCGCATCGGCGTGAAGGCCAGCCAGTTCTCCTTCGCACGCTTGCAGAACGCCGACCCCGTGCTGGGCGTCGACATGAGCTCTACCGGCGAGGTGGGCTGCCTGGGCGACGACCTCAACGAGGCCATGCTCAATTCGCTCATCGCCACGGGCTACCGTCTGCCGAAGCCCGGCAGCTCCATCCTCATCTCAAGTGGTGGCGCCAAGGGTAAGGTAAGCCTGCTGGAGCCTGTCCAGGAACTGGTGAAGAAGGGCTACCAGGTGTATGCCACGGGCGGCACGGCACAGTTCTTCAACAGCAACGGTGTCAAAGCCACGCCTGTGAGCTGGCCCGACGAAGAGGGAGACAACAACGTGATGGATATGATAGCCGCACACAAGTTCGACCTCATTGTCAACGTGCCGAAGAACCACACCAAGCGTGAGCTGACCAATGGCTACCGCATACGCCGCGGAGCCATCGACCACAACATCCCCCTGATGACCAACGTGCGTCTGGCCAAGGCTTTCATCGAGGCCTTCACCGCCATGAGCGAGGACGACATCAAGATCAAGAGCTGGCAGGAGTACAACAGCTGATTCCGCAAAGCCAACAGACATGCTCCCCGCGTTTTTCCTGGCAATAGGAAAAATGCGGGGAGCTTCTTTTGTTTTTCCCGTTTTATTTGTTCTTTATTAGTCCGCTTAGCAGAACCAACTGGCCGACTTTCGCCGTTAATTGTGTGAGTTGATACCGCGAAGCGGCCTGAGAAAAAACCAATAAAAACAAATAAAAACAAGAAAAACAATTTTGGAAAAAGGTTATCGCCTTGCCCGCCACAGGGATCCCGTGAGGCCCTCCCCTGGAGGGGCAGGGTTGGGGTCAGGACTCGGCTATGCCGCTTGCAGGGCAAGAATTTATTCGCTGCCTCTTCTTCGCTGCCTCTTCTTCGCTGATATAATATTACAGATTCAACTTTCGCAAGTTTTGGAGTTAAAGGCAATAGCTTTTCTGGGGATTTCCACCCATGTGAGAATCCTGCAGTTTCAAGGCAGCATGGGTTTTAAAAGTTTCCTGCCGAGAAACCATCGGTTTCTCGGCAGGAAACCGATGGTTTCTCGCCAGGAAACTTTTGCATAAAAGCCCCAGATGGCAAAAAGCTACATGCTGTACGGATGGAGTGTCATAGTTATGGCGCGAAATAGGTCAGTTCGTTACCCGAGTTGTGTCGTCCCTTCGGGACTTATTCTTGTGTCGCCGATTAGCAGGGGCCATGTCCTTGCCTGGACGATTGGTGCTCACCATCGTCTTCCGTCGTCCCCTCAGGACTTTTGCTGCTCCAACGATGCTGCGCAGGAGAGCCGCGTTCCCTCCCCGAGGGGGGCGGGGTGGTGCCACTCGCCCAAGGGTCGGGGTGGGGCCACTCCCCCAAGGGTCGGGGTAGGCCCACTCCCCTTCGGGACTTTTGCTGCACCAACCAAAAAGCAAAAAGAAAGTTAATTGTTTTTAAAAATGCTGTTGTTACGTACATTTTTCTTAACTTTGTCTCCGATTTCGCAAGGGCGATGAAAAAACATCGGCAAAGCGATGAATAAAAACTGGACTATGAAACACTTTCTTTGCTGCATCATACTGCTTCTCTGCCCCGTCGCCGCGATGGTGTGCAGAGCGGACAAAGACATGGACGAATGGCTGGACAAACTGGACCAAAGCCTCGATCAGCGTGAGACCTTTGACAAGGCTCGCGTAGAAAAGATAGACAAGCTGCGCCAGCAGCTGCTGAAAGCCGACAATGCCGACGATGGCTACACCCTGGCTTACAGCCTCTTCAACGAATATAAGAGTTACTGCTACGACTCTGCCCGCCACTATGCCTATGACTGCCTGAACCGCGCAGTGGCACAGCAGCGCCCCGACCGCATCGTAGCGTCGAAAAACGCCATCGCCTTCTCGCTCATCTCTGCCGGCATCCTCAGCGAGGCCCGCGAGGTGCTCGACTCCATCGACCGCCGCTACCTCACCGGCCAGCTGCTGGCCGACTACTACGAGCACCAGTGCCGACTGTGGCGCTCGATGGCCGACTATGTGCACGAGGAGCCGTTCTACACCAAGTATATCACGCTGAGCAACGCCTATATGGACTCGCTGAAGCAGCTGACGCCCGAAGGCTCGGTGCTGTGGTGGTCGTACACCGGCTCACGGCAGATGCGCGAGCACCAGTATGACGAGGCCCTGCTGTCGTTCAACAAACTGCTGCAGGCGGGCGACAGCGTCGATGAGCACATGAAGGCCATGACCTACGCCGAGATGGCATGGGCCTTCACCTGGCTGGGCGAGGAGGACAAGGCCATCGTGAAGTTTGCACAGTCGGCCATTGCCGACAACGAGTCGGCCACGCGCGAGATAACGGCGCTCTACCACCTGTCGCGCCTCATCTACAAGCGGGGTGACTACGAGCGTGCCAGCCGCTATGTACATCAGGCCTTAGAGGACGTGAACTTCTACAACAGCCGTCTGCGCAAGGTGGAGATAAACGACATACTGCCCATCATAGAGCAAGACCGCTATGACGCTCTGCGCAGCCAGCGCAACTGGCTCTTTGCCACGTCGGCCCTCTTTGTCCTGCTGCTGGTGGGCATCCTGTGGGGCTATTGGTACATCCACCGCAAGAACCGCAAGCTGACGGAGGCACGCGCGGAGATAGCCGCACGCGCCGAGGAGCTGCAGGTGGCCAACAACCGGCTGATGGAGGCCGACAAGATCAAGACGGCCTACATAGGGCGTTCCTTCTATTCCAATGCGGAGTTCATAGAGAAGCTGGAGAAGGTCTATATGGCCATCGACCGCAAGATTACCGCCAAGCAGTATGACGACCTGCGCTACACGCTGAAGCAGTCGACGCTGAACAGCGAGCGAGAGAGCATGTACGAGTCGTTTGACGAGACCTTCCTCAAGCTGTTCCCGCACTTCGTGGAACGCTTCAACATGCTGTTTGCCGAGGGCGACAGGAAGATGCCGCCCAACGACCACTCGCTGACCAGCGAGATGCGTATCTTCGCACTCATACGACTGGGCATCAACGACAGCGAGCGCATAGCCAAGTTCCTCGACTACTCAGTACACACGGTGAACACCTACAAGACGCGCATCAAAAACCGCTCAACAGCCGACAATGACAAGTTTGAGAGCCTGATCATGCAGATTTAGGCCGTTGATTTCATTGATACAAGTTGCTGATTCAGGACTTTAAAAAGGTCTAAGAATCAGCAACTTGTGTTTTGTATAACCGTGATATACGTTATACATTCCTTATTTTATATGTGTGTGCGTGGGAATTGGCTTAACTTTGCATCGGAAAAACCAAACCAGCAACTATTGAAATATGAAACGACTTCAACTTTTATTATTCATGTTCCTCGGCTGCACCGCCTCGCTTTGGGCCCAGCCGAATCATCCCGTGGCTCATCCCGATGCTGTGGTGACTGCCGGCAAGGCCCGCTTCACCGTGCTCACCCCAGAGATGATACGTATACAGTACAGCGAGAAAGGACTGTTTGAAGACCGTGCCACCTTCGCCGTGGTCAACCGCAGGCTGCCCGTGCCGCAGTTTACCCAAGAGCAGAAGGACGGCTACCTCTACATCAAGACCAACGCACTGACTTTAAAATATAAAATAGGTGGAAAGCTGAACGCCAACGCCAATGAAAGCGGCGCCGACGTGCTGAGCATCAGCATGCAGCTGAACGGACGCCCCGTGCTGTGGTATCCCGGCAAGGACGACCTGCTCAACCTGAAGGGCACCACCCGCACACTGGACGGCCAGATAGGCGACAACAAACGGCAGGAGATGGAGAACGGTCTGCTGTCGCGTGCCGGATGGTCGGTCATCGACGAGTCGCCCCTCACGCGGCGTGGCGACGGCAGCACCACCTTCGCCTTCGAGGGACAGCAGGACGGCATAGAATGGGTGGCCGAGCCGGTGGACAAGCAGGCCATCGACTGGTACTTCATGGGCTACGGCCACGAGTACAAGAAGGCCCTGGGCGACTTCATCAAGATAGCAGGGCGCATGCCCATGCCTCCGCTCTATGTCCTGGGCTACTGGTACAGCAAGTACCAGCGCTACACCAGCGACGAGTTCATGGAGATAGTCAACGACGTGAAGCGCAACCAGATACCCATGGACGTGATGATTTTCGACATGGACTGGCACACACAGGGCTGGACAGGGTGGACATGGGACAGCACCGCCATTCCTGACCCCGTGGGCCTCATCAACTGGATGCACGACAACGGCCTGAAGGTGAGCCTCAACCTGCACCCCGCCGACGGCGTGGATGACGACGAGGACTTCTTCCAGGAGCTGCGCTCAGACATGGGTCTGGGCAGCGATGTGAAGGTGGTGCCCTGGAACCTCAGCGACAAGAAGTTCTATCACAACATGTTCAACCGCATCATCCGTGCCCGTGAGCAGCAGGGCGTGGACTTCTGGTGGCTCGACTGGCAGCAGAACCTCACCAGCAAGTATGTCGACGGGCTGGGCGAGACATTCTGGTGCAACCACGTGTTCTACAACGACATGCGCCTCAACCGCCCCAACCATAGGCCCCTCATCTTCCACCGCTGGGGCGGACTGGGCAGCCACCGCTACCCAATAGGCTTCTCGGGCGACTCGTTCACCACCTACGGCACACTGGCCTGGCAGCCTTACTTCACCGCCACAGCCTCCAACGTGTGCTTCGGCTACTGGGGCCACGACCTGGGCGGACACCAGCAGACGGGCGACAACGACCCGGAGATCTACCTGCGCTGGATGCAGTACGGTGTCTTCACACCCATCTTCCGCACCCACGCCACCAACTGGCCCGGCATTGAGCGCCGCATATGGAAGTACGACAACTTCCCACTCTTGCTCGAGACGGTGAAGCTGCGCTATGCCCTCATGCCCTACATCTACACCGCCTGCCGACAGGCCTACGACACAGGCGTCAGCATCTGCCGCCCCCTCTACTACGAGTGGCCTGAGCAGAACGAGAGCTACCTCTATGAAGACGAATACATGTTTGGCGACGACATCCTCGTGGCGCCTGTCGTCAGCCCGTCGGGTGCCGACGGGAAGACCGTGCGCCGCACATGGCTGCCCGAGGGCCGATGGTTCGACGTGTGCCGCAATCAGGTAGTGGAAGGCAAGCGCTCGTTCACCGACAGCTACACACAGCAGGAGATACCCTATTTCTACCGTGCCGGCAGCATCATCGTCAACAACCCGCCCATGCTCAACCTGAACACCCGCCCCGACCGCCTCATCGTGAAGGTGGTGCCCGGCGGCGACGGACAGACATCGCTCTATGAGGACGAGGGCGACAGCGAGGCCTACAAGAACGGCGAGTTCACCACCACGACGATGCGCCACCAGGCCAACACGCTGACCATAGAGCCGCGCAAGGGCCGCTTCAGCGGGATGCCAGAGGCACGCGCCTACACCGTGGAGTTCATAGGCACCGACCGCCCGCAGGCTGTCAGCATCAACGGCAACAAGTGCAGCAACGGTGTGTGGAACTATGACGAGCAGCGCCGCGTGGCCACCGTCTATGTGCCCATCACAGAGTGCGGCAAGACCATCAAGGTGGAACTGAAATAATGGATGATTGATAACGAATTAAAACGAAACATATAGCCATGCAGATTACTAATATGAAGCGCCTTGTCAACAGGAAGTGCCTGATTGTTTTATCATTTCTCATTTGTCATTTATCGTTGAGCCAAGCAGTGGCGCAGGAGCTGTGGGCCGTGGGCAGCGCAGTACCCGGCGGTGCTCAGAAGCTGGAAAAGGTGGCCGACGGCGACTATAAGTTCGTGGGAGCCCTGAAGGCCGGCGAGCTGCGCATCCAGACACAGCGCAAGGCAGGACGCGACACACGCTACCTGAATGCGCTGCTGCCCGATGCCAACATCGCCAACCGAGGAACAGCATACACCGAGAGCAACGAGGCCGGCGAGGCCTGGCAGGTGGTGGTGAGCGAAGACCGCTATCGCTTCCACGTCTACACCAGCAACCGTGTGCTCAGGGGCGAGATAGTGCAGCCCTGGGGCGAGCTGTTCATTGCAGGCGGCGCCACCGACGTGGGCTGGAAGTGCGAAGGCAAGATGCTGCTCATGCAGCAGGATATCGACAATCCCTTCATCTGGACATGGGAAGGCGAGCTGAAGAATCACCCCGACGTGGAGGAAAGCCGCAGCTTCAAGTTCCAAGGACAGGACCGCTGGCATCCGAAGAGCCTCCATCCCTTCGTGCAGGACACCGACATACTGAATGAACAGCACCTGCGCACAGGCGGCAACGACACGAAGTGGGCCGTCACGAAGGAAGGACGCTACCGCATCACCGTAGACCTGCTCAACGAGACGGTCAACGCTACACTGGTGAAGTGAACAACGCATATAAAAGCATTAAATAACTAATAACAATGATCTAACTTATGAAGAAGAATTTACTCATCACGCTCCTCTGCGCCGTAGGAGCACTGTGGAGCTACGAGGCTCAGGCCTTGGAGCAGAAAGACGGCGTCTATCAGATTGCGACAGCTCAAGACCTGGTTGACTTCTCAGCCCTGGTGAACGGCGGCGAACAGGCTGCCAACGCCGTGCTGACGGCCGACATCGACATGACCCCGGTGGAAGACTTCACGCCCATCGGCTCGGTGGCTACCCCCTACAAGGGTACCTTCGACGGTCAGGAGCATTTCATTCACAACCTCTACATCAACCTGCCCGAGCAGGAGTATGTGGGACTCTTCGGCGTGCTCAACGACGGTGCCTATATCAAGAACATCGTGATGGATGCGCTGTGTGAGATCAACGGCAAGTGCTTCGTCGGCGGTCTGGCCGGCGGCACCAACGGCGGCGGCATCGTCACCTTCGAGAACTGCGGCAACGCCGGCATGGTGGGTGCTCAGGAGCAGAACGCTGCCGGCATCATCGGCGTGAGCATGAGCAGTGCCTGCGGCATCAAGCTCATCCGCTGCTTCAACGTGGGCGGCGTGGCCGGTGGACGCGAGAGCGCAGCACTCTGTGGATGGGTAGGCGACAGAAACAGCGAGATCACCAACTGCTACAACGCAGGATGGGTGTCGGGCGTCGACGGCAACAACTACCTCTGGCGTAACGGCAACGGCAAGGGCACCGGCAACTACGACAGCTACGGCGCTCAGGGCGATGCCATCAGCGACAATCCACTCGACCTGGAGAGCGGACTCGTGGCCTACACCATGAACGGCAACCAGTCGCAGGACGTCATCTGGTATCAGAAGCTCGGCGAGGACGCCTATCCCGTTCCCTTCGCTTCCCACGGCGTGGTCTACGCTGTCGGCGACCTCAACTGCGACGGCACCTCGAAGGGCGGAGAGACCACCTTCTCGAACAGCAACGAGTCGAACCGCGACCCGCACCAGTTCAGCAAAGGCGTCTGCACAGTCTGTGGCGAGGTGGACGTTGACTATCTGGCACTCACCGACGGTGCCTACACCATCAACAGCGCCGACGACCTGGCTTGGTTTGCCGCTTTGGTCAACCGTGGACACAAGAACGTCAGCGCCCGACTGGCGGCCGACATCGACTTCACTTCTTACACTCAGCAGGACGTGATGATAGGCGGCGACCCCTATTCTGCCAATGAGAACGACGACAAGATGGCCTTCGAGGGCGGCACCTTCGACGGTCAGGGACACACCATTACTATTAATTATAATGTAAGCTACGACGGCGTGGCCCTCTTCAAGGTGGTGCGCAACGCCAACATCCGCAACCTCGTGGTGAAGGGTGCCATCGAGAGCACGCAGCGCTTCATCGGCGGTCTGGGCTTCACCAGCCGCGGCAACAGCACCTTCGAGAACATCATCGTCGATGTGGACATCACAGGCAGCTTTGCCGGCGATGCTACCGACGGCGGCTTCTTCGCCGTGTGCCACGAGTGGGCCACCTTCCGCAACTGCGCCTTCATCGGCTCGATGGTGGCTCCCGAGAGCGAGGGCAGCGCTGCCATCATCGGCTATGCCCACGGCTCGGTGGAGACCAAGATTGAGAACTGCTACGTGGCAGCCCGCGAGATGATACTCACCGGCAACTCCACGCTGCTGGCACGCCACGTCGACAACCGCATCAACTGCTACTTCACCGACAATGTGCTCTATAACGACGACGACGCCACGATGGTGGCACAGGAGGCACTGGCCACCGGCGAGCTCTGCTACCTCATCAACAAAGGCGGCAACACCGACGCCTGGCGACAGAACCTCGGACAGGATGCCTATCCCGTTCCCTTCGCCGACCACGCCATGGTCTATGCCAACGGTGGCGAATACTGCGACGGCACCATGAAGCCCGACATCACCTACAGCAACACGCAGGGCGACGTGGTGCGCGACGAGCACCAGTATGCCAACGACATCTGCTCGGCCTGCGGCGCACGCATCATCCGCAACGCTCAGCAGCTCCTGGCTCTGGCAGAAGCCGTGAACACCGGCGCTGAGACACGCTACATCGAAGTGGACATGGTGGAGGACATCGACCTGAAGGGCATCACAACCTTCGAAGGCATCGGCACACGCTACGACGAGGAGACGGGCGAGGTGAACGAAGAGGGCAACCCCATCATGCAGGACGTGAAGCATCCGTTCAACGGCAGCTTCGACGGCCACGGCCACAAGGTGTCGAACATGGTCATCGACGTGGTGACCGGCAACAAGGGCTTCATCGGCTTCATTCAGGCTGGCTCTACTGTCAAGAACCTCATCGTTGACAACACCTGCGAAATCTACTCCATCGGTTGGTCGGCCGGCATCGTCGGCGCTTCCACCGGCAAGGGTGTGCTCACCATCGAGAACTGCGGCAACGAGGCACTGGTCAACGTCGGCGCCGACGGCCCCAACGGAGCAGGCATCCTGGGCGTCAACGACCGCAGCGAGGCCACCGTGCGCATCATCAACTGCTACAACACCGGCGACATCGTAGGACAGCGCGAGTGCGGCGCCATCTCAGGATGGCTCGGCGATTACTTCGAGGTGGTCAACTGCTACAACAGCGGCATGGTGGCTCCTGAGTCGGTCGACGGCATACGCACCTTCGCACGCTACAACGGCGGCGACGGCGACACACGCTTCGTCAACTGCTTCGAGGTGCTTGGCTCACAGGTGAAGGCTGCAGAATTTGAAGACGTGGCCAGCGGCAAGCTCTGCTACGACATCAATCAGGGCGCCGGCGAGAACATCTTCTTCCAGACCCTGGGCACCGACGAGCATCCTGTGCTCGACGCCACCCACGGCACCGTCGTGCTGAAGGACGGCCAGTATGTGAACAGCACTGAGGATGCCATCGAGAACGTGACGGTCAGCAAGATGGCCGAGGGCATCTACACGCTCAGCGGCACCCGCGTCGGCAACGCTCATCGCGGCCTGATGATTGTTCGTCAGAGCGACGGCACGGTCAAGAAAGTTTTGAAATAAGGTTAGTTAGTAATTGTTAGTAAGGATGACTTTTAGAAAAGGTTTTTTATGCTTCGGTCTGGCCATCGCTGTGAGAGCGGTGGCCCAGACTGCTTTTCTGACGGCTGACAGCATCGCCGTGTTCTATCCCAAGAACTACGACGCCACTCAGCACCAGCCGTCGCCCATCTTTGTTCACGAACTGACACCTTCCACCCTCCACCTTCCATCCTCCACCCTCCAGCCAGTGTTCACAACCACTGCCGACGGCCACAGCATCGCCACCATTCATGTGGGCAGCGATGTCGACCTCTACGGCACAGGCGAGGTGACTGGCCCGCTGCGCCGCAACGGACGCACCATCAGCCTATGGAACGTCGACACACCGGCCTACGGCGTTGACGGCGGCTCGCATCTCTATCAGAGCCACCCGTGGGTGATGGGGCTAAGGCCTGACGGCACAGCCTTCGGCATCATTGCCGACAACACCTGGAAGCAGACCATCACCACCTCCGACGACATTGTCTTCAACAGCGAGGGGCCAGCCTTCCGCGTGGTCATCATCGAGCGTGAGAGTCCGCAGGCAGTGATGCAGGCACTCGTCAACCTGACCGGCACGATGGAGCTGCCACCGCTGTGGTCGCTGGGCTATCAGCAGTGCCGATTCAGCTATCATCCCGACACTCGGGTGAAAGAGATTGCCGACCTGCTGCGCCAGCACCGCATACCGTCAGACGTCATCTGGATGGACATCCACTACATGGACAGCTACAAGATTTTCACCTTCCATCCCAAGGAGTTCTCCGACCCCAAGGGATTGAACGACTATCTGCACCAGAAGAACTTCAAGACGGTCTATATGATTGACCCCGGCGTGAAGGCAGAGCCAGGATATTTTGTTGACGATCAGGGCACCGCAGGCGACTACTGGGTGAAAGACCACGACGGCAAGCCCTATGTGGGCAACGTCTGGCCCGGACCCTGCCATTTCCCCGATTTCACTCGCGAGGAGGTGCGTACCTGGTGGGCCACGCTCTATAAGGACTATATGGCCACAGGCATCGACGGCGTGTGGAACGACATGAACGAGCCGTCGGTCTTCGGCGGTCCTGGCGGCACCAGGCCTGTGGACAACCGCCACAGCGTAGGTTCGCACCTGCGGTGCCACAATGTGTTCGGCCTCAACATGGT
>JAEEGI010006103.1_pt1 | contig 27331 bp, 23 predicted proteins | sample 8958751 | NCBI WGS metagenome assembly JAEEGI01 (sample SAMN16246545, study PRJNA631951) | gut metagenome | biome: gut microbiome; feature: rumen; material: KS-attached | host: Bos | place: Iran: Karaj | collected 2018-10 | reverse complement strand
GTTGATGCGCTTCGAATGTGTCGGTCCGAAAACCTCGATGCAGGAACGCGGCAGGTCCTCCTCGGTCAGCACGCCTGCGCGCATTGCATCGTCGATATCGTGATTGATATACGCAATGCGGTCGGCCAGCGAGACGACCTTGCCCTCGACCGTCGCCGGGTGTCCGCTGCTCGTATGATTCACGATGCCGTCGCGGACCTCCCAGGTGAGGTTCAGCCCCTTGCCGTCGTATTCCAGCTTTTCCACGACGCGCAGACTCTGCTCGTTGTGCTTGAAGCCGTTCGGCAAAAGATCGTTCAACACGTCTTCGCCGGCGTGCCCAAACGGCGTGTGTCCGAGATCGTGCCCCATGGCGATCGCTTCGGCAAGGTCTTCGTTGAGACGCAGCGCCCGCGCGATCGTCCGCGCGATCTGCGTGACCTCAAGCGTGTGTGTCAGCCGCGTGCGGTAATGGTCGCCCTTCGGCGCAAGGAACACCTGTGTTTTATGCTTCAATCTGCGAAAGCTTTTGCTGTGCAGGATGCGGTCGCGATCGCGCACGAATTCGGTCCGCACGGGACAGAGCGGCATCGGAACGTCGCGTCCGCGCGTGTTCACCGAAAGCGTTGCATAGGGCGAAAGCATCTGCTTTTCCCATTCCTCACGCATTTTCCGGACCGATCCTTCTTCCATAGCCGCCTCCGCGAAAAGTATTCTAAGAGTATATACGCCAAAACTCCAAAAAATCCTTTTTTTCTTTTGAAAATAATAAGATGAATTCCGAAACGTCTTCTTGGCACATCAAAAGGCGGGAGATCGCTCTCCCGCCCTCTGTGTCGTTTATGGATTATTTATACAGACCGCGCTCGGTGTAGTGCGTATGCAGCAGCTCGTGCGCCTTGTGGCTGTTCGGTTCGCCGAGATAGTCACGGTACAGCTGCTGGACTTCGGGGTTCTCGTGGCTCTTGCGGAGCGGCATATTGTCGTCCTCGCCGTAGAGTCCCGCTGCGCGCTTTGCGCGGAGATCGACGAAGTTCCGGACGGAACCGGGCTGGATGGGCTGACCGCCGCCGTTGACGCAGCCGCCGGGGCACGCCATGACCTCAACGAACTCGTACTGCTTCTCGCCGCTCTTGATCATGTCAAGGAGCTTCGAAGCATTCTCGAGACCGCTGGTGACCGCAACGCGGACCTTGACGCCGTTGAGATCGTATTCCGCTTCCTTGATCGCTTCGGTGCCGCGGACGGCATGGAATTCAACCTTTTCGAGCGTCTTGCCGGTGACGACTTCGTACGCGGTACGCAGAGCGGCTTCCATAACGCCGCCGGTTGCGCCGAAGATGTGACCTGCGCCGGACGCAACGCCCAGCATCGGATCGCAGACTTCTTCGGGCAGATCTTCGAACTTGATGCCCGCGCGACGGATCATGCGCGCAAGTTCACGCGTGGTGAGCGATACGTCGACGTCCGGTCTGCCGTCCTTGCCGAGCTCGGGACGCTGCACTTCGAACTTCTTCGCGGTGCACGGCATGATGGAGACGACGAAGATCTTCTTCGGATCGATGCCCATCTTCTCGGCATAATAGGACTTGACGAGTGCGCCGAACATGCCCTGCGGCGATTTGCAGCTCGAAAGATTCGGAATGAATTCCGGATAGTAGTGCTCGCAGAACTTGATCCAGCCGGGGCTGCAGCTTGTGATCAGCGGGAGCTTGCCGCCTTTGGTGAGACGGCCGATCAGCTCGGTGCCCTCTTCCATGATCGTGACGTCCGCCGCGTTGTCCACGTCGAACACCTTGTCAAAGCCGAGACGGCGGAGCGCTGCGATCATCTTGCCTTCGACGTTCGTGCCGATCGGCATACCGAATTCCTCGCCGAGCTGTGCACGGACGGACGGTGCGGGACCGACGACCACATGCAGATCGGGATCGGCAATCGCTTTCCAGACCTTCTCGGTATCGTCACGCTCGGTGAGCGCGCCGGTCGGGCAGACGCTGATGCACTGACCGCAGTTGACGCAGGACGTGGTCGCGAGCGGCAGATCGAACGCGCTTGCGATATGCGTCTTGAAGCCGCGCTCGTTCGCGCCGATGACGTTGCAGTGCTGGTTGTATTTGCACACCGCTACGCAGCGACGGCAAAGGATGCACTTCGAGTTGTCGCGGATGAGGTGGATCGCGGAATCGTCGATGTCCGGCTCGGTCGGCGCGCCTTCGAACTTATGCGCATCGCAGCCGTATTCCTGAGACAGCGCCTGCAGTTCGCAGTTGCCGCTTCTGACGCAGCTCAGGCAGTCCATACGGTGATTCGAAAGCATCAGCTCGAGCGTCATCTTGCGGGATGCGCGAAGCGCGGGCGTGTTCGTCTGCACTTCCATGCCCTCGGCGACCTGCATGAGGCACGCGACGGGGTTCGAGCGAGCGCCCTTGACTTCGACCACGCACATACGGCATGCGCCGATGGCGTTGATTTGCTTCATGTAGCAGAGAGTCGGAATGCGGATACCTGCAAGCTCCGCCGCTTCCAGAATCGTGGAATTTGCGGGGACTTCGATCTCCATTCCGTTGATTTTCATGTGAACAGTATCCATGGTCGTCCTCCTTATTTCTTGATGATGGCGGAGAACTTGCAGCCCTCCATACAGGCGCCGCACTTGATGCACTTCGACTGGTCGATGACATGCGGTTCCTTGACCTTGCCGGTGATCGCGTTTGCGGGGCACTTGCGTGCGCAGAGCGTGCAGCCGCGGCACTTGTCGGGCTGAATCTCATAGTGCATGAGGTTCTTGCAGACGCCCGCCGGGCAGCGCTTCTCGACAACGTGCGCTTCGTATTCGTCGCGGAAGTACTTCAGCGTGGACAGAACCGGGTTCGGCGCCGTCTGACCGAGTGCGCACATCGCGTTCGCCTTGATGTAGTTGCAGAGCTCTTCCATCTTGTCGAGATCTTCGAGCGTTCCGTTGCCGGACGTGATCTTGTCAAGCATTTCGAGAAGGCGTCTCGTACCGATACGGCACGGGGTGCACTTGCCGCAGCTCTCGTCGACCGTGAAGTCGAGGAAGAAGCGCGCGACGTCGACCATGCAGGTCGAGTCGTCCATGACGATCATACCGCCGGAGCCCATCATCGCGCCGATCTTGATGAGGTTGTCATAGTCGATCGGCAGATCGAGGAACTGTGCCGGGATGCAGCCGCCGGACGGACCGCCGGTCTGGACTGCCTTGAACTTTCTGCCGTTCGGGATGCCGCCGCCGATGTCGTAAATGATCTCACGCAGCGTGGTGCCCATCGGGATCTCGACGAGACCGGTGTTGACGATCTTGCCGCCGAGTGCGAAGACCTTGGTGCCCTTGGACTTCTCGGTGCCCATGGATGCGAACCACTGCGCGCCCTTCAGAATGATCTGCGGGATGTTCGCGAGCGTTTCGACGTTGTTGATGATCGTCGGCTGACCGAACAGACCTTTGTTCGCCGGGAACGGGGGCTTGTTTCTCGGCTCGCCGCGGTTGCCCTCGATGGAGGTCAGAAGCGCGGTCTCCTCGCCGCAGACGAACGCGCCTGCGCCGAGACGTACTTCGATATCGAAGTCGAAGCCGGTGCCGAAGATGTCCTTGCCGAGCAGGTTGTATTCACGCGCCTGACCGATTGCGATCTGCAGACGCTTGACCGCGATCGGGTACTCTGCACGGACGTAGATGAAGCCCTTGTTTGCGCCGATCGCATAACCGGCGATCGCCATTGCTTCGAGCACGGCATGCGGATCGCCTTCGAGAACGGAACGGTCCATGAACGCGCCGGGGTCGCCCTCGTCCGCGTTGCAGACCACGTACTTCTGCGGAACCTTGTTGCGCGCCGCGAAGTCCCACTTCATGCCGGTCGGGAAGCCTGCGCCGCCTCTGCCGCGAAGGCCGGAATCCTTCATGACCTGAATGACTTCTTCCGGCGTCATTTCGGTGAGCACCTTGCCGAGAGCGGCATAGCCGTCCATCGCAATGTACTCGTCGATCTGCTCCGGGTTGATGACGCCGCAGTTGCGAAGCGCAACACGCATCTGCGTCTTGTAGAAGCCGGTCTCCTGCAGGGACGGAACCTCGACCTTCTCCTCGCCTTCGGTCTCACGATAGACGAGACGATCGACCACACGGCCCTTCAGGAAGTGCTCTTCGACGATCTCCGGAACATCCTCCAGCTTCACGCGGCTGTAGAACGTGCCCTCCGGGTACACGATCATGACAGGGCCCAATGCGCACAGACCGAAGCAGCCGGTACGAACGACCTTGATTTCTTCGGAAAGGCCTCTTTTTGCGATTTCTTCCTCCATTGCAGCCGCAATCTTGACGCTGCCGGAAGAGGTACAACCCGTACCGCCGCAAATCAAAACATGCGTACGAATCATTCTTCTATTCCTCCGTTATTCCACCGCACCGATGGTATATTTTGTGACGGGCTTGCCGCCGATCAAATGCTCTTTGATGATTTCGGGCACCATTTCGGGCTTAACCTTGACGTAGGTTACGCGTTCCTTGTCCCCTTCGAAAACCTCAACGATCGGCTCAAAGCGGCACATACCGATGCAGCCTGTCTGCGTGACGGTCACACGGTCACCGAGGTTCTGGTCCGCAACCTGTTCCACAAAGGCGTTCAGAACGGGGCGTGCGCCTGCCGCGATGCCGCACGTTGCCATGCCGACGACCACGCGGATCTCGCCGCTGCCTTCCCGAAGCGCGACCTTGTTTTTCATTCTGTCACGAATCTGTGCAAGTTCTTCCAATGTTTTCATGTGTTTGATCCTTTCGTTCTTATTTTGCGAATATTTCAAGCCTCAGCAGCATACTGCTCCTTCAGCATATCCCGGATCCAAGCGAGGACCTCATATTCGTCCAAAGGTACCTCTTCCCCCAATACCTGTCTCAATTCGCGCGTGTCGAGGGCAACCGTGCGATCCGGCATCGTGTGTCGAAACACGAAGTCCGTTTTTTCGCTTGCGCGAATCAACAATACGATCGAGGAGACCACATCGCCGAGCGGTGTGAAATCCAGATGGTTTTTGTAGAACAGCGCGGACGTTTCCGTGCCGCAGTGTTCCGGATCGACCGACCGTTCGACCGATCGGATCGAGAAGGTTCCGCCCGTTTGTTCCGCCGCAAGCTTCAGAAGCGGGATCCCCATGCCCACCTTGCGCGTGGTGCGCGTCGTGGAGAAGGGATCCGTCACGGTCTTGACAAAGTCCTCCGACATGCCGTAGCCGTTGTCGCGGATCGTCAGCCTGAGCGTCGTTTCGGTCTCGTCGATCAGAATCTCGATGCGCGTCGCTTCGGCACGGATCGAATTCTGTGCGATATCCAGAATGTTCAGCGAAAGTTCCTTCACAGCTTTCCCTCCCGCAGGTTCGAAAACAGCGCGTGCCGCACCGTTTCCGCGTCGGTTGCGTCGGTATCGAGCGTCAGGCATCCGCCCGCTTCGCCGATCTCCCACAGCCGGTGCGCGTCCGAACAGACGACGACGGCACGGTCCCCCGCCAGTTCGCGGTTTTTCGCGTCGCGCAGTTCCGCGATTCGAAACTCCGGTTTCGGCGGAAAGAATCCCAGCACCGCAAGCAGTCCGTTCGCGTCGCGGTCGATGTGCGCCGGCCAGCAGACGCCGTTGTGCGCCGCGACCAGCTTCGCCGCCGCTTCGAGATCGAGATCCGTCGCTGCCGGAAGAAAATACGGATCCTCTCCGATTTTTTCGTCCCGTTCGTTCAGGATCGCCTGCTCGCCGAAGATCTCCACGCGGTTTTTGATCCGCATCCGGTGCGTCCGGACTTCCTCGCCGAACGCCGTCGCGTCTTCGAGCGTTTCGAACACGCAGAGCAGATGCACGTCCTCCGCCGTGGTCAGTTCCATGCCCGCCACCGGCACGATGCCGTATTCCTCGCATGCCGCGAAGAATGCCGGACAGTTGTCCGTCGTGTTGTGATCGGTCAGCGCGACAAGATCGAGTTCGTTCAAATGCGCCATTCCCGCGATGTTGCAGGGCGTCATATCCATGTCTCCGCACGGAGACAGGCACGAATGCAGATGCAGATCGTACCGGAGCGACCTCATTTGAGCAGAGCACCGACCTCGGCGCAGATCTCAAACGTGGATTTGTCGGACAGAAGCAGGTTCAGTCCGTGCAGCTTCGCCGCATTGATCACCGGCTCGTCCGGATGCACGCCCTCGGAGAAGACGATGCAGGCGCAGTCGGTCAGCTGTCCGACCGCCGCCACGTTCACGTTCGACATGATCGTAACCCAGCAGTCGCCGCTTTGCGCGCGTCCCATCACCCAGCTCAGAAGATCGCCCGCATATCCGCCGGTGACCTCGCGGTCGCCTTCGGAGAGCAGAAGCGGCGTACAGCCCGTTCGTTCGATCAGTTCGCTAACCGTCATGACTCTTCTCCCTTTCCGTCCTCTTTCTGCAGCGCTTTGAGCTGTTCTCTCATGCGGATGACGCAATCGTCAAGCGACGATTCGCCCCGCACGACGTCCTCTGCGTGCGCGCGGCACGTCGGTGCGCCGCACGATCCGCAGTCCATGCCCGGAAGCAGTTTCCAGATGCGTTCGATCTCCGACATCATACGGAACGACTGCGCCCGATCCGCGTTCAGAAGCTCGGCGGAACTGTATTCGCCGGGCTCGACGGTCAGAATCTCGTGCGGGATCGGCTCGCCCTCCTGAAGCGAGATGCGGTTCTGGACAATCGGCATATACCGCTGCAGCGAACGGATCCGCACGCGTGCGATATACGGATTCTCCACCGTCATCACGCCGCCGACACAGCCGCCCGGGCAGGCGTTCATCTCGACGAATTTCAGATCGGGGAAATGTCCCATTTCGATGTCGTCCAGCACGCGGATGATGTTCTCCACACCGTCCGCCGCCAGATAGTGATCGTTCATCAGCGCGCTTGCCTCGCCGCCCGACGAGGGCCAGCTCATGCCGATCGCGCCGGATTCGGACGTGACCTTCGGCGTCTTTTTGCGGTCCATCTTGGACAGCAGACGGAAGTACACGTCGCTCATGGACACCACATAGTCCACATAGCATTCCTTGTCCGCAGGCGTGTTCTTTACCCAGCTGACCTTTGCGGGACACGGGGAGATGAACACGGTCCTGACGTCCTCCGGTTTGAGTTCGGGATGCTCCTTCAGCGCGCGTTCCTTTGCGAGCTTGCCCGCCAGTTCGATCGGCGGCGCAACCGGAACCATCTTGTTCCGCAGCGTCGGGAACCGCAGCGAAATGAGCCGTACCACGACCGGACACGCCGTGCTGATGAACGGCGCATGTGCGTCTCCCATGCGCTGCATGTAGGCGCGGGTATAGTCGGTAACCAGTTCCGCGGCTTTCGCGATTTCAAAGATGTCGTTGAAGCCGAGGTCCATCAGCCCCTGCAGGAGATAATCGGTATCGTCGAGATTCGCAAACTGGCCGAACAGCGACGGCGCAGGCAGCGCGATCAGGAACTTGCTGCGATCGAGCGAATCCCATTGGTCAAAATCAGCCTTTTTCGCCTTATAGGGGCAGTGACGGATGCATTCTCCGCAGTCGATGCAGAGATTCGGATTGATACAAGCCTTTCCGTCGCGGATGCGGATCGCCTGCGTGGGGCAGCGGCGCAAGCAGGTGGTACACCCCTTGCACTTATCCGCGTCGAGCGATACGGAATGCTTGTATACGATCATGCGTCCTCCTTATGCCGGCAAAAATTTCATTTCGATCGTCGTGCCGACGCCGACAACCGAATCGATCTTCAGCTCGTCCGAATAGCGCTTCATGTTCGGCAAACCCATACCGGCACCGAAGCCGAGCGAACGAATGTTATCCGGAGCCGTCGAGTAGCCCTCCTGCATCGCGAGATTGACATCCTTGATGCCGGGACCGACGTCCTTCAAGACGACTGTGATACACTCCGGCGTTACATACACGTCCGCGTCTCCGCCCTTTGCATGAATGACCATATTGATCTCGCCTTCATACATGGCGACGGAGATCCGGCGGATCAGATCGGGATGGAATCCCATCTGACGAAGCATCCGTTTGACCTGCACGGAAGCTTCCCCCGCGGATGTGAAGTTGTTACCGTCTACGTCGTAGTGGAAATGCAGCGGTTCGTTCTCTGTCATCTTCCCAAACCGCCTTCGTACAGTCTTCCGCTTGCCTCATACATCGTCATTTTTGTTTCCAAAAGCGCGATGTGATTCTCGACGGCGAGCGTTTTGATCTCCTCCGTCGCCTTCTTGCCGCGAACGATGATGATGCAGCTCATATCGAGCATGTGCGCGGTACGCACGATCTGCGAGTTCAAAAGCCCCGTCAGAAGCACGTCGCGGTCGTCCGCGAACGCGAGTACGTCGCTCATCATGTCGCTGCCGAAGGCGCCTTTGAGATCGATATCGAGCTGATCGGGCTCTGCATAGACAGTAGCCTCCAAGCGTTCAGCCATCTCCCGGATAGTCATGTTCGTTTCCTTTCGGTTATGCGCGGTATTTCTCCAGAATGCCCTTGACGTCTGCGGGTACCAAACGGCCGAATACGTCGTCGTCGATGGTCATGACCGGCGCGAGACCGCAGCAGCCGAGGCAGCGCGTTGCTTCGAGTGTAAACTTGCCGTCGTTGGTGGTGTGCCCTGCTTTGATGCCGAGCTGGCGTTCGAGTTCCGCAAGGATATCCGCGGAGCCCTTGACATAACATGCCGTGCCGAGGCAAACGCGAATCAGGTGTTCGCCCTTCGGCTCGAGCGTAAACCACGAATAGAACGTGGAAACGCCGTAAACCTGCTCAAGCGAAACGCCCAAGCCCTCTGCGACCATCGTCTGCACTTCGATCGGCAGATAGCCGTAGATTTCCTGTGCCTTCTGCAGCACCGGCATCATTGCATCGCTGTGTCCTTTGTACTGTGCAATGACTTCTTTCAGCTGTGCTTCCTGTTCGGGAGTGCCCCGGAACGGGATTTCGGTAATCTTGTTCGTCATACATCCTCCTTGAAAGTTCAGATTCCTGACCATCGAATATTATAGCATACGCGTCTATCAATTTCCATATCTTTTTGCAACAACTTTTTTATATTTTTGCATAAAACGGGTTTCTTCACGAAAAATCCGCAAATATTTAGCAAAAAAAGTCGATTTTATACTTTTCTTTTTGAAAAAAATCGTGTATGATAAAGGTACTTCAATAAGGAAGGGGATATCTATGGCAAAGAAAACTATCAAACCCACTCCCGCGGGTATTCTGTTTTTATCGGCAATTGCTGTCCTGGTCATTGCTCTGATTACGGTCGTGATCGTTCTGGTCTCGAACTGCAACAAGAACAAGTCCCCTAACAGACCGGTTGCAACGCCCACCGCCACGATCGAAGCCGAAGCTTCTCCGTCGCTCAAGCCGACCGAGATCCCGACGCCCGATCCGTCTCTCAATCCGATCAATCCGACCGATTCGGAGAATCCGGACGAAACGCCCGATCCGAACAGCTCCTCCGGTCCGGTCATCAACACCCCGCCTGCCGACGGCACCGCGAATCCTTCCGCAACCGCCGGTTATCTGACGGAGCCGACCTCGGCGATGAAGCGGAATGCGAAGGACGGCTATGTCAGCGGCGACAAGGTCAACATGCGCAAAGGTCCCGGCACGAATTATGACAAGGTCAAGTCCGACATTGCAAAGGGCACCGGGGTCACGATGTACACCGAGCAGAACGGCTGGTGGTTCGTGAAGTGCGACGGCAAGTACGGCTATATCAAGAAGGACTATGTCAAGCAGGGTACGTACTCCGGCACGACCGGCGGCGAAGTCTCCGGCACGGTCAACGTCAGCGCAACCTCGAAGATCGCGCTGCGCAAGGATGCAAGCAAGGAATCGCAGTGCATCAAGGAGTACGCGAGAGGCGAAGCCGTCACGATCTACTACAAGTCCAAGGACGGCAAGTGGTACTACGTCAAGGTCAACAGCGACGGCAAGAAGGGCTGGATGTACGCCGAGTACGTCAAGGCCAACGGCAAGGTCGGCACCAAGAACTGAACATCCGAACAGCAAAAACCCGCCGGTAAGGCGGGTTTTTTGTTGCCTTTTTTCAGAAGCCGCGTCTGCGCAGATCGTCGACCAGCCAGGTATAGAAATCCGTGATATCCCCGACGTTCTCCCCCGCCTTCTTCGAAAGCGCGCTGCGGCGGAAATCGATCTCGTCGAGGTGCGAAATGCCGCGGCGCGTGTTGCCGCAGATCGTGATGCAGCGCTCGCCCCACTCCGCGGACGAGACGGAAACCAGACCGTCGTTCGGTCCCTCGATGCGATTCAGAACGAAGTTCGCCACCCACAGGCTGACGTCGGACATCGGACGGCGCATCACGCCCGCGACGCTCTGATAGAATACGCCCGGAACGTCGGGATTCTCCGCGTTGAACCGTTCCATGTGCGACACCGCGAATTCCTCGCAGACGCGCCGAAAATCGGGATTCCGGTCCCCGACGATGCGGATCCAGTTGTTGACCGCAAACGCCGCGATCGAAAAGAACGCGCGCGGGGCCTTGAGAAAGACGGTGAACGTCTTCGATCCGCGATGCGGGGAGCTGATCGTGGTGACGCTCGCAACGCGGTCGCCGTAGCCGAGCGAGGACGCGACCATGCGCGCCTCGACGCCGCCCTTGGAGTGCGCGATCAGATTGACCTTCTCCGCCCCCGTTTGCTCGAGAATTGCATCGATGCGCGCGCAGATCGCGTGCGCGTTCGATTCCACGCTGCCCCAGCTGTCCTGTTCGCCGAAGTAGACCGAAGCGCCGTGCTCTCGCAGCACGCGCGGGATCCTGCCCCAGTAGACGGGCATCTTGAGATCGCGAAAGCCCGTGCCGTGGATCAGCACCAACGGATATTTCGTTTTGCAGTTTCGCTCTTCCATGCCGTCAGTATAGCATAAAAGGCGAGATTTTACAACTCTCTTACAACTCTGTGATGACTCTGTTACAAGTCCGGCGGTACAATGATGGCAGAAAAGATTCCCGGAGGTCCTATGAAAAAACCGTTTCTGTTGCTGCCGCTGCTGATTGCGGCGCTTGCCTGCACGTCCGTCGACGCGCCTGCGCCGTTTGAAACCGAACCGCCCGCGGTGCAGGCGATCGAGGATACCCTGTTCCCCGAGACGCCGACTGCGACCGTACCGCCTGACGCCGAAAACCCGACCGATACGCCCGAACCGATCGATACGCCCGCGCCGACCGCGCCCGAAGTGCTGCACCTGAACAATGTAACCGCGTCCGGCGCGCTCGCGGAACCGCTGCCGCTCGAGGTGACGGTACGCGAATTTGACTGGAGCAAAGCGAATCCGGAGGGCGATTACGAAACGAAGTATCGAAAGGAAACGATCGATTTCGCCGGTCTTCGCATTTCGCTCGACGCGCTCGACGCCGACGAAACGCATACGCGGCTCAGGCTGCATGTGCGGCATCCCGAATCGTGGACGATGCTGCAAAGCCAGAATATCAACGGCTGGTTTCTGCACTTCACGGTACTGCTGGACGGCGAACAGGCGCCGTTTGTGCTGAAAGCAAAGAGTGTGCAGCTCGGCTTCGATACGCAGAACGAGCGCTGCGACGACTATGTGATCGTGCTCGAATCAAAGACCGTCAACATGCATACGCTTGCGGCGTACAACGAGCTCACGGTGCTCCCCTTTCTTCTCACGCACGAATGGCGCGCGGTCGGCAATCAATGGCGCACCGATCCCGACGGCACGGACGTTGCAACGACGCTGACGCGTCCGCACTTTGCGCTCGGACCGCGGCGCACCGATCTTTCCGCGTTTGCGCTGTCGGTCGATCTTGCCGCCGTCTGCGCGGGGATCGAGCCGCAGCCAATCCCTCAACGCGAGCCGGTGATGCGCACCGTCACGATCTTCCGGGAGGATATTCAGCGGAATCTCGACGAGGAATGCTATACAAGGGAGGGCGAAAACATCCCGAGGTACGGATACTACGAGAACGTGACCGCCGATTTTTCCGGCATCCGCATCTATGTCGATCAGTTTCAGGTGACCGATCTCAACATCCTGATGCTCGCGCGCATCGAACTGCCGGAGGAATGGACGCCGGAGCAGACGTGGCTGTTCGGAAGGCGGCCTTTGGACTTCTATTTTTTGATCGACGGCAACAACGCCGCCGGAAGAGCGTTCTACGGCATACGCGATTTTACGATGCACAGCTATCCCGGTCTGCACCGCATTCCGACGTCTGTCGACGATCCCAAGAACTTTACCGTGAAAACCCTCTATTGCATGATCTATGCGAGCCGTCAGTATGCCGATGCGATTCTGAACGCAAAGGAGCTGTGCATCGTACCGGTGCTGCGCCATGATCGGAAGCTGCGCGTTCACGGCAAGGTCTACGATCTGGATCGGGAGCCGACGCCCTACGATGCGAATCTCACGTACGACGTGCTCGAATGGTCGCGCGATCCGGTCTGGGAACTTGCAGTCTATATCGATCCGCAAACGCTGATCGTCTCAAAGGAGGTGGATTGAAATGAAACGGTTGATTTCCCTGCTGCTGATTCTCCTGCTGCTTGCCTGCGTGCCGACGCCGAGCGAGGAGGTCATTGTGAACAAGTCCGACGGCTCGATGGTGCAGGCGATCGCCGCGCCGAAAGCGGAAACCGCCCGCTACGAAGCGCCCGCGCACTGGGAGGAAACGGTCTCATTGAAGAATCTCAAGATCAAATTCGACGCAGACGTGATCCTGCCCGAAGGGAACGTCTATCCGGTGCAGACGATCAAGCGGCACGAATTTACGCCGGAGGATGTGATCGCTCTCCTCAACGCATGCTTCACGGGACCGTTTGAACTGCGCGAAAACCGGTACGGCATGCCGGAGATCGAGGAGGATATCCGGCTTCTTCTGCGCGGCAATCTCGTCGACTGGGACGACGAGACCGGCGAAGTCATCTGGGAACCGTTCACCGAGGAGCCGGAAGAACTCGCAGAATTGAAGGAGAAAATGGCGCAATGCCCCGTCGAAGACACGTTTGTGCCGCTCGAACCGAGCCGTCTGACGTACGACAACGATCCGACGGTCCTGCGCGCCGCGGACGGCAGGCTTTTATATCTCAGGTATACGAAGAACGCGCTGCACATCCGCACGGCGCGAAACGTTGATGTGCAGAACGAAGCGACCGTGTATCAGGGCGGATTTGTCGGCGAGCCTTGGCACAGGACGCTCGATCAGGTGACGATTTCGGAGAAAACGGCGTGCGAAACCGCCGACCGGTTCCTTTCGAAAGCGGGGCTTGCCGATCAGTTCGGCATTGGTTACGTCGAAAAGGCGCGCATGGCGCGCGCGACCGCCGAAGCGCCGTATTATGAGGAGCTTTCCGAAGGATATCTGCTGCACCTTGCGCGCAGCGGCGGCGGATACGTGCCCTATCCGCAGGGCGGCGGGTACTTCAGCGAGGACTCGGCGAGCGCGATGCACCGTTCGCTCACGGAGGCGGATTTCAGTCAGAAATGGTCGATGGACTGGATCATGGCGTATGTGACCGAAAACGGGATCGAATCGATCGAATGGTACGATCCGAACGAATATGTCAAGGAAGCGAACGAGAACGTGGTGCTGATGCCGTTTGATGAAGCGCAGAAGCACATCCGCGACACGATGAAGCACTGCTATGCGTGGACGGACGAGGGCGGCGCGGCTTTCGAAATCCATGTCAAAAAGATCATCCTCTCCTGCTCGATCTCGCGTCTGCCGAACAATCCGGATGAAGCCGTGCTCGCGCCGGTCTGGGTGGTCGTATACCAAAACAGCCGTTACAAAACGGTTCTGATGCACGATTCGATCCTGCTGATCAACGCGCTCGACGGCAGCTTTCAGCACGCGCTGTAAGGGTTTGCCGATCAAGAAAAAGGGTTCCCGATCGCGGGAGCCCTTTTTGATTTCGTTTCTTTATTTCCTGACCGAGGCGATCTGCAGGGCGATCGACGAAGCGAAGCCGAGGATCGGCACGGCGATAAACGCCCAGTCGGCGAACAGAACGTTCTGCGATACCTCAAACGGCAGTTCCATGAACCGCGACGTCAACAGCAGCAGCAGATACAGTGCGGATACGATCACGCCCAGAACGGCGACGGTCTTTGCAAACAGATGCTTTTTCATGCTCTCCCCTCCTCAATCGATGATCGCGAGCACGTCGCCCGTGATGCGGTTGTTGTGCCCGAACAGCTTTTCGTTCCAGTACATGCCGGAGGATTGCCCGCCGTCGAGGTTGTACGCGGCTTTCATGCCCATAGATGCGCACAGCGCCGACATCTCCGTGAACGTCATGCCCGGCGACTTCCCGTTGCCGAGCCCGTGCCCGTTGATGTCCTTCATGGAGCGCGTGCCGAGGATGCTGATAAACGCATAGTGTCCCGGCTCATAGTAGCCGAACGCGGTACGCGGATTCAGCGCGCCGACGGTGGAGTTGAACTTCTCCTTGGCGTTGCCGTTCTCGTCGAGCAGCGACGGTCCGAAATAGAACGCATGATACGGATAGGAGGCGATGATCGCGTCGTTGTCGATCTTCTCCTTCTTGCAGTCAAAACAGCGCACCGTGCCGTCCTGATAGACCACGCAGAGGTCCGAATTCTTGCACACCTTGGATTGCAGCAGCTTTCCGTTGCGGATGATCAGACCTTCGTTGATCGCGTTGGTCGTGAAGTAGTCCGAATTGATCGCGATGCGGGCGTTGAGCTCGCGCGCGAACTCGTAGAGCATCCTGGCATAGCCCTGATTGGTGACGCTCTCGGTCGTGAGCTTTTCAATCTCACGCACATAGACGTCGGCGATCTGGTATTCGAGCTTGCCCTTTTGGTAGTGATAGAGCTCGACCGCGGACTTGGTTCCGCGATAGACATAGATCAGCGTTTTCACCGTGCCGTCCGGCAGCGTTTCGCTCGTGTTCGGCTCCTCAACGACCGGCGCGCCGTCGGAGAACTTCTCCTTGAAGCGATCGCCCAACAGTCCCGGGATCGGCGTCGGCGTGGGTTCCTGCGTCGGTTCCGGCGTATCGGTCGGCGCGGGCGCCGTATCGTCCGCCGCCTGCGTTTGGGCGGGTGCCGTCGGCTGCGGCGTTTCCGGCATGACGACGGTATCTTCGTTCGTGTCCGGCGTCTGCGCCTCCTTCGGCGGCAGCGTCGCCAGCGCAACGATCTGATCCTGTTTGATCTCGCGGATGTGCAGCCAGTCGAACGTATAGGTGTTGACCGTCATGGCAAACGCGCCCGCCAGCAGCACGTCGGCGACCAGAATTCCGATCAGGCGTTTCTTTTGGAAGCGATACCGTCTGAACGCGCCGCGTCGGAACAGGATCAGATACAGAATCCCCGTGATCAGCGTCAGTCCCGCAATGATCAGATGCAGGTGCTCCGTCAGAAAGAAGGTCGAATGAATCACAAAGTGCAGCCCCGGGTTGAAATGATCGAGGATGTAGAACACGATGTAATTCGCCGTCAGAATGCCCGTAAGGTTTGCAAGGATCGACGCGACGACGCGCAGGCCCCTGTACTGTTTCTTTTTCTGTTTTTCCATTGGTCTCTCCGTGGGAGTTTTCTTGATACAATTATCGTATCACGTTTCTTTGAATCAGATATGTCCGAGTTGTAAGAAACTCGTAAAATCGCGCTAAATCGCGACCAGAATCCACTTGACGAAGAAGCGTCTGACCGGCGATTCACGGTAGAGCGTGTCCTGCGTTTTGCGGACCTTCGAAAGCAGCAGCCGCTTCGTTTCCGTCATGTCGTGGTTCGAGAACGTCGCCTCTTCCGCCCACTCCTGCGCGTTCGGATCGCGTCTGACGCCGAAGCGCTCGAGACGTTCGAGATACCGCAGCATGGACAGGACCGCTTTCTTGGCGTCCTTTTGGCGGAAGCGCATCGTCCGGCGTCTGCGGATCAGCGCGCCGATCCCGATCCAGAGCACCGGAAGCAGCGGAACCGACAACAGCAGCAGCCACCACGGACTGACGTGCGATTCGTGCACCGTGACGACGTTTGCGTCGCCGATGATGACCGGTTTCGCCGTTTCGCCCGCGCCGGTACCCGCGCTCGGCGCGGCGGCGTTCGTGGCGGTCGGCGTTGCCGCCGAAGCGGTCCGATCCGGCGTCTGCCGCGGTTCGGGCGTTGCGGTCGTCTGCGGAACTGCGGTCGGTCTCGGCGTGACGTGCGACTGTGCGGATCCGGTGTTCAGAACGTCATAGCTGAATCCGGCGGTGCTTTCGATCGGAATCCAGCCGACGCCCGCAAGGTAGACCTCCACCCACGCATGCGCGGTCTGTTCGGTCACGTCGAACCAGCTGTCCGGCATCGTCGCAACGGCCCGGTAGCCGATCGTATAGCGCGCGGGCACGCCCATCGCCTGCAGCAGCGCGGTCGTCGCGCTCGCAAAATGCACGCAGTAGCCGCGATGCCCTTCGGTCAGGAAGTATTCGACAAAATCGCGGTCCGCAGGCGTTTCGCCCGGCGTCAGCGTATAGGAACCCGACTGCTTCACATACGCCGCGACGGCGAATGCGGTTTCGACGGCGTCGCCCTGCGCGGACAGTCCCGCGGCGTTTGCAATCTCAAGAAGGCGCCGTTTCGGTTCGCCGTCCGGCATCGTGTACGCGCGCATTGCATAGGACAGATAGGCCTTCTCCTCCGACGAAACCGCGGAGGGCGACAGATCGATCGACGTCGCGAAGGTCCAGCCGTAGCCGGTCTTTCCGGACGCGCGCACGCTCGATTCGTCCACCTTCAGCGCGGAATCCGACTGAAACGCGTACGGCACGTAGCGCTCGTTTGTAACGGCGTCCTTGATCGTCAGCGTCGCGCGCGCGCCGCTCGCATGTCTGCCGAGCGCCTCCATCGAGCGCCAGTCCCCTGTGTATTCCTCCGCTTCGAGCCATACGCCGTTGCGGTACTGTCCGTAGGAATGCGAGCGCAGCAGGTAGACGCCGCTCTGCGACGCCTGCGCGGAAAACGCCTTTTTCTCGCTTTCCTTACGCTCCTCCTCGCGGTTCAGGTCGTACTTTTTCGGGTTGCGCCGGATCGCGGAAAGCAGTACGTCGCCGGCGGCTTCGATGCGCTCGCCGAGCATGGTCTTGCGCTGTTCAAAGGGGATCGGCGTAAAGCTGCCCTGCGGGGAAACGACGCGGATCAGCAGCATCAGAATCAGCATCAGCGGCACGATCGCCGTCAGAAAGAACCCGAGCCGGTCCGAATCGCCCTTGCGCAGCCCGTAGCCGAGCAGCGCGCCGCCGGTGTAGAGCAGCAGCAGAACGATCGTCCAGATCGCGGGCGGCTGATCCGTATAGATGAGGCTCAGAAGAAACAGCGGCAGCGGAATCAGCACCGTGAGCAGCGGAATCTTGCCGCGGATCAGCGAAAACGCCATCAGCATGCCGACCGCCGCAATCAGCAGCAGAAGCGCCGAAGACACCGCCGTCGGGATGAACGCCGCATCCGCGCCGTCGGGCAGCGCGGGCGCAGAAAACGACGGAATGAACTTGAAATCGGACGACAGCGGCTGCGTCAGAGTGTACAGGATCCAGCGCGCGCCGAACCAGATCACCTTTCTGCGCACCACGCCGAAGGCAACCGCGCCGAACAGATATGCGAGACCGGGCGCGATTCCGCCGCGCGGCAGATGCATCCAGGCGGAGAGCAGCAGCGCGCCGATGCAGCAGCCGAGCAGCATCGTTTTCAGCGAAAACAGAACGGAAAACGCGGTCGGCATGGCGCACGACGCCGCAATCATACCGCATGCGACGATGCATGCGTCGGCAAGGATCTTCAAAAGCACGTTCCGCTTCTTCATGACCGCACCTCCCGGTTCGGCAGAATGCGGCAGACCAGCGTATCGTTGCCGGAGAGCACGGGCAGCGCCTTCTGCACCTGCCGCGGTTCGGACAGCACGGTCTTGATGAAGCGCTCAAACTCGCCGTTCGAGCGGATCGAGACAGTCTGCATGCCGAAGTGCAGCATGTACGGGACATTGGCCGCGCAGAGCTTGTCGGACAGATAGTGCAGCTGCTCCGCAACGCTCTGCAGCTCCGCATACGCCTGCGGCAGATCGACGGTCAGCACGATGTTCTTGCGGACCAGCAGCTGCGGTTCGCGCACGATCGGCTCGTCGTATTTTTCGCTGAGCTTCCAGTGAATGAGATTGATCGCGTCGCCCTCGCGGTACGGACGCAGCTCGTGCTCCTCGGAAAAGCCCTGCGGTTTCGGTTTCAGAATGCGGTCCGACGGCTCGATCAGTTCCGGTTCGGGCACCGGACGCTCCATGTCGGGCAGAACGGTCAGCGCGACAAGCCCGCTTCTGCGGATCGGGATCGAGAACAAGCCCAGATAATCGCATGCGCGCGCGGAACGGATGCGATAGCGCACCGTGCCGAGCCGCGAGGTATCCGGTTCGAATACGAGCGTCTCTTCCTTTTTGCCGTAGAAGCGCAGTTTTTGTTTGTTCGGCTGTTCGTCGAGATACAGGTTCTGCTGTTCGACCGTGATGCGGTAAAGCTCCGGCGGAACGAAAAAGCCGCAGTTCACGGAAAGGCGGATCTTTGCCGAGCGCGTGCGGTAGACGTCCTCGCCGCCCTTGATCTCCGCTTTGGAAAGGAGGATCGCCGGAAGGCTGATCAAAAGCGAAAACACGGGCAGAAACAGCATAAAGAGCAGTATGCAATGGGTGACATACTGCCCGTACGCAAAGTGCATCAGCGCGCTGCCGAGAAGCAGCACGATATAGAGAATCCGCCTGCCGGTCATGACCGTGCGGACGGCGCCGCGATCCGTTCCAGCAGCTCGGTGACGATCGACTGCGCCGTGATGCCGGACGCCTTCGCTTCCGCGGTCAGGATCAGGCGGTGCGTGACCGTCGCGGGATAGATCAGCTTGACGTCGTTCGGAATCACGTAATCGCGTCCCTGCACCCATGCCGCCGCCTTCGCCATCGAAACGACGGCGAGCGACGCGCGCGGACTCGCGCCCTGCAAAATGGATTCGTGCGTGCGCGTGGCGTTGGAAAGACGGATCGTATAGTCGAGAATCTTTTTGTCGACAAAGGTGTTGTCGACGGCGCGGCGGATGTCCGCAAGCCCTTCGCGGTCCGCGATGCAGCGCACGCCGTCGAGCGGATTGCCCTTTTGTTTGCGGGTTAACAGCTCCAGCTCGTCCGAATGGCGCGGATAGCCGAGCGAGAGCTTGACCATGAAGCGGTCGAGCTGCGAATCGGGCAGCAGCTGCGTGCCGCTTGCGCCGACCGGATTCTGCGTTGCGATGACGACGAACGGATCGGGCACCGGATGCGTGATGCCGTCGACGGTGACGTTGCCCTCCTCCATCGCCTCCAGAAGCGCGGACTGCGTGCGGCTCGTCGCGCGGTTCAGCTCGTCCGCCAGAAAGAGGTTGCAGAGGATCGCGCCCGGCTTGTAGATCATCTGACCGCTCGCTTTATCGTAGAGGGAAAAGCCGACGATGTCGCTCGGCAGCACATCCGGCGTGAACTGCACGCGATGGTATTCGAGCCCGAGCGCCTTCGAGAACGCAAGCGCCATCGTGGTCTTGCCGACGCCCGGAATGTCCTCCAGCAGAATATGTCCGCGCGCAAGGATCGCAAGCAGCGCCATGATCAGCACATTGTCCTTGCCGACGACGGCTTTCTTCAATTCAAACAGTATGGATTTCGGATCGTTCATGTGTCTCTCCCCATTCAGTCAATTCCCTGTGCCTCTATCATAACAAAAAGATGCGTCCGAATTGTGTACAAAGTGCAACGTTTTTGCGCTTTCCGGTAAAATTTACAAAAAAAGACGCAAAAAGGGCTGTCGCGAAAGCGCAACAGCCCCGAAAAAGTACGGTTACCAGAGTTTGATTCCGTCGTGATGCGGCAGTTCCTTGATATGCCAGATTTCGTCCGCGTACTGACGGATCGTGCGGTCCGACGAGAACTTGCCCGCGCTCGCCGTGTTGATCATGCACTTGCGCGTGAACATGCGGATGTCGCGGTAGTCGGTCAGCGCGTCGAGCTTGCGGTCGATGTACGGCAGCAGCTCCTGCAGGACGAAGTAGTAGTCCGGTTTCTGCCAGCCGTTGCCGAACAGCAGCGAGCGGTGCAGATCGGTGAACACGCCGGTGCTGTCGTCGGAGAAGGTGCCGTCGATCAGCGTGTCGACCACGCGGCGCACGCGCGGCTCGTAGTCGTAGATCGCCTTGGGATTGTAGTGCGGACGCAGCGCGTTGAGATCGTCGACGCTGTAGCCGAACACGTAGTTGTTCTCCTCGCCCGCCTCCTGCACGATCTCGATGTTCGCGCCGTCAAAGGTGCCGAGCGTGACCGCGCCGTTCAGCATCAGCTTCATGTTGCCGGTGCCGCTCGCCTCGGTGCCCGCCGGAGAAATCTGTTCGGAGATGTCCGCCGCGGGGATGATATGCTCCGCATAGGAGCAGTTGTAGTTGTGCACGAAGACCACACGCATCAAATCCTTCATGTCCGGATCGTTGTTGATCTTCTTTGCGATCTCGTTGATGAACTTGATGACCGCCTTTGCGCGCAGGTATCCGGGCGCCGCCTTTGCGCCGAAGATGAACGCGGTCGGCGTGAAGTTCTTGATGCGTCCGTCCTTGACGCCGAAGTACAGATCGAGGATCGCAAACGCGTTCAGAAGCTGACGCTTGTACTCGTGCATGCGCTTGACCTGCACATCGAAGCAGAAGCTTTCCGGCAGATCGACGCCCTCGCGCGCGCGGATGATCTCGCGCAGCTGACGCTTTTTCTCGCGCTTGATCGCGATGAATTCATCGACGTCCGCGTCGCTCATATGCGCTTTCAGTCCCTGCAGCTGTTCGAGGTCCGTGATCCAGCCGCCGCCGATGCGTTCGGTGATGTACTTCGAGAGCTCCGGATTGCACAGTCCGAGCCAGCGGCGCTGCGTGATGCCGTTCGTCTTGTTCTGGAACCGTTCGGGATAGAGCTGATACCAGCACTTCAGAACGTCGTCCTTGAGGATCTGCGTGTGAATCTCGGCGACGCCGTTGACGTAGCTCGAAACGTAGACCGCAAGGTTCGCCATGCGGATGATGTTGTTCGAGACGATCGCGTACGGCTCGCAGTCGAGCCCCTTTGCCATGATCTCGCCGCACAGCTTGGTGTTGATGCGGTAGATGATGTCGAAGATCTCCGGCAGCAGGTCGCGGAACAGATTGACGTCCCACTTTTCGAGCGCTTCCTGCATGACCGTGTGGTTCGTGTAGGAGAAGGTCTTCCGCGTGATCTCGAACGCTTCGTCGAAGCCGAGTCCTTCGAGCATCAGCAGCCGGATCAGCTCCGGAATCGAAACCGTCGGATGCGTGTCGTTCAGCTGGATCGAAACGAGATCCGCAAACTCGGTGATCGGGCGGTTCTCGCGCTTGAAGCGGAACATCAGGTCCTGCAGCGATGCCGAGGACAGGAAGTACTGCTGCTTGAGGCGCAGACGCTTGCCAGCCGTGGTCGTGTCGTTCGGATAGAGCACGCGCGTGATATCCTCGACCGCGTTCTTCTCGAGCACCGCAACCGCGTATTCCTGGTTGTTGAACTTCTCAAAGTCGAAGTCCTGCACCGCCTCGCTCTGCCAGAGCCGCAGCGTGCCGATGTTGTCCGAATGATAGCCGATGATCGGCATGTCGTACGGCACGGCGCGCACCGTCTGATCGGAGAAATGCACGAGCACTTCGTGCGTGTCGCGGCGGCGGCTCCACGGATCGCCGAAGCGCTGCCAGTCGTCCGCGCTCTCGGTCTGGAAGCCGTTGGTGAACGTCTGCTTAAAGAGACCGTACTTGTAGCGGATGCCGTAGCCGTCCAGCGGCAGGTTCATCGTCGCGGCGGAATCTAAAAAACAAGCGGCAAGGCGTCCCAAACCTCCGTTGCCCAGTGCGGCGTCTTCGATGTCTTCGAATGCCGCGAGGTCCAGTCCGCGTTCCGCAAACTCTTTCTTCACTTCGTCCAGAATGCCGAGTGCAAACAGGTTGTTGTACACCATTCTGCCGACCAGATATTCGGCGGACAGATAATACGTGCTTCTCGTGCGCTCGTGCGCATGACGACTCTCGTACCACGGATCTGCGATCGCTCCCATCACGACCGAAGCCAATGCGGCGTGAAGCTGTTGTACGGTAGCTTCTTTCAGGGAAACCTGCGCGTCCCGTTTGAGTACCAGTTCAATTTGCTGCATGATTTGATCTGTTTCCATGAATTCGTCCCCAATCTAAGAATCAACGGTATTATATCATATCGTACCGCAAGATGCAAAAAAACCGACAAAATAATTACCGGATTTCTGTAAAAATTACGTAAACTGCCGGAATCGGCCGCGATTTATCGGCAAATCAGCGCTTATTTGCCTTCCTCCGCCCTTGGTTTCGCGTCATCCGTCCCTGACACTTGCGGATAAAAAAACCTGCCGGAAGCATGTTCCGGCAGGCTGATGGCTGTTACCAAGGTCTCCTTGCGTTGACAAAATTGCGTTTCCAATAGGACGAAACCGCGCGCTTGACGACCTTGCCGTTCGAGCTCGACGCGTCGATCATCATGCCGCTGCCGATGTAGATGCCGCAATGGCTCACGTTCGACGACGCATCGCTGCGGAAGAAGAGGATGTCGCCCTTCTGGATATCGTTGATGCTCGAAATGTTCTTCCAGGACGCTTTCTTGGAAAAGCCAGACGCGTTGAGACGGTTGACGGACACGCCCGCCTGTTTCAGACAGTACCAGACAAAGCCGGAGCAGTCGAACGTCTTGGGACCGCGGTCGCCGAGCACGTATTCGCAGCCGATCTTGGAGTTCGCCGCTTTGATGAATTTCTCGATGCGCGTTTCCTTCTTCGGCGTCGGCTTTGCGGTCGGCTTCGGGGTGGTCTTGCCCGTTTTCGGCGTCGTCTTGGAGCTGCTCGGCTTCGGCGTCGATTTGGAGGAGCTGCTGCTCGACACGCTCTTTTCCTCCGCTTTCAGCTTGGATTCCAGCGATTTGGAGATCTTCGCCTCGTCGCTGTACAGCTTTTCCAGCGTCTTTTCTCCGGCAAGCCCGTCCGCAGACAGACCGTTGCGTTTCTGGAACGCCTTGACCGCTTCAATCGTGACCGAGCCGTACACGCGGTCAACTTCGCTTTCGGCGAGATAGCCGAGGTCGACAAGCTGCTCCTGCAGCATCTTCACGTCGCGCCCTTCCGCGCCCTCTTTGAGCGTATAGTGCTGCGCATCCTTGCTGTACAGCAGCTTCAGCGTTTCCGTGCCCGCGACGCCGTCCTGCTTGAGCTCGTGCTGCCGCTGGAACAGCTCGACCGCGTACTCGGTGCTGCTGCCGAAGTAATCCGTCGGCTCCTCGATTTCGAGGTATCCGAGCTCCATGAGCCGCGCCTGCAGTGTCGAAACCGCTTCGCCCTTGTCATGCTTTTTCAGCTGCTGATACTCGGTCGTCGATTCCGCATTCCCCTGATTTTCGCCGGTCGGTTCGTCGTCCGGTTCCTCCAGAAGCACCAGTCCGGAAAGGTCCGGCTCCGCGTTCGGATCACCGTCCTCCGGCTCGTTCGGATCGGCGGCCTCCCCCGTGCGGTCCGGTGCGCGCAGCAGCGCGGGCAGCGGCGCAACCTCCTGCGTCTCCGCAGGTTCGGCCTCCGCCTTTCCGCTGCAGGATACGATGCCGACGATCAGCGCAATCAAAAAGAGAACCAGCGCCGCCGCGATCAGCAGCACGGACAGGATTGCCCGTTTCTGCCTGACCTTCAGCGACTTCCAGTTCCTGATGATATAGGGTATGGTCAGCTTCGTCTTTTCCATACCGAAAGTGTACCGTTTTCTGTGCGAAAACGCAAGCATTACGCCGCGAAATTCAACAAAATTTCATATCTATTTTGCATTTCGGTCGTTTCCTGCCGGAATTTTGCAGAACATCACTGCGCGTTCTGCTGCCGTTCGTACCAGTAGGTGATGATCTCCTCGATCGCGACGGCGCCGGAGCTGCCGGACAGACCGTTCGGGATGAACACGACCACGGCGATTTCCGGATCCTCGCGCGGCGTGATCGCCGCAAACCAGCAGGTGTTTTCGATATCGATGTTGTTCGACGCCGCCGTCTGCGCCGTTCCGGTCTTGCCGCTGATGCGCTCGAGATACCCGTTCTGTTCGAATGCTTTCGAGAACACCGAGGAAGCCGTGCCGCCGTCCTCCGGCGAAACGACGCCCTTCATGCCCTCCAGAATCGCGTCCCAGAACGCCTCCGGCGCGTAGATCGAATCGAACTCGACCGGCTTGTTTTCAAGGTACAGGGAGCCGTCCGCGTTTTCGACGCGTTTCAGCAGCGTCGTCCGGTAGGACGTGCCGCGGTTTGCGATCGTCGCAATGTATCGCGCGATCGAGATCGGCGTCACCAGCATAACGCCCTGTCCGATGCCGGTCTGAATCGTATAGGTCGGTTTCCAGCGCAGTTCTTCGAGCCATGTCGAAATCGAGACGATCCAGTTGGTGTGGGCATAGGAGACGCCGACCGGAATGTTCAGTTCCTCCTTCAGGATCTGGCGGATCTCGTTGCCGCGCTCGCGCTGTTCGCCGTCCATCAGCCGCAGCAGACGGTCGGCGCAGGACGCCAGTTTATCGTTCGATACCTCGTAGCCGTGCTGCGTCGTGATCGATTTCAGCAGGTTGTAGATGCGGTTGTAGATCAGACGCGGCAGCGCGGACGTCTGTTCGGACAGCGATTTTTCGCAGTCGTAGCGCGCCTTCTGCCCGCCGATCTGCACGGTGAGTTCGCCGGGCAGCTCCACGCCGGTCGTGCCCTTCATGCCGAGCCGTCCCGCCCAGTAGTTGAGCCGCTCGATGCCGACGCGGTCCGATACGGTATAGAAGAAATAGTTGCACGAAACGGTCAGCGCACGCGAAAGCGTCAGGTTCGCGTGGTTCTTCGGATTGCTCGTCCAGCAGCTCGGCGCGTTCTGCTCGACCTTGGTGGTCGGATCGTCGACGAAGTAGTAGTACGGCGAATTGTCGGAGATCATCTCGGTCGTGGCAAGCTTACCCTCCATCAGTCCCGCAAGCCCCGTCGCCATCTTGAACACCGAACCGGACGCGGTTCGAATGCCGATCGCGCGGTTCAGCGTCGGCTGATTGCTGTCTGCGCCGAACAGCTGTTCGTTCTCCTGCTCGTCGATGCCGTCGGTGAACATGTTCGGATCGTAATCCGGATAGGACGCCATCGCAAGGATTTCGCCGTTCTTGACGTTCAGCACGATGATCGCGCCGGTCTCCGCGCGCTTGATCGAATCGATCTTTCCGTTCGTCAGCCGTTCGTAGCGCGCACGGTCCGACGCAATGCGCTGTTCCTGCTTCTGCCGCGTCGCTTCGATGTTGTCCCTGAGCGCCTGTTCGCAGACCTGCTGCAGATCGATGTCGATCGAAAGCTGCACGTTCATGCCGTCGGTCGGCTGTGTGGAATCGAGCACCTCGACGATCGCGCCGCGCTTGTTCTTGAGGATCGTCGTCGTGCCGAGCCGCCCGTACAGATGCGGCGTCAGGTACGGCTCCATCGTCTTTTCCACGCCCGCGACGCCGATGAGATCGCTGTACGCATAGCCGAGCGCCAGCATGCTGTTCGTCTCCTTCTTCGACGGATCGAACGGCTCGAAGTCCTTGTAGGAATAGCCGATCGAAGTCATGTCGCGCGTGACCTGCTTACTGAGATACCCCACGATGTGCGACGCGGTGTTTGCGTACGGATAGATGCGGTAGCTGCTCTTTTCGGTCAGAATGCCGGTCAGCCGCTCGCTCGCCATATCGAGCTCGGTGACGACCGCAAGCGACACGTCGTAGGCAATGCGCACGCCCTCGAACGCGCGGTAGCTGTTCATGACGGCTTCCTGCCGGATCGACATGATCTTCTTCGCCTCGTCAAACGGCATGTCGTCGGGGATGCACCAGGATTCGCGCAGGATGAGATACGCTTCCTCCGCCGTCAGATCGGGATTTGAGAAATTGCAGGCGGTCACGAAGTTCTTTTTTCTCGCTTCGGCGACCGATTCGCTCTGCGTGCGGAAATCGTAGCGGAACGTGCCGTCCGCGTCCATCACGATATAGAACGTATCGATGACCGAGCCGCCGCCCTCCTCGATGATGCGGATCGCCTCGATCAGCGAATGCGTATAGCGCGCGCTGTCGACCGGCGTGCGGTTGCTCGGATCGCGATAGAACAGCACGTTGTAGGTCGTTTCGTCGTAGGCGAGCACCTTGCCGTTGCGATCGGTGATCGTGCCGCGGTTGCCGGACTGATAGGTGACGACCTCGGTCGTCTGCTGCACCGCCGCGGAATACGCCTCGGTCTCGCGGATCGCAAGCTTGTCCAGAAAGATCAGCAGAACGCCGAGCATCACAAGAAAGATCCCGATCAGGATCCAGATGCGCGTATTCAGCTTTCCCTTTTCGCCGCGTTTCATCTGCGATCAAACGTCCCTTTCCCCGCGTTGCCGAACAGCGCCGTCAGCGGGAGCACCGCCAGCGCTTCCAGAATCAGCGACGGCAGCGTCGCCGTCAAAAGCCGGTTCGGAATCGAAAACCGCGCGCCGAGAATCAGCGAGAATCCGAAGATCAGCGCCTCCGCCGCCGCGCACGCGATCAGCGTGAACACGAACAGCAGCGGCAGCTTCGGGCGGTTCTTGCGCACAAAGCCATACAGAATCACGACGGCCAGAAGATATGCCGCCGCGGACAGTCCGAGATACGGATTGGTAAAAAGATCGGTCAAAAGCCCTCCGATCAGCGCGATCAGGATGCCGTCCTGCACCTTGGTCGACGCGACCGCGGCGAGCGCCGCCGCCAGTACGAACAGCGGGCGGATGCCGTTGTGCGACAGGTTCGGAAACAGAAAGCTGTCCAGAAGGATCGCTGCCGCCGCAGCCGGAATGAGAACCCAGAACCGCTTCATTCGACCGCCTCATCCACGCCGACGACGATCAGCGCGTTCTCGATATGCAGAAAGTCCACGTCGAGTGAAACGATTGCGTCATAGTTGCCCTTTCCGTCCTCGTTGACGGAGAGCACCGTGCCCGCGTACAGTCCCTTCGGGAAGAAGCCACCGATCCCGCTTGTCCGGATGGTGTCGCCGACCTGAATATCCGCCTTGTTCGGCAGATAGTAGAGTTTCAGCCCGATCAGGATGCCGTCCTCCTCGTACAACCCGCCGAGCATGCCCTCGTCGCGCGTGCGCTGCACCATGACGCTGATGCGCATTTCGTCGTTGCACATCGTCTTGACGCGGCACCAGTTCGGTCCGACCTCGACCACGCGCCCCACGATGCCGTCCGCGGTCAGCACCGC